>TARA_B100001057_G_scaffold202194_1_pt1 | contig 10363 bp, 6 predicted proteins | sample TARA_B100001057 | Tara Oceans TARA_B100001057 (sample SAMEA2621839) | marine metagenome | biome: marine biome (ENVO:00000447); feature: surface water layer (ENVO:00002042); material: "saline water (ENVO:00002010), including plankton (ENVO:xxxxxxxx)" | depth 5 m | reverse complement strand
TGCTGATATACTAGCTGGATTTCAGGAGGCTAATGGTGTTTTACCGGTAAGTATAAACCCTTACTTTGAGGCTGGAGATGGGATTCATCTCCCTGCAAAAAATCTCTTTAAAAAAACCGAGCCCTCGACAATGGGTTTTGATCAAAAAAAACTTAATAGAATCGATTCATTTGCTCAAATGGTAATCGATTCAGCAATGACTCCTGGAATGCAAATATTTATATCAAGGAAAGGGAAAATGGTTTATCAAAAAAGTTTTGGTTACCATACATACAAAAAAAAGATAGCTGTAAAAAACCATCATATCTATGATTTAGCATCTCTAACAAAGATTACTGCAACACTTCCATTAATTATTAAAGCAATTGGAGATGAAGATTTTAAGCTAGACTCTAATTTGTCTGATTTAATCCCTGAATTAAAAAACACAAACAAAGCTGACTTGACTGTAAAGGCTGTTTTATCTCATCACGCTGGTCTCACGCCTTGGATTCCTTTTTTCGAGAAAACTCTTGATCGTAAAAAAAAACCTAAAAGAAAATATTATAGAAATAACAAAAAAGGGTCATATAATATTGAAGTGACTGATAAACTTTTTTTAAAGAAAAGCTTCAAAAAAGAAATGAAAAAATTGATTATTGAGAGTCCACTCATGGATTCAATTAATTATAAATATTCAGATCTACCCTTTTATATTTTTAAAGATTATTTTGAAAGAATAAATCAAAAACCTTTCGATACACTGGTGTTAAATAAAATTTATAAACCTCTTGGATTAAAGAGGACATTATATAACCCCAGAAATAGTATCCCTCTTAATGAAATTGTTCCTTCTGAAGAGGATATATATTATAGATATAATACTCTTAGAGGTTTTGTACATGATATGGGTGCAGCCATGCAAGGAGGCGTTGGAGGGCATGCTGGGCTTTTCTCAAATGCCACTGAAGTAGGAAAAATTATGCAGTTATATTTAAATAAAGGGTATATTGATGGTAAACAATATTTTAAAGCAGACACCTTTGATAAATTTAATCAATGTTATTATTGTGATAAAGGCAATAGGAGGGGAGTAGGTTTTGACAAGCCACAATTATCAGGATTAGGATCTACCTGCGGTTGCGTTAGTTTTTCCAGCTTTGGACATATGGGTTTTACAGGAACTTATGCTTGGGCTGATCCTGAGGAAGATCTGATTTTAGTATTTTTATCTAATAGAACCTATCCAAGTATGTCAAATAATCTTTTGGGGAAGCATAATATTCGAACCAGAATTCAAAAGCTTGTCTATGAGGCTTTAATAAAATAAAAAAAATTGAAAATTATAATTGTTTGCTATCCAACATTTGGCGGCAGTGGAGTTGTTGCCACAGAATTGGGACTTTATCTATCTAGGAAAGGCCACGAAATACATTTTATCACTTACAAACAGCCTGTAAGAATTCAAAATTTAACCCCATTGCTTCATTTTCATGAGGTACATGTTCCAACATATGACCTATTCAAATACCAGCCATATGAGTTAGCACTTTCAAGTAGAATCGTTGAGATTGTTAAAAAATATAAGATTCAATTGCTTCACGTTCACTATGCAATTCCTCATGCATATGCCGCTTACATGTCAAAAAAAATGTTAGAGGATGAGGGGATTATCCTTCCAATGATAACTACTCTTCACGGAACAGATATTACCCTAGTTGGAAGTCATCCTTTTTATAAAAGAGCAGTTCAATTTAGCATTAATAATTCTGAATATGTTACTGCTGTCTCTCACAGCTTAAAAGAAGACACTGAAAGATTGTTTGATGTTGAAAAACCAATTAATGTCATACCAAATTTTATTGATCTTTCAAAATCAAATTATACTGGTAAGACAATTGATAAACACGTAGTTGCTTCTAAAGATCAATTTATTATTACCCACATCAGTAATTTTAGACCATTAAAGCGAATAATTGATGTTTTAAAAGTTTTTAAAAAAATAAATAAAAAACTTGATGCTAAACTAATAATGGTTGGAGATGGTCCCGAAAAGCTAAAAGCAAAAAGTTATTGCAAGTCTAATAAATTAGATAAGGATGTTCTTTTTTTAGGAAACAGTAATGAAGTTGATCAAATATTATCCTTTTCAGACCTATTTTTGCTACCCTCAGAACAAGAAAGTTTTGGACTTGTAGCATTGGAGGCCATGATCCACAAAGTCCCAGTAATATCAACCAAAATTGGTGGTTTGCCTGAGGTTATAGAAAATGGTTACTCGGGTTATTTATGCCCTGTAGGTGATATAAATTTAATGGCGGATAAAGCTATTTTTATCCTTGAGGATTCAGACCGGCATGAGAAATTCAAAAATCAGGCACTCGAAAGTTGTAAAAAATTTGATATTAACAATGTCATCGTGCACTACGAGAAAATGTACAGTAAGGCAATAAAAAATTAATTACTTAGGGCTGTATATTGCTTTTGCATTTTTGTAAATCTCTATTTTATTAAATGTCATTTTTTTTGTCTTTTGGCTAGCGAATTCTTCCATTTGATCATTAAAATGTTTAGATTCTGGATGATCAGAACTTCCGTATGAGATTATAGATTCAATTTCAACCCCATTTGGAGTGAATTTTACCAACTCTATGTATGACTCTCCACTAACAACTTTTCGCATACCTTCCTTGTGAGGAGCTGAACCCATTGAAGATATTATGTCAGGTAAACCAAAAATTGATAATTCTTTATCTCCTCTGACTAATTTTTGAAAACTACCAAGTTTTATTTTTGTTGTACCAAAATACTTTTCCATGTGCTCTAATGCTTCAATCAGGGCCTTATTTAAGACAGAAGTTGTAAATATTTTAGGATCTGGGAGCTTATTGTAGTATTTTCTTAGTTTACTGTATAATACAGCATATGATCCAGCACCATAGGAGTCTGCTGAAGCAACTCTGTCCCAAGATTGAATTGATTTTAAAATATTTTTAACGCTGGGGTAATCTGATGGACGCATTAAAAATAAAGAGTCGATGTTCATCCAGCTGTAGTTAAATGGATTTGGAAATTGTTTGTCGAATTTAATTCTTTTGAAATCTTTGTAATCTAATCTAGGATATTGATCAATAAGTTTTTTTAGTCTTATTGAACGATTATTATCGTATTGTTCAAACCCCATATTTTCCGAGAATTTATTTTTTTTTGGGTTTTCAATAGAATCAGTTGATTTAAAAGGAGAGTGGTTAGCATTATAAAAATATCCAGATTTCGGTTGAATGACCTGAGGTAATTCTTCAATGTCATAGGTAGAGTTCCAAAGTGTTTTTTTGGTATTGCCTGGAACCACATTTACCCAGTCATAACCCTCTGCTCTTTTAGGAATCAAACCATTTGAAATATAAAAAATAGTATCATTTTTATCAGCATAGCCGATATTATAACCGGGCAATCCTTTCATTTTTAATATATTGTAAAATTCTGAAAAACTTTTAGCTTTATTCATTCTCCACCATTGTTCTAGTGCTTTAATTTCAAAAAGTGACGGAGTTCTAACTGAATAAAATCCAGACTCGTTTTTTAGTGTTGGACCGTAAATGCTTTCAAAATATCTTTTACTTATTTTAATTGGAATACCCAATATTTTGACTATAAGCCTGGCTCGGTGTTTTTTCAGCTTAAGGTATTCTTCATCAACACGATAATATCTTTTTTTTGTAGGATGCATTTCTAGAGCAAAAACATCTGTTTTGTCTGGTATATTTACTGTATGTGCCCATGCAATGTTTCTATTAGCTCCAATAAGAACATTTGGACTTCCAGCAAATAAAGCACCTATAATGTCTGTTCCTTCTTCACTATTTAAATGGACTTCATACCATGAAGTAGGACCATCCAAGGGCTGATGAGTGTTAATTGCTAGATAAGTATTACCATTCTTGGTCTTAGAGCTATTAAATGCAAAAGTATTCGAACCTTTAACTCCATCATTTACAGGCTTATAATTAATCTTGTTCTTTAATATTTTTTTTACCCAATAATCACCCTTAGATGAAACAAATAGCTGGAGCTGACCATATAGGAAAAGACTTTTGGTATTTATTGGGAATAACTTTTTACTTAGAACCTGTTCGGGATGAAGCTCTGCAAAACGATTTATTCCCTCACAGTAAGCCTCTATTATTGCCTTGTATTCGTCACTAACATCTGAAAGGTACTTCTCTTCATAAAGCCTATCGCTACCGATAAATTGAGAAATGAAGTCTATTCCCAAGGCTTTTTTTCCTTCAACATAGCTAAGTAATGAATTCCCAGCTAGGTATCCTTGCTGAATGGTTTTAAAATCATCCTCAGCATGAGCCCAAGCAAGCCCATAGGCTAATTCAGCATCGGTTTTTGAAAAAATATGTGGCACACCATAATTATCTCTGACAATATCAATATTGTTTGGATTGATTTGGGCACAAACAATAAACCCAATCATATTAATTAAACCATAAAACCAGAATGGGAACCTCATATTAAATCAATTTATTTTTCATTTCTAATGTTAATAAACCCAAAAGGGATTAAAAGAAATAGAAACCAAATTTTTGTCAAATAAGTTACTAGTATAGAAATCAAAAAAAACATTAATGGCCAAAACCACTTATTACTTTTGTCAATCATTTTAATTTTTTTCACATTTTCCTGAAGTCCATTCAATAACACCATTTATTTGTGCAAAACAAGTATTGGAATATGTTTTAAGGTCACATCCACATACAGGTTGATAAATTTCAATACAGAATTGGTCTAGTTTTATTTTTTCTGTATCAATACAATTACTTGTCTCTTGCTCATTATTACAATAAGTTAAGATGATTAGTGTTAAAGCAAAAAAGATGTATTTCATTTTAAATAATCAAAGATAATTGAAAGATGAAACCTTTTATGTTTTTTATAGTCTAATTAGAAATTTCAAAATAACATTAATAATTTTACACTTAAATACTTCATAGTTTCAATAATAACATGAATAATTTATGCTTAAATATCAATTAGTTTTATTTCTACTGATTTTATCTTGTTCTGAAAAAAATATTAAGCCAAATTTGGTTTTTATTTTAACTGATGAGCAGCGTTATGATACTTCAATTCATTATGGAAATGATAAGATTATAACCCCTAACTTGAATAAACTAGGAGACGAAGCTGTTGTTTTTGAAAATGCGTATGTAGCTCAGCCTGTTTGTTCTCCTAATAGATCATCAATAATGACTGGATTATATCCACATCAAACAGGAGTTACTCAAAACAAAATACCCTTAAGTGAAGATATCGCTACCTTCCCTCAGCTTTTAGGGAAACATTCATATGAAACTGCTTATATTGGAAAGTGGCATTTAGGAAAAGAGTTAGATCCATCTCATGGTTTTAATCAAGTGATAAGTATGGAGGATGGGTATCACTGGAAGGAAGATGCTGAAGCTGGAATCACTATTCGATACAGTGACTATCATAAATGGTTAATTGAAAAGGGTTATAAACCTGATTCAAAAAAAAGAGGAACCTTCTCAAGAACTTTTTGTACAAACCTTCCATATGAGCATACTAAATCGAGTTTTATTGATAATAAAGCAATTGAATTTATTGATGCAAATAAAGACAATCAATTTATTCTTTATCTAGGTTTTTTAGAGCCTCACACTCCTGTTAACGGTCCATTTAATGATTTGCATGACATAACTGATATTGAGCTTGACAATACATATGGAAAATTTGTGCCAAAAAATGAACCTTTAAGAAATAAAATTATCAGAATTAATGAAACATCTGGGGGTGTTAAGCTTTCATTAAAAAATGAAACTTCAATATTAAAGGAACAGATGAGAAAATATTGGGGCCTTGTCCACCAAGTAGATTTATCAGTTGGTAAAATATTAATGAAATTGGAATCCTTGAGACTTGATGAAAATACCATAGTTGTTTTTACAAGTGAACATGGTAGAATGATGGGTAAATTTGGTATTTCTCCAAAAAGATTCATGTATGAAGCATCGTCAAGAATTCCATTAATTATAAAAGCTCCAGGCTATAAGCCTAAAAAAGTTACTTATCCTGTAAGTCAAATCGATATTGTCCCAACATTGCTTAAATATTTTGGTAAATCAATACCTGATTTTCTTCCAGGAAAAAGTTTATTTGATTTCATTCCAGGTAATGTTTTCATAGAATGGAATTCAGACTTTTCGAAAGATGGCAAACCAACTAATGGTAAAAAATACGATGATTGTCCAGTAGATACTAATGATTGTAAGAAAGCTATGATGCAAAATATTAGAACCATTGTAACACCAGAAAGATTAAAACTCAGTTTAAGCGCTCAAGATTTTGATTTATCCGAGTTATATGATTTAAAAAAGGACCCTAAAGAAATAAATAACCTTTATTACAATCCAATTTATAGGGATTCAATAAGTTATTTAAAGGAAAAGATTTTGAATTGGCAAGAAAAAGTAAATGATGATTTAACGTTATAGTAAATTAAAAAACTTTTGAAATATTTTAATTTAAAAATTTTAATTTTTTTATTTATTTTAAGTAAGGGTCTTATTTCACAGGAGCTTTTTTCAGTAAATAAAATTGACCATAGTGAAATTCAAATTGATGGTTATTTAAGTGAAAATGTATGGTCCAATACAAAGGTGCTTCCGATAGGATTTGAAGTTGAGCCAGCAAATAATAAGCCATCTAAGAGAGAAACCTTTGTCTATGTTTTATACTCGAGTAAGGCAATTTTTATTGCTTATCATGCCTTTGATGAGCCAAAAAATCTGAGAGCCTCTGTTAGATCTAGAGATCAAAGAGGTTTCTGGAGTGATGACGCAATTATTGTTTATATTGATACATTTAGGGATGCCAGAAGTAATGTTTCTTTAGCAGTTAATCCATTGGGCAGTCAATTCGATTTTTTATATGAAAATTTTGGCCCTAGAGCTACATTTAATACTAATTTCAACATAAACTATGAATCTGCCGGAAGAATAACCGATAATGGATATATAGTGGAAATGAAAATTCCATTTTCAGAATTAGCCTTTGATAATAATACTGATCAAATATGGAATATGAGATTCAGAAGAAGATATTACTCAGGAGGTATTCTCCATGAGAATAGTAGCCAAAAAATTGATAGAGATAATTTATGTTTGATTTGTCAAACAACTGATCCTTTTGAGTTTAAAGATATTGAAATTGAAAAAAGAAATGAGATATTACCATATATATTCTCTTCATTTTCAGGTGAAAAATTAAATCCTAGCGAAAAAATTAAATACGGAAAATCATCCAACAGGCTTGGTTTAGGTTTAAATTTTGACTTGACTAAAAACTCATCCCTTGAGATGGCATTGAATCCAGATTTCTCTCAGGTTGAGGCTGATATTAGCTTAATTGATGTTAATTCTCCTGTTTCACTTCAATATCCTGAGAGAAGGCCATTTTTTAATAGAGGAATGGATATAGTAAACTTTAATCAAGATATCTTTTATTCAAGGTCAATTTCTGATCCAATTTTTGCATCAAAGCTTCTAACTCAAAAAAAAGAATCCAGATTTTTTATTTTGACCGCTTTAGATAAGCATACGAAATACTTGGTTGGAGGTGAAGATAAGTCAGTAGGGGGAGATTTAGATGAATCGTATTCGACTTTAATTAGATATCAAAAAATTTTAAAAAAATCAAGAATTGGATTTGTTAGTTCCAATAGAATTTATCGAGATAAAGGTTTTGGAAGTTTATTTGGCTTGGACGGGCTAATAGATATAGGTGACACTTGGAGAGTATTATTTGAATTTTTTAAAAATTATAATTTAGAGCCAATTTCTAATTCCATTGATAAAGAAGATAATCGATATGGAAGAACATTAAATTTAGATGGGGAAGGATTTCAGGGCCATTCGGCTTTTTTTACTATTTCTAGAAATACAGAACATTTTAAAAATGTATTAGAGTACCGAGAGTTGTCCCCAAATCATCAATCAGATCTTGGAATTATTACTCGTAATAATCAAAAAAATATTTCATTTACCAACACATATAACAATATTATTAATCGAAAATTTATTCGAGAATTCGAATTTTCAACTGACTTGGATATTCGAAAAAACTTCAGTAATCAATTAAATTTAATTTCAATCAATTTTGCTGGTGAAGCATCATTTTATTGGAATTCATCAATTTCATATAACTATGATCTAGATACTTTTTATAATTATTTAGGATATGATTTTAAAAACCTTGGTTTACATGAATTAAACCTGAGAACATCACCAAGTGAATTAATAAATTTTAGAGCTGAATTTGAATGGGGAAAAGATTTATCATATAATGAAACGATACCTATGCCCGGAAACCTTATCTCTACAAGTTTTAGTCTCAGATTTCAGCTTAGTAATAATTTAAGCATGACTCCGTCATACAGATCCTCGAAATTAAAAAAATCGAGTGATGAATACTTTTTTAATGGTTCGATCTCTAGAATAAGGTTTAACTATCAATTCAACAATTTTTTAAATATTAGATTGATAGCTGAAAACAATTCATTCAATGAGAAGTTTTTTATTCAGCCCTTAATACAGTGGAATCCAAATCCTTCGACTATTTTTTACTTTGGAGGAAACCAAAGAACAGTTGATTTTGTTGATAATGAGTTTAGTAGACCTGAATTACTTGATTTTAATCGCTCACAGTTTTTTTTGAAATTTCAATACTTGATTGGAATTTAAAAGTTCATACGCTTTAATTCTATAACAGCATGATTTACTGCCCTAGCTGTAAGGGCCATATAAGTTAGTGAAGGGTTTTGATTTGCAGCTGATGTCATACATGCTCCATCAGTAACAAAAACATTTTTAACCGCGTGGATTTGATTAAATTTGTTTAGAACTGAAGTTTTTGGATCATGACCCATTCTCGCAGTTCCCATTTCATGAATTCCTTTTCCAATAGGTGCATTAGAATCGTTGATTGTGACATCTCTAAAACCAGTAGCTTCAAGCATTTCTGCTGCCTGAATCTTCCAATCCTCTTTCATCTTTTTTTCATTTTCTTTAAATTCGGCATCAAGAGTAATTTTAGGTAAACCAAATTGATCTAGCTTATTATAGTTTAGTGTCATTTTATTTTCGTGATAGGGGAGCACCTCCCCAAAACCTCCCATACCAATTCTCCAATCACCAGCTTGTGTAATTTTATCTTTAAAATTCCCTCCATAAGACAATTCAGCAACACTTTCAGACCAATAAGTCCTACTGGCTCCTCCTTGATATCCGTAACCTCTTAAAAAATTTACCTTCTTAGAGTTTTTGTCTATATTTCTAAATCGCGGAATATAAAAACCGTTGGGTCTTCTCCCAGTATAATATTTATTATGAAATCCGTCAAAAAAACCACTAGCACCACTACCCAACTGATGGTCCATTATGTTATGACCCAATTCACCAGAGTCATTGCCCATACCGGTTGGAAAACGATTACTTTTTGATTGCATTAAAATTGAAGAGGATGCAATTGCTGATGCACACAAGAAAATAATTTTTGAATTAAATTCTAAAACTTCTTTAGTTAACCTATCAATAACTCTAACTCCAGTAGCTTTTTTTGTTTTAGCGTCATAAATAATTTCTGAAACCAAGGAGTTAGGTCTAAGCGTTAAATTTCCAGTCGATTCAGCTACAGGTAGTGTTGAGGAATTAGAACTAAAATATGCTCCATAAGGGCATCCTCTTCCACAACGGTTCCGATGCTGGCAAGTTGAACGACCTGCACCAGGTTTTGTGCCTGCAGTTATATGAGCCACGCGTCCAATAGTTAGAAGTCGGTCATTATATTTTTTAGAAATACCCTCTTTGAGGTGGTTTTCTACACAGTTAAGTTCCATTGGAGGAAGAAACACACTATCTGGAAGGTGAGGGATGTTCAATGATTCTCCACTAACACCAATAAATTTCTCGACATGAGAGTACCAGGGTGCTATATCTTTGTACCTAATCGGCCAATCTACTCCGTAACCATCTTTTAAATTAGCCTCAAAGTCCAAATCACTCCAACGATAAGTTTGCTTTCCCCAAATCAATGATCTACCACCGACCTGAGTTCCACGAATCCAATCAAAGGGTTTCACTTCATCATAGTCATACTCGGAATCTTTATTGTAAAAAGGACGTGTAGTTTCATCAAACCCCCATCTCTTTTGTTTGTCATAGTGTTTGTCTTTAATCTCCCTAGGAGTTTGTAAATTATTTGGTAAATCCCATGGATCAAGATGCATAGCTGGGTAATCTTTTATATGTTTTACCATTCTTCCCCGTTCTAAAACTAATGTTTTTAGTCCTGCTTC
>TARA_B100001057_G_scaffold145241_1_pt1 | contig 10364 bp, 12 predicted proteins | sample TARA_B100001057 | Tara Oceans TARA_B100001057 (sample SAMEA2621839) | marine metagenome | biome: marine biome (ENVO:00000447); feature: surface water layer (ENVO:00002042); material: "saline water (ENVO:00002010), including plankton (ENVO:xxxxxxxx)" | depth 5 m | reverse complement strand
TGAGTGTTTTATACGGCTTTCTGAAGACTCATTCAGATGCTGAAGACCTAACTCAGCAAACATTTATTAAAGCATGGACTAATTTAGAAAAATTTAGGGGCGACAGCAGTTTTTATACTTGGATATATAGAATTGCAATCAACCTAGCAAAGAATTTTGTTAAAAAACCATCAACACAATTTGAGAAAAAATCATTATCAATTGATGAACATCAATATGATCTTCCAGAAGACTTAGACCCATTTTCATTTATTTCAAATGAACAACTCAAAGATGACCTAGATGCATTTCTAAAATCAATGCCTGAGAAATTAAAGACTGCATTTATTCTCAGAGAATATGAAGGAAAATCTTATGAAGATATAGCGTCAGTCACCGATTGCCCTGTTGGAACTGTAAGATCCAGAATCTTTAGGGCTAGGGAAGAGATTGTTAATTATTTTAGAGAAGAGATTAATGAAAGACATTAATATAAATGAATTGATATCGGCTTATTGTGATAATGAGCTGTCCGAAAGTGAATTAGATTATCTATTGGAGGAGACAAAAAAAGATCCACAGCTTTTAGCTAATCTACATAATTATGGTTTGATTAATTTCATTTCAGATAAAGATCACAAAGTTCCCTCAATTTTTGATGGCATTGCAGGCTTTGCTCAAAAAAGATGGGTTGGTAACGGCTTTACTGCGGCAGCTGCAGTACTTCTTACAGTTGCATTTCTTAACAACCCTTTTGAATCAAGATTTTCTGAATCAGATGTTATCAATACTCAAATTAGGGATGCAATTGAAAGTGAAGAGGCTGCAAAAACTTTTAGCATGATTGAAAAAGATTTAATACCTCATGTTATATCCTTCATTGCAAACAATGGTAAATCATATGGAGATGACATTTTAATTGATCTCTCCCCAGTTGGCTTTAATCGCATAGATAACAATCCTGGTCACTTCATTAAGGGCAAAAAGAAGATTCAAGTAAGAGTTGAACGCAATAGAGTTGGTATCCAGGAAAATAAGTATTGGAAGTCTGGTAACAAGCTTATTTATTTACATCCAACAGCTGATGGAAAAATAATTTCTATCTATGGAGATTTGTCGATTCAAGAGGTTGAAAAAATTATACCTGTCCTAACTAATTAACTAATGAAAAAACTATTTATCTTACCAATATTTCTCCTTTCTTTTTTGGATGCATTTGATCAAAATATTCCTGAGCTTGTTGAGAAAACATCGCCAGCAGTAGTAAACATTACATCAAAAAGAGAAGTTACTAATTCAAATCAAGACTATTTTAGGGGTATGCCTGAAGAGCTTGAAAGGTTTTTCGGAATTCCTAGAGATTTCGGACAACAGCCTCAAACAAGAGAGTCAGTCGCATATGGATCAGGTTTCTTTTTTAAAGATAATTATGTGTTAACAAATTACCATGTTGTTAACGATGCTACTGAAGTTATTGTTTCACTTACCGACAGAAGAGAATTCATAGCTGAGGTTGTTGGAGTTGATATGCTCTCTGATCTGGCTGTTCTTAAGATTAATGGTGAAGATCTTCCTAACTTACAAATGGGAAGCAGTGATGAACTTAAAGTTGGTGACTGGGTTGTTGCAATTGGCTCACCATTTAGTTTTGATTTTTCAGTAACTGCAGGAATTGTAAGTGCAAAAGGAAGAAGTATTCAGAATCAGAATATCGGCGGTTACGTTCCATTTATTCAAACAGATGTGGCAATCAATCCCGGTAATTCAGGAGGACCATTATTTAACTTGGATGGCGAAGTAGTTGGAATTAATTCTCAGATTTATTCAAGAAGCGGCGGCTATCAAGGGGTGTCTTTTTCAATTCCTATTGATGTAGCCATAGAGGTTGCAGACCAAATAATTGCATCTGGAGAAGTAGAAAGAGGCTATTTAGGTGTCAGAATGGGTGATGTAGATTCTGATTTAGCTCAAGCTCTTGGAATGAAAAAACCATATGGGGCTTTAATCAATAGTATCGAAAGAGATGGTGCTGCCGATAATGGAGGTCTAAAGACGGGTGACGTAATAATCGAATTTGCTGGTGAAGAAGTTAAGTTTGCTGGAGACCTACCTCATATAGTTGGGAGAAAATTACCTGGAACTAAGTCAACTGCAAAAGTTGTAAGAAACGGTAAAACGATTAAGTTAAATTTTGTCCTAGGTAAACTAGAAGGCTCAAGCAGCACATTTGTTCCTACTTCTTCAACTGAAAATAAATATCCCCTTGGTATAAAGGTTGAGGATTTACCCGAGGGTTTTGATGGTGTTGATGTAGGAGTTATTGTTTCAAAAATAGATAATTCTTCAAATTCTGCATCTAAGATCTTAGAGGGAGACGTTATTACTGATATACAATCAGGCTTCCAAAGATATTCCATCAAAGATTCTGAAAGTTTCAATGAGATTGTTTCTAAATTCCAAAGTGGTGATAAAATAGCAATTTTTGGTCTAAGAGGGGATGCAAGATTCATTGTCCCGATCACAGTTGATTAAATTTATCTCAAAATAAGTAAGCTTTTTCATTTAAAATACCCTTACTTATGAAACACATTCGTAACTTTTCAATAATTGCTCATATTGATCATGGTAAATCAACATTATCTGATAGATTAATAGAGTTTTGTGGAGGACTTTCAGCGAGAGAAATGTCCAGTCAGATCCTTGATTCTATGGAAATTGAACAAGAGAGAGGTATTACCATTAAGGCGCAGGCAGTTTCTTTACAATATACACACAAGGATAAAATATATTTATTAAACTTTATCGATACTCCTGGACATGTAGACTTTTCATATGAGGTATCAAGATCATTGTCAGCATGTGAGGGAGCTCTTCTTTTGGTAGACGGCTCTCAAGGAGTTGAAGCACAAACACTTGCGAATTGCTACACAGCAGTCGATCAAGGTCTAGAAGTTGTGCCGGTAATAAATAAAATTGATCTTGATCAAGCCGATCCTGAAAGAGTTAAGCAGGAAATCGAGGATATGATAGGACTTGATTCAACAATGGCACCTCTTGTAAGTGCAAAATCAGGACTTGGAGTAGAGAAGCTTCTAGAAACCCTCATAGAAAAGGTACCCCCACCAGTTGGAAGTATAGATGAAGAGTTGAAAGCACTTATTATTGATTCATGGTTTGATCCATACCTAGGAGTAGTATCACTTATAAGGATTGTTAACGGAGAAATTAAAGCAGGTGAAAAAATTAAAATCTATTCAACCAATCAAACATATAAAGTTGAAGAAATAGGTATATTTTCTCCAAAAAAAATTAAAAAAGAAAAACTTTCTGCAGGTGAAGTTGGTTATTTAGTGTCTGGAATAAAAGATATTAAAGGCGCTCCTGTTGGAGATACTCTTACCTCAAATTTAAAAGATGAAATAAAGCCACTTCCTGGTTTTAAGACCGTCACACCAAATGTCTTTTCGTCACTTTTTACCATTGATTCTGATGATTATGAAAGGTTTAGAGATGCATTATCAAAACTTGCTCTAAATGACTCTTCGTTAGTTTATGAACCAGAGGTCTCAGATGCTCTGGGTTTTGGTTTTAGGTGTGGATTTTTGGGCACGTTGCATATGGAGGTTGTGCGCGAAAGATTAGAAAGGGAATATGATTTAGATCTTATTTCAACAGCTCCATCAGTCCAGTATGAGGTTCTCAAAACAGATGGTGAAACTATTATTTGTGATAATCCTTCTCAACTACCTGAACCAAACTTCATTGAAGAAATTAGAGAACCAATCGTTCGTACGAATATTCTCACACCAAATGAATATGTGGGTTCTGTTATCACACTATGCAACAACAATAGAGGTGTTCAAAAAAATATGGAATATTTTGGTAATCAGGTATCTATTGTCTTTGAGCTTCCACTTGGAGGTGTGATAATTGATTTTTTTGACCAAATTAAATCTATTACAAAAGGTTTCGCATCTGTAGAACATTCACTCATTGGATTTATTAAATCTGATCTAACTAAAATCGATGTTTTGATTAACAACAAAAAAGTTGATGCACTCTCGATGATCGTTCACAAATCATTTTCAAACAGAAAGGCTCGTGAAATTGCAAAGAATCTGCAAAAATTAATCCCTAGGCAGATGTTTGATGTTCCAATACAGGTTACACTCGGATCGAAAATTATTTCTAGAGAAACTGTTAAAGCATATAGGAAAAATGTTACCGCCAAGCTATATGGCGGAGATGTGACAAGAAAAAAGAAGCTTTTAGAAAAACAAAAAGAGGGCAAGAAAAAAATGAAACAACTGGGAAGTGTCTCTATACCTCAAGAGGCTTTCCTAAATTATTTTAACTCTGGTGATTAATGTTTGGACTAGATAAGGATACTGGAAATCTAATTATCATAATTTCAGTTTTAGGAATATTAACCTGTGTTTGCTTATGGCTATTAAGAAGCTTGAACCTTATTCTAAAAGACTATGACTTTGAAAAAGTAGAGAATTATTTAAGTTGGATTGGAGTCTCTTTGGCATTCTTAATTCTAATGATGATTTTCATAACTGCTGGAGATCTTGGGATTCTATTATTAGTAGGCTCTATAGTAAGTTTGCTTTTAATGCTTGCTGGCTTAATTGCAAAAAATACTGAAATTGTAAGAACTGGAAGAGGTTGGTTTCTCCCATTCTTTTTAATATTCATCTTAAGAACTTTTCTTTTTGAGCCTTATCAGATCCCATCTGGCTCAATGATACCGGGTCTTAAAGTGGGAGATTTCATACTTGTAAAGAAGTTTACATATGGAATCAAAGTCAATAGAACTGGGCCTCCTTTAGCTTTTGGAAAAGATCCAGAGCTTGGAGATGTGGTTGTTTTCATTCCACCTCACGACCATAGACCATTTGTGAAAAGATTAATTGGTAAACCTGGAGATAGAATTACCTACATAAATAAGAAAATATATATAAATGGTAAGCCTATAAATCAGAAGCTTTTAAGCGAAGAGGATAATTTAAGAATTTATGAAGAAATGATTAATGATAAAACTATTCAAATCCAGCAGGTTACTTCGCGAATAAACTATCCTGAAGAGTGGCTAGTTCCTGCAAATATGTATTTTGTTGTTGGTGACAATAGAGATAACTCAAATGATAGTAGGTACTGGGGTTATGTTCCAAGAGAAAATTTTATGGGAACAGCAGATTATATTTGGATGTCTTGGGAGTGCTGGACATGCGCACCATCGTTTAAGCGTGCAGGTAAAATTAATTAATGTATCAGAAGTTATTTGAGCAAATTAATTACTCATTTAAAAATAATGATATTTTAGATTTAGTATTTACTCATAAAAGCTCGGGAGAAATTAATAATGAAAGGCTAGAGTTTCTTGGAGATGCAATTCTAGGAGCAGTAATATCTGAGGATTTATACAGTCGATTTAATAATATTAATGAAGGTGACTTAACAAGAATAAGAGCTTCACTTGTTAAAGGGACACAACTAACAAAAAAAGGAAAAGATCTCGATCTCTTATCTTTAGCAAAGCTTTCAAAGGCTGCTAAAAACTTATCAGATCTTGAGAATTCATCAATTTCAGAAACTATTTTTGAGGCACTTATTGGAGGAATCTATTTAGATTCATCATGGGATGAAGTAAAAGCAGTAATTTTATCTTTATATAAAAAAGATCTTGATTCAATCGATCTCAATGATTCTTTTAAAGATCCCAAGTCTGAATTACAGGAGTATCTTCAATCTATTGGAGAGGAGCCTCTTAAATATATTTGCGAAAAGACCCATAACGGCTCGCAAGATATTTTTGAATGTTTTGTATCCTTTAGGGAGAATAAATATACAGAGTCAGGAAAATCAAAAAAGATCGCACAAATGAAAGTTGCAGATAAAATTCTTCAATCACTCAAATGAAAAATTTTTGTGGGCTGGTTTCTATTGTCGGCAGGCCAAATGTAGGTAAATCAACTTTATTAAATAAAATACTAGAACAAAAGATATCTATTACTTCAAGAAAGTCTCAAACCACTAGAAATAATATTTTAGGAATTAAAACAAAAGATAATTATCAAATGGTATTTATTGACACTCCTGGAGTTCATATAAATGCTTCCAAAGTTATGAATAAAGTTTTAAACCAAAGCGCCTTGGGAGCCATTGAAGATGCTGATTTAATAATTTTTATGCTCCAAAGAAATAAAATAAATGCTCTTGATGAACTTATTCTTGAAAGACTTAAAGAAGTAAAAACAAAGAAAGTTTGTGTAATTAATAAGTTGGATCAAGTCTCATCCATTAATAGTTTATTACCAGTTATTGAAAAACTAAGAACTGATAATGACTTTGCTGAAATAATTCCGGTTTCAGCTAAAACAGGTCAAAACATTAATGATTTAGAGAACATAATTTGTGAAAATCTTCCTGAAAATAACCATCTCTATGACACTAATACAAAATATCTAGCTAAAGATTCATTTATGGTCTCAGAAATCATTAGAGAAAAAATTATTAGATACCTTGGAGAAGAATTGCCGCATGAAACTTATGTCCATTTACAAAAACTTGAGGACAAAGAAAATATTATAAATATTTATGCTGAAATAATTGTTGCTAAAGAATCACAAAAAGGAATAGTTGTTGGCAAAAATGGAGCGAAGCTAAAAAAGATTGGCCAAAAAGCAAGAATAGATCTTGAAAAATTCTTTGATAAAAAAGTTTTTTTAAAAACATGGGTGAAAACTAAAAAGAATTGGAGTAACGATTCAGACTTTATTTCCAGTCTTGGTATAGGAAGTTTATATGACTGAATTATGGCAGGATGCTTTTCTTTTGCATCAGAGGTCGTATGGCAATACAAGTGTTATGGCTGAAATGTTTACCTTAGAAAATGGTCGAATATCTGTAATTGCCCGCGGTGCTAAAAAACCTAAATCTAAGTTTTTTGGTGTTCTATCACCTTTTTCTAAACTGAGAATCACTTATAGAGGTAGATCAGAACTAAAGACTTTAACCAATGTGGATAAAGATGATATTTTCTCAAATAGTTTTTCTAAACTCTCCTATACACTTCTTTATATTAATGAGCTATTGATAAAGATTCTTCCCCAAGGCGCTCCGCAAAGCGAGTTATTTAACCTCTATGATAAATTTTTGATAGAAGTAAAATCGAGTAAAGAAATAGATATAGTCTTGAGAAGGTTTGAATTAGATTTATTAGAAATGCTGGGTTATGGAATTAACTTTATTAACGAGGTTGACTCTGGACAAAGTATTAAGGAAAGCAAGTCTTATGATTTTGTTCCTGAGCTTGGTTTTAAAGAATCTACAAATGGGCTTTTTGAGGGTAATGAGATTATCTCGATATCAAAATTAGAATTCCAAAACATAAATAAAAAAAAATTTAAATCTTTAACAGCTTTAGCAATTGGGTATAGTCTTGATGGTGGCGATTTAAAAAGTAGAAAAATATTTAAGACTTTAAAGAAATGATAATAGGAACAGGTGTAGATATTGTTGAAATTGATCGCTTTACAAAAATTGATAATCTTGAAGGATTAGCAAAAAAAATTCTTCATGCCAATGAGCTTAAAGAGTTTAATAAAAAAGCTAAGAATAAGAATATATTTCTTGCAAAAAAATTTGCATTTAAAGAAGCTTTTGTAAAAGCTCTTGGCACAGGTTTTAGAGAGCCTTATTACTTAAATAGAATAGAAATTATTAAGGATAAATTAGGCAAACCTTCAGTTATTACTCACGAAGAAGCAAAAAAAGAATTTGAGGATTTGGGGATAACAAAAGCACATGTTAGTCTTTCAGATACAGAAAACTATGTTGTTGCATTTGTAGTATTAGAGAAATGAATACTTTCATATTATTAGGACCACCTGGAGCCGGAAAAGGCACTCAAGCAGATCTTATTTCAACTCACCTAAATATACCAAAAATAAGTACTGGAGACATGTTGCGCTCTGCTGTAGCCTCACAAAGTAATTTAGGTAATAGGGTTGAAGATATTCTGAACTCGGGCAAGCTTGTCTCGGATGACATTATTATTGAGTTAATAAACGATCGTATAATCCAGTCAGATTGTGAATCAGGTTACTTATTTGATGGAGTGCCAAGAACTCTCGGACAAGCTAATCTTTTTTTACAAAACAATATAGGGGTAAAAAAAGTAATAGATATTTCCCTCGAAGATGAATTTATTATAAAAAGAATGTCAGGCAGGAGATTTCATATAGCCTCTGGTAGAAGCTATCATATTGAATTTAATCCACCAAAACTTGAAGGCATAGATGACGAAACAGGCGAACCGCTAATACAAAGAGAAGATGATTATCCTGAGACTGTAAAGAAAAGGCTTGAGGTCTATCATACTCAAACTGAGCCTTTAACAGATTTCTACAAATCAAAGGCTGCTGAGGGCATTATGAGTTTTATTTCTATTAACGGCAATCAGGCAGTGGATGAAGTGTTTAGCGAAATTAAGTCTTATCTATAAAAATGAAAATTATTTCTTATGACGGCTCAATGCAAGAAAAATCATCAATGTCAGTTCTTTTAGACAATGATATTAAGACTGAAATTATAGAGCACGGAAAAAGAACTCGACCTTCCTGGGAAACTTTTTTTATAAAATTAAATGTACGCCATGAAGATTTATCAAAGATTGATCTTTTTCTTATTTGTATTGGACCTGGGTCTTCGTATACCGCTGTTCGATCATCAGTTAGTTTTTTTAAAGCTCTATGTACAGGGCTAAGAAAGCCCTTAGCTGGTATCAGCTCCTATGAACTCAGAGATTTTAGACAAAAAAATAAAGGTGTTACTAATACAAATTCAGTTGACATGATAAATCTTGCACAACTTAGCTTTGAAGATTATTTAGATTCAACTCCTTCTTCTGTAAATCCTGTTCACAATGAAGATAATAATTTTAAGGAAATGAATGTCTGATCTTTTTTTGAGCCTGATTTTGGGTATTATCCAGGGCCTTACAGAATTTCTTCCTATATCTAGCTCAGCTCATCTTCTTATTCCCTCTCTTTTATTTGGCGCAAATGATTTAGGATTGGAGTTTGATATTGCAGTTCATGCAGGCACTCTTTGTGCTGTTATCTATTTCTTTAAGAATGATCTAAAAGCTTATGCAATATCGATATTTAATTCTTCCAATAGCTATCAAAATGATAGAAGAGTTGCTATTAATTTATTGATTGCAACACTGCCAATTGTTCTTGCAGGAATATTTTTAAATGATTTAATTTCACAAAGATTAGTAACTAAAGAGCTTATTGCTTGGTCAAATATTTTCTTTGCTTCTTTGCTTTTGTTGAGTTTTTATAAATCTAAAAAAAATAGGGATATATTTCATTTATCTTTACTAATGAGCCTTTTTATAGGCTGTGTTCAAGTCTTTGCATTGATTCCTGGTGCCTCGAGGTCAGGAGTGGTAATTATGGCTTGTTTATTTCTAGGATTAAATTTAAAAGATTCTTCCAGATTTGCATTTCTTTTAGCTATTCCAACTATTTTGGGAGCATTAATCTTTTTGGTTGGTGATTCAATTGCTGCTAATTTGGATATTTTTAATACACAACTTTTAGTTGGATTTATAACCTCTGCATTGGTAGCTTTCTTTACTATTAAGTATTTTCTTAAATTTGTTGAGCGCATTGGCATGACGCCTTTTTTTATATATAGAATCTTTTTAGGCCTGTTATTGATAACTCTGTGAAAGAAGAAGATTTCTTTTATATAAATGATATTCTTCACTATAAGATTAGTGATAAAGAAAGTTTAAGTTTTGATTTTCTTAAAGGTCGATTATTCAACCGATTGAAGAGAATAGAGCATGAATCACTAATTAAAAAAGCTTTAGGTAAAAATAAAGCACAATTAAAAATTTTTGATGCAACTGCAGGATCGTTGATTGATACTATAATTCTTTTGAAACTAGGTCATGAAGTTGTTGCATGCGAGCAAAGTAAAATTCTTTATAGGCTTTTAGAGGATGCTATTTTAAGAGCAAAGAAGGAATATAATTTCTTTGAAAACCTTTTATTTATAAACTCAGACTCAGCTGAAATTATAGATTCTTATCTAGATTCAGATATTTTCTATTTTGACCCGATGTTTAAAGACATAAAACAAAATACAAAACGATCCGGAACGCTGCAAAAAATAGGTAACGTACTCAGTCTCGAGAAACTTGAAGATACAAGCGAACAAATTTTTAATCAAATGTTAAAAAAGAAATATAAAAAGATTATTGTTAAAAGACCAATCAAAAGTAATCCACTTTATAAAAAAATAAATTATCAAGTAAAAGGAAAAGCAATTAGATATGATATTTATATTAAAACCTAATTATG
>TARA_B100001057_G_scaffold397611_1_pt1 | contig 10365 bp, 11 predicted proteins | sample TARA_B100001057 | Tara Oceans TARA_B100001057 (sample SAMEA2621839) | marine metagenome | biome: marine biome (ENVO:00000447); feature: surface water layer (ENVO:00002042); material: "saline water (ENVO:00002010), including plankton (ENVO:xxxxxxxx)" | depth 5 m | reverse complement strand
AAGCATGAATTAATTGGAAAACAAAGAGTATCATTATTCTCGCCAGGTGAAATAGTTCTTCAAAATGTAGCCTCATGGTTAGATATTGCAACAAAAAAAGGAGAATACTCAGGTAAAACTATATTTATCAATAAGGAAGGGAAAAAAATTAATGCTAAAATTAGTATAACACCAACCTATTCCAAAGATAAAGATAAAGAGCAAAACGGATATTGCGGCGTAACTGAAGTTATCGATGAAAATATTGAAGTACCTATTTCAATGTCCACTAAGCTAATTAAACTTCTTGCAATTACGAGAATGCCGTTTACATCAGCCTCGTTGTTACCAATTTTTTTAGCTGCTTCTTATTTTTATTCAATTAACGAAAACTCATTTTCCTTAATAAATTTTTTCCTTTGTGCCGTCGGTGTTTTATTTGCTCATTTATCGACAAATATGTTTAACGACTATTTCGATAATATTGATGGAACTGACTCAGGAAACTATAATTATTTCCAACAGGTATCTGGAGGTAGCAGGGCAATAGAACTTGGTTTAATTTCTATTACTAAAACTAAATCATCAGCTATTTTACTAATTATTATTGCAGTTTTATTTGGAATAATGACATTATTTAATGCTTTTATTGATAATATTACTCCTATAGTAATAATTACAATTACTGCATTATTTTTAGGATACTTTTACACAGCACCCCCAATTAGATTAGTTGCAAGAAACGGGCTCGGTGAAATTTCAATATTTACAGTATTTGGACCACTTATGGTTTTAGGTACTGGTTTTGCAATTTTTAATGGTAATTTTTTAGTGTCTAGTTACTTTAATGATTTGCTTTTGTTAAGTGTACCAATTGGACTTCTTACAACAAATATCTTACTCATAAATGAATTTCCTGATTATGAGGGAGATTTAAAAACGGGAAAAAATCATTTGGTAGTAACTTTTGGGAAAAAAAACAGCCGATATATATACTTAATTAATCTATTTATTATTTCGTTGATTACATTTTATTCAGCGATTACTTTAAATCCAATTTTATTTTTACCACTCTTATTTGTTTTAATTTATGGATACAAAATCACCAAACATATTTTCAAAAATTACAATAAAAGATCTTTAGTTAAAGCTAATTGGGATACAATTAAACTTCATGCTGGTTATTGTATTTTATCGATCTTATCATTTATTCTTATAACCTTTTTATGAAAAAGTTAGTTTTTATATCTATAATGTTACTATTTAACTTTAAAACTATTGGTCAAAATAAACACCTAGAAATTCAAGTGTCTCAAAACGAATGGGAAATTGTTAATGACAATGTTATGGGAGGTGTCTCTACCGGTGATTTTAAGACTCAAAATAATGAATTAATTTTTTTCGGAAAATTATCATCAAAATTTAATGGAGGCTTTGCTTCTATTAGAACTCGTGAAAGAATCCAATTAAATAACTCTAAAAAAATTAATTTAAGAGTTATTGGTGATGGAAATACTTATCAAATCAGAATCAAAGACAACTCTTCTAATTATTATTCCTATCAACAAGAATTTGAAACGAATGGTTTAGAACAAGAGATCACATTAAGCTTATCTGAATTCAAACCTATTTATAGAGGCACTTATTTATCCACAGAAAATTTTGACAAAAAATTTATAAGTGAATTATCATTTATGATAGTTTCAAAAAAAGAGCCTGACTTCAAATTAAAAATTATTGAAATTATTATAGATTAAGTCTGATAATCAGTTAACTAATTCGTTTATTAAATATTTTAAATTAAATTTGTATAGAAATTACTCAAAAAAGTTATTCACATGAAAGACATTCTAGTTTTAGGAGCTTCCAGCGGTATAGGCCTCGATTTAACTAATAAACTTTTGAATAGTGGTCATCGTGTTTTTGCAACATATTGCAAAAACAAAATCATGATAAGCCACCCAAATTTAACAACTGGTTTTTATGATATTCAAAACTCAAATACTTTTGATTTTGAGCTACCAGAAAAAATAGATGGTTTTGTATACTGTCCTGGCACAATTAATTTAAAACCATTTAGAAGCCTTAAACAAGATGATTTTGAACTTGAATTTCATATAAATGTTATAGGTTTTATTAAATCTCTACAGTTATTATTGAAGCCCCTGAAAAAATCTAAGTTATCATCCGTAATTGGCTTTTCTTCAGTATGTGCTCAAAGTGGATTTAATTTTCATGCCTCAACAGCAACATCTAAGGCTGCATTAGAAGGATTATTCACTTCACTTGCTAAAGAGTATGCGCCAAAAATCCTATTTAACGTAATTGCACCTTCAATTATTGAATCACAATTAAGTGAGCATTTACTAAATACCGAAGACAAAATAGAGCGAATTGCTTCTACTCATCCTATTCCGAGAATAGGTCAACCTGATGATATTGCAAGTCTTGCTCATCATATATTGATTGAGTCAACATGGATGACTGGTCAAATCATAAAAGTCGATGGAGGAAAATCTAAACTTTTATAGTAAACTAATTCAGATTTTTAAATAGAAATGAAAAGCCATTATCAATTTTCTTCAGTCCAATATCTTAATACAGATTTAAATTCTATCTGGGAATTTGCATCTTCTCCTAAAAATTTAAAAAAAATCACCCCTGATTATATGTTGTTTAATATCACTTCAAAAATTAAAAATAAGATATATCCAGGAATGATTATTTCATATAATGTAGCGCCTATATTGAACATAAAACTTAATTGGGTCACAGAAATAACTCACGTATTTGAAAATAAATATTTTATTGACGAGCAACGAATTGGACCATATTCACTTTGGCATCACCAACACTTATTTGAATCAGAGGGCGATAATAAAGTTAAAATGACTGATATCGTTACATATAAACCACCATTCGGTTTAATAGGAAGAATTGCAAACACTTTATTTATTAAAAAACAACTTAAATCTATATTTGAATATAGAAGAATCAAAATGGATCAAATATTTAACTCTAACTAATAATTCCCCCTAAACAAATATGACAAGCTATAACATAGATCAATTTTCAAAAATCACCAATATCCCAAAATTAAATCTAAGAACATGGGAAAATAGGTATTCGTATTTAAAACCTCTTCGAACAGAAACTAATATTAGAGTTTATAGCGATGATTTACTTGTAAGAGGAATTAATACAAAATTATTACTAGAAAATGGACTTAAGATATCCAAAATTAGCAAAATGAATGATGAACAGATTCAAGCAGCCATTGAGCAAATTCAATTTTCGGACAATAAAGATATTAAAGTAAGTTACTATTTAAATAATTTTATAATTTCAGCAATAAATTTCGATGAATATAAATTCAATAGACTATTTATTAAAGCTCTTAATGAATTTGATTTTATCGTATTCTATAAGGTAATTATATTACCATTACTTCAAAGAGTTGGTCTTCTTTGGCTCACGAATAAAATGTCACCTTCACAAGAACATTTCCTTTCTGAAATGATAAAACAAAAATTATATACCCTAATTGACAGAACCGCAGTTAACAACTCTTCAAAGGAAAGATGGCTGTTATTTCTTCCAGAAAATGAATTCCATGAAATTGGACTTCTTTTTGCCAAATATATTTTATCTTTAAAAGAATATAATGTCCTCTATTTAGGAGATAATCTTCCAATTGACTCTCTATCTGGCGTAGCTGAAAAACATAAAGTCGATAATATTCTACTTTTTCTTCTTGCTAATTATTCAATCAAAATGTCAGAACAACACCTTCAAAAACTGAATAAAATATTTCCTCAAGGTCAAATTTTTGTTGTCACTCCAAATAAAAACATAAAATTCCCTAAACAAAAAGAGACTCGCATAACTCTCATACATGACTTAGACTCTTTTATTAAACTTCTTGATTCATCTAATTAGTTTGATTAATATTTATATAATCTATTAGATTCATAATTAAACATAAATTTCCTTTCTATTGTATTTCATTTAATTGAAAAAGACCCAACTCAATCAATTACATATCAATAAACTAATATACAGAACTGTTTTATCTGATTAATTCTGAATTAAATGTCAAATTTCACATAGGAGTTCTAAATAAAATTACGCTCAATTCATCTAAGCATTGTAAATTCATTACTTGATATTATCAAATATTTACTTAGAGCATGTAAAACATAATAAAATTCAAAAAGATATTTTCCAAGAATTAAAAGTACAATTCGCTTACAATTTACAATCATTTTAAATTTTGTATAACTTTAGTTTGCGTAAGTTATACAAAATATGTAAATTTGATTTAAAATTACATGTATGGGAAGAAAAAGAAAATTAACAGCTAATCAGATTATTGATTCTATAAATAATACAGCACCAAAAGTTGTTTTTTATACGGATAAAATCAGCATAAGATTAAAAAATTTAGACTCAATTGCATTTTGGAAAGAAAAGTTTCCGAAAGGTAAGGTTAGATATTGTTAAGCATTACATCATCTAACTATTTTTCATGGTTCGGGGGAACCTTATAGGTCAAGCTATATCATAGTAGCTTGACCTTTTTTCATTAATGATATTTATAATTAAAAATAAGTTAAACTATGGAATTAACAGATTTGATGATTTAATATAATTGATTAAGAAACAATTCTGCCTCCTTAATATGTTTTTGCTTTTTAATTGATGGCATTTTATCAAAAATACGGATCAACATTCCCAATCTTGGATTTGATGAAAAAAAGTCACGATGTAAGTCCAAAAATCGCCAAAAAAGACCATCCCACTTAGACTGCCAATCTCCCTTTCCGTAATTACTCATTTTTATTATGTAATTGCTTGAACTAATGTAGGGTTTTGATGCCATTAACCCACCATCAGAAAACTGACTCATACCATAAACATTAGGAACCATTACCCAATCATAAGAATCTATAAAAAACTCCATAAACCATCGATATACTTGATCAGGATCAAACTCACACAAAAGCATGAAGTTACCCATAATCATAAGACGTTCTATATGATTACAATAACCTGTTTTAAGTATCTTTTTTATGGTACAGTCTATTGGATCTATTCCAGTCGTTCCGCTGTAAAAGGATGCTGGAATTTTCTTTTTAAAGTTCCAAAAGTTCGAGGTTCTTTCCTCTACTCCTTTACTAAGGTATACACCACGTATAAACTCTCTCCAACCTAATATTTGTCTAACAAAACCCTCAGAGGAATTAATTGGAATATTGTTTCTTTCCGCATAATTTAAACAATCATTTATTATTTCTTTAGGTTCTATTAGACCAACATTTAACATTGGTGTCAACACACTATGATTTAATGTAGAATTCTCTTTTAAAATTGCATCTTCGTAGTCTCCAAATTCAAAAAAACGGTTTTCAAAAAATTGTTGCAACCATTCCTTTGTTGACTCAAAAGACGAAGGATAAAGAGGGTTTTCAGTAAGCGTACCTATATGATCTGAAAAGTAATTATTCACATAAGTTTTAGCCTCTTCATAATACTCATCTGAATTAGGCAAGATAACGTTTGGTGGTGTTTTTTTCTGCGGATATTTTTTTCTGTTTTCGGTATCAAAAGTCCACTTTCCACCAGAAGGTTTACCATCTGCACCTATTAGTATCGAATATTTTTTTCGTTGGTTTTTATAGAAAGTGGTTTGATAGAATTTGTTTTTATCTGGTCTAAAAAAATCTTTTAAATCATGTTCAGTATTTATAAATAATGGTGATGAAAATTTATTTAAGATAAGGTTTTCTTTTGAGCAACAACTAGTCAATCTTTTTTGAATCCAGAAATCAACAGGATCTATGTAGTTTATTTGCTTAACTCCATTTTTTTTGAGTTTAGGAATAAGTAATCTAATGTCCGATATTGGTTCAATGGATTCAATATAACGGACGTCGTATTTTTCTTCTTTGAGATAATCAGCATACTTTTTCATTGAAGATCTATGAAAAGCTATTTTTTGCTTATGAAAAGGATATTGTTTAAAAAATAAATACTCTTCTACAAGATAGAATGTAGAGTTATTATTAAGTAATGGTGAATTCTTAAATAACTGATGGGGTAAAACTAAATTAATTTGACGCATTGATTAAAGACTTAATGAAAATTTAATGTTATTAAAATATTTCAATGATAAATTTCTAACGATTCACTTATCTTTTACTAATTCTATTGTTTGAAATCAATCTTTGGCGGGAGCATTTAAACCTACTAATATCAGGATTTCTTTTATGTAAATGTTTTTGACTAATCTTACTATGAACTCTTTTTCGCCAAAGCTTAAAACTTGACTTTTTGAGATTAGTTCTCATTAATTTAATAATTTGTTTTTCTGAGATTTCAAATTGAAGTTCTATTGCTTCGAATGGAGTACGGTCTTCCCAAGCCATTTCAATAATCCTATCTACTTCTATTTCTGAAAGTTCTTTCATTTAGCTATTTCTTTTTACAATCTAAGAATTATGCAAAATTTTAATTTTCAATAGTTAAGCTGCTTTTTACATTTTTTCCAAAAAGAAAAAAAGGATGGATAATATCCATTTACCTCAAACATCCAATCTCTTGATTCTTCAATACCTATATAATGACTATTTGTTGGATGTTCTTTATAATAAACTTCTTTTATGGAGTATTTTTTTATCAAATCCTTAAATTCTCCAACATATATTTGAATAAATGGAATATTTTCTTTTGCTATTTTTAAAGCAAAATCAATAGACTTTTGACAAACAGGATATTCATCAAAATGAGATGGTTCTAAAATGAGAATTTTATTAGCTTTTATATTTTTTTTCCACTCAGGATCTAGATTATAAAAGTTATACAATAAAGTTGGGAGAGAATTTTCTATGGTGATGCCACTAAATTCTGGTAGAGGAGTTTTCAAATTAAAATGACATATTTGTTTTAAAACTTCTGGTATTTCAAATTTTTGAAATTCTGCATAATCCACATCTAGAAAGGTATCTGTTTGATTGGTAAAACAGTATTTGTTTATGTTTTGTTGATTGGCGTAATATTTTTTATTGGAATTTGACCCAGCAACCCACTGCCAACTTAGGGAATTGCTTGCCCAATCTGCATCTAACAAATAATAATACATCCACTTGGCAGGAAACATCCAATGACTTTGAGCGATATTGCAAGCTATAGAAGCAACATACATTCTTAAATGATTATGCATATATCCAATTTCATAAAGTTTTAAAATGGATTTATCAATGGCTGTAATGCTAGTTTTGGCATCAACAATTGCCTTTGATAAGAAATCATTAGTAACAGGAAATTGACTGTTTTTCAAATCAGTATTTATAAGATTACCTTTTGAAATCCAAACCTGCTGCCAGTAATCTCTCCAAGCAAGTTCTTGAATAAATTTTTCAATTTTTTCTAAATTGTAATTTTGATCTAATAATCTATTAAGAATAAATTTTGTTGAAATTACACCTCTAGATATGTAAGGTGATAGGTATGATACAGAACCATTTATAAAATTTCGAGATGTAGCATATTTTAATGGATTAAAAGAATTTATACGGCGAAGTATAGAAGAGTATTTGTGAGGAAATATTGACTCATTTTCGAACAATTTTAACATACTATTAGCTTCAATATTCATAAAAAATGGTCTCGATTAAATATTATTTAGTTAAAGACTCATTAAATTTTGAAATAATAAAACTGTGTGGTAAAGTAATCACAGAAATTAAAATAATTGAAATTAGCGGGATTGAATAGTTTATAACATTTGAATAAGAACAAAAAGAAATTAATACAATAGATAGAATACTTACTAATGAATAAGGTGTCATTAATGCAATAAAATCTTTGATGGCAAAGTTATCATTGGTTGCTCTAAAGTAATTATACTGGTTAACAAGTGAAGGTAGCGAATGTAAAATGATAAAAAATAAAGTAAAGCAGATTAAAAGAGGAAATAAAAAAGAAGAAAGGTGAATAACGAATAAGAAAAAAATCTCCGATATAACTTCATTAACTTTAATATTAAATTGATAAATAAAAAATATATATAATATCAGGGTTATCGTGTTGCTGACAATAAATAGATATGAAAATAAATTCAAATTAATATTAGAAAGGAGGTTTCGTGTATCATCGTAGGAGTTAGATAAAATAACAAGTTCATCAATATTATAAAATAAGAAAGAGAGAATAACACTGGCGCCCCAACATAAATATGAAAAATGAGAGATAAATTTATGTTTAAGGTCAAATTTATATAGTTGCGACTCTCCAAAGTGATAAGATGAAATTAAGAAAAATATGATTAATCCTATCATGTTACTGAAGCTCCAAACAAATAGATTGAGTAGTATCAATCCTATATAAATTATATAGAATTTTAATTTTGATTTGAAATTTTGATGTGGAAGTAAAAGATGATCTAGAGAACCGTGAGGTATTCCAACCAACATAATAAAAAAAGTGGAGGTGATAATTTGAGTTTCAATTGAAATTGAATTGAACAATTGAAATACATTTGAAATTACAAAAGCAATTACAATAAATATGTATAAAAAAATTGACATAGTTTAAAAAAAAGCAGGGTGAATTCACCCTGCTTTATGTATTAACTTAAATGAAATTATTTTGATTCACTTATAGCAATATTGTAGACAACTAGGCCAAAACCAATTTTGTTAATAGCATCAGCAATATTGTAGAACAAGTCAACATTTTGGGATGTCCATCCGAAGGCAGTATTTAACCAACCACCGTCCATACACATGTAACCAATAGGATAGATAGCCCATCCTACTAATACGAACCAAGCCAATGCTCGAACTCCTTTCTCAATAACTTCAGATTTACTGTTAGCAGCCAATTGGGCAACTTCACCAAACCATGCTGTGTAAAGCACATACAAATAACCGACAGTAGACAACATACCCCAAGTAACTGAATGAGAAGTGCTTCCGTCACTGAAAGCTTCACCAATATAGCCGGCAACTAACATCCACGCCGAAGCTATAATTAGCTTCCAAAGTAAAGTTTTAGTTGCGCCTGCAAGCTTTGTTAATAAATAAAACTCAACACACATTAAAGGAACTGTCAAGATCCAGTCAATATATCGGTATGCAGTTGGATTATCACCAGTTGCCATGTAGTAGTCTCTCATGTACAAATAGTGAACTGCTGCAATACCAGTTATTAAGGCAGAAACTAATAAAGAAAGTTTCCATTTCTTATCTACGGAACCTCTTTCTACAAAGAAGAAAACCGAAGAGGCAAACATAGCCATACATCCAATAAAGAAAGTAAACGCTACAGGATCACTCCCAATGTCTGCAATTTTTGCTAGTAACATAATTTAAGGGTTTAGTTAATAAATAATTGTTTTTGTATAATATAATAATCAAAAACGTATACAAAAATAGAAATAATATAGTAGAAACAAAACTTAGATATTTATTTTTTAAATACTCAACCTATTTTCTAAACCATTTAACATTATTCTTAACTTAAAAAGATCTTTCAAAAAAGCGGTTCGAACGAGAACCAACATAGGAATTCTCATAGGTCAAGTTTTTAAAAACAACTTGACATCTTTTAATTATGGTGTTCATAAAACTGTGAATATAATTTAAATTTAACTAATGTTATTTGTTGAGATATGTAAGTATTTTTGATGAAATTAATCTTTAAAATTATTCATATGAAAAAAAGTGTTTTAGTTATCGCTATGTTAACATTCTCATTTATGTCCAACGCTCAAAATTCTGATAAAGAATTTGCACAATATGGCGTTTTTCTTGGTGTTAGCCCATTTGGAATGGGTGCTAATTTTAACTACAATTTTAATGAAAAAACTACTTTAAGTATTGGGCTAGGATTTGCTCCAGAAGGGGAAATTCCGGGAGCATTAGCTCCTGATGTTAACGCTTTAGGAGATTATACTTGGGAGAGTAAGACTCAATGGATGGGAATGTTTTTAAATCATCGACCATTTGAAAGCATGAATTGGTTCACTGTCAACGCTGGTATTGGAATAGGTTATATAGAGAATCATATTCATATTGGTCGTGAAGTGCTTCCAGAAGGGTATTCTGAAACAGATGCTGAATATCTTGCTAACTATTCTGAAAATCCTGTAGGTTATTTTGGGTTTGCAGCAAGAACTCCTAATCAGAAAGGACTGCAATTCGGATTTGACTTTGGATTACTTCATACTGGAGGTCCAATTATATCTGGAATTGATCCATCTAAGGTTGCTGCAATTAAAGATAATCTTGCACCGAATGTGCTCCCTAATTTTCAGATTTCTGTAGGATATGGATTTTAGTATATTTCAACACCAAAAAGCCACTCGAGATGAGTGGCTTTTTT
>TARA_B100001057_G_scaffold350647_1_pt1 | contig 10365 bp, 9 predicted proteins | sample TARA_B100001057 | Tara Oceans TARA_B100001057 (sample SAMEA2621839) | marine metagenome | biome: marine biome (ENVO:00000447); feature: surface water layer (ENVO:00002042); material: "saline water (ENVO:00002010), including plankton (ENVO:xxxxxxxx)" | depth 5 m | reverse complement strand
TTCATTTTTTCAAATTGTTCTCTTTGTTTATTTTCAAATTCTTCTCTTGACATTATATTTTCTATGCCAGCATAAAAGGACATTAACTCACTTCCAATTGAATCAGGGTAATTAGCTCCTGGAATATAACCTAGGAATTGATCTACTGTCAATTGAAAGAAAACACTATCTCCAACCTTCAAATTACTTAATACATTAAGAAAGGGAACATTTTCCCACAACGAATCCTTTTGCTGTAGAATAGGCTCATCTGAATTAAATTGCTCATTTCCCTCATGATCAAAATATTGAATATTAAGTTCCAAGAGCTCTCCGTTTTCAAGTAAATTACCTGTTCCGTTTTTAAAATATTTAAGAGTAACACCATTATCTAGTACTTTCTCCTTATCTGTACAAGATGTTATAAGTATTGATGTTAAAAAGAGTAAATTTAAATATTTCATTTTCTAGTAATTAAGTTCCTTTTTATGTTTAGATATAGATTCTAAAAATTTATCCAAAGCTACTGAAAGTTTATCTTCTAAACTGCCCCCAGCAGCATTTTTATGACCACCTCCATTAAAGTATAAATTAGCAAAATGATTTACTGAAAAGTCACCTGAAGACCTAAAAGAAAATTTAACTCTTTCTTTTGTCTCAATAATAAGCGTAGCCATATTAACTCCTGCAATTGATAGAGCATAATTGACAATTCCCTCAGTATCACCTTTTCTGTAATTATTATCTAATAGGTCTTTTCTTGACAAGACTATATAGGCAGCTCTACCATCACAGATAATTTCTAATTTTTTAGATAAAGAATACCCTAAAAGCTTCAATTTATCAAAAGAGTTTGATTCATAAATTATTTTACCTACTCGATCAGATCTCACTCCTTTATCTAGTAAATCTGCTACAATTCTATGAACTTTTGAGGAGGTAGAAGCAAACCTAAAAGAACCCGTATCAGTTAATATTCCTGTATAAATACAGTCGGAGATATCTTTATCAATCAAACCATCATCAATGAAACTTATCAAGTCATAAACAAGCTCAGCTGTTGCGCTTGCTTCTACGTTATGATACTTATAATCATAAAAATTATCAGGATTTAAGTGGTGATCTATCAAAACTTTTTTGGCATTACTTAATTGAATCAAATCTCCTAATTCATTTATTCTTTTTAGATTATTAAAATCAAGGCAAAATATTATATCCGTTTTATTTAGTAACTTTTCTACATCATCACTATTTTCAGAGAAGTTTATTACTTTTTCATCTGACTTCATCCACCTTAGAAAGTCTGGATAATCATTAGGTACGACAACCGTAACATCATGTCCCATTTTTATTAAAAAATTATAAAGAGCTAGAGAAGACCCTATAGCATCACCATCAGGGTTTACATGTGTCGTGATTAAAATTTTAGATTTTAGTGATAATAACTCTTTTATTTCTTTCATTTTTATGAATGTTGTTCGCAAAACTGGATAAAATAAATCGAAAAGAAAAAATTAATTCTAATGATACTTATACTTTTGAAATACAAAGCATTCAATTATGTTTGCAAAAAAAAATAAAATGTCAGGATACAAAACTTTTACAATTATTAAACCTGATGCGTTCAAAGCATCTTACTCAGGTCCAATAATAGAAATAATTGAAAATGCTGGTTTCAAAATAAAGAATATGAGACTATTAGAAATGGATAATGATATGGCATCTCGTTTCTATGCCGTTCATAAGGAAAGACCCTTCTTCTCAAGATTATGTGATTACATGTGCTCAGGGCCAATCATTGTTATTGAATTAGAAAAAGAAAATGCTGTATCAGACTTTAGGAAATTAATTGGTTCGACAAATCCAGAAGAAGCAGAAGAGGGTACTATAAGAAAAAAGTATGCTACATCTATTGAGGCAAATGCAATTCATGGATCAGATTCAGATGAGAATGCTCAGATAGAAATTGATTTTTTCTTTGACTAAATAAATTTTTGGATCCAAAAATTATTCATACCATTTCCCAAAGACAGCTTAACCTTTGACTCTTGGATAAGCTCAAGCATTGCTAAAAAATTATAAATGACAAGAATCTTAAGAGGGTTATCCTCAATTAATTTAACAAATGATATTTTAGATTTAGATTTTAGAAGATTAATTAAAAACTTTTTTTGTTCTGATATTGTATATGGATATTCAAATATCTGGTGATTAGGTTTATTTTTTTCAACTTCATATCTAGACAAAACATTCTGAAAAACAACCAAAAGTTTATATAAATCAATATCTTGAAGTTCAGACTCTACCTTTGCCCTTTCTCCAATAACCCCTACCTCATTAACTAGATTCCCTCTAACTTTTTTACCTAACCTATTATCTTCAAGGTTAGAAAATTCAGAAATTACTGACTTATATTTTTTATACTCCATAAGATGTTCAACCAATTCATCTCTTGGATCTATTTCATTCCCATCTTCATCAACAGAGAGCCTTGGAAGAAGCATTCTAGATTTTATTCTCATGAGCGTAGCTGCAACAACAATAAATTCGCTAGCGACCTCAATATTCATACTCTCTAAGTCTGATATGTATTCAAAGAAATCATTAGTGATTTTTGATATTGGAATGTCCATAATATCAATCTCATCTCTTTCAATAAAAAAAAGTAAAAGATCAAATGGACCTTCAAAAAGTGGTAACTTTATCTCGTAACTCATCAAAAATTAATTCTAAAACGAATATATTTTAAATTATTCTTAAAATAAAAATTTATAGATTTATAAACCAAAAAGAAAAAAAAAGAGTATAAATACTCATAGTTTATGGACAACAAAACCTACAAATTTCTAGATAGAATAGACTTGCCTAAAGATCTTAGATCTTTCGATAAAAAAGATCTGAAAGGGATATGTGGTGACCTGAGAGAGTTTATCATAAATTCCATATCAGAAAATGGTGGACATTTTGGGGCCAGTCTTGGTGTGGTTGAGTTAACTGTTGCACTCCATTACGTATACAACACTCCGGACGATTCTATAGTTTGGGATGTCGGTCATCAGGCATACGGACATAAAATATTGACTGGTAGAAAAAAAACCTTTCACACTAATAGAGTTTATAATGGAATATCTGGTTTTCCTAAAATATCAGAAAGTGAGTACGATACCTTTGGAGTTGGTCACTCTTCTACATCCATTTCTGCTGCACTTGGAATGGCTATAGCATCTAAATATCAAGGGAAAAAAGACAGACAACATATAGCTGTTATTGGAGATGGAGGCATGACTGGTGGTATCTCATTTGAGGGAATGAATCATGCAGGAGACACTGACACTAACTTGACAATCATATTAAATGATAATTGTATGTCAATTGACCCTAATGTTGGGGCATTAAAAAGATACCTTACAGATATATCTACCTCACCAACCTTTAATAACATAAGGAATGATATTTGGAAAGTATTAGGTATGCTTAAAGATTTTGGTGATAATGCCAGAAAAACAGGTAAGACTATTGAAAAGAGTCTTAAATCATTTGTCTTAGATAACTCAAATCTTTTTGAGGCACTTAACTTGAGATACTTCGGACCGATAGATGGTCATGATATTGACCATTTGGTAAAAACACTAGAATATCTTAAAAGAATTCCAGGACCAAAAATACTTCACTGCCTAACTAAAAAAGGGAAAGGATATGACTTGGCAGAAAAAGACCAGACCAAATGGCACGCTACTGGTAAGTTTGATATTAATTCAGGAGAGAGCTTAACCAAAAAGTCAAATAAAAAAACACCTCCGAAGTATCAAGATGTTTTTGGAGAATCAATTGTTGAGCTTGCTGAATTGAATAATAAAATAATGGGCATAACTCCTGCTATGCCTTCAGGATCATCATTGAATATAATGATGAAAAAAATGCCTGAGAGGGCTTTTGATGTTGGCATAGCAGAACAGCATGCTGTTACCTTAAGTGCAGGGCTTGCTACTAAAGGTATAGTACCTTTTTGTAATATATATAGTACTTTCATGCAGAGGGCATATGACCAGGTGGTACACGACGTTTGCATCCAAAATTTACCAGTGATATTTTGTCTTGACAGGGCAGGTGTAGCGGGTGCAGATGGTCCTACTCATCACGGAGCGTATGATATTGCTTACATGAGATGCCTTCCAAATATGATTGTCTCAGCCCCCATGAATGAGATAGAACTAAGAAATTTAATGTATACAGCCCAACATAAAAATAATAGCCCATTCACAATTAGGTATCCAAGAGGCAAGGGTGTCTTAAACAATTGGAGAAATAAATTTGAACTAATTGAGATAGGTAAAGGCAGGACAATATGTGAAGGCGATGATATTGCAATTCTATCTATAGGACACATCGGAAACTATGTAACTAAAGCTATTAAAAAACTTAACGAAGAAAATATTTACCCCTCACATTACGATATGAGATTTGTAAAGCCTCTAGACGAGAAATTACTTCATAAAATACTAAAAAAACATAAACTAATTTTAACTGTAGAGGATGGATGTGTTATTGGAGGATTCGGTAGTGCTGTCTTAGAGTTTATAAATGACAACAAATATTCAAATACTGTACAGAGACTTGGAATACCTGATAAAATCATAGAACATGGAACTCAAGACGAGTTATATAGAGAATGTAATTACGATGATATCTCAATTTATGACTTCTGTAGAAGAATGCTTAACTCAAAAAATAAAGATTACGAGGAGATACTAGTTTAATCGTAAACTTTAATTAATCTTTCTATCTCCGAAACAAATAAATATACCTCATAGAAAGAATTATAGAGAGGTACTGGGGCAACCCTTATAACATCTGGTTTCCTATAATCCACTACAAATTTTTTACTTAACTCATTAAAAAAATCTTTCGAATTTTTTTTAAAAAATAATGAGATTTGAGAACCTCTATTATTTGTATCTCTTGGAGTTATTATATTAAAAAATTTAGAAAAATTATTTATTGAACTTAAACCATTAAATAAAAAGTCTGATAACATCTTAGATTTTTTAAATACATTATCCAAACCAGCAGCAGTAAAAACCTCTAAAGACGCAAGATGAATATCCATTAGAATCACTGGTGGATTACTTAAAACCCAACCCTCTGCAGAAGGTTCAGGATCGTATTTATCAAGCATTTCAAATCGGGAGGATAGTTTGTTACCCCACCAACCCTCTAGCCTTAATAAATCATTTTTTAAGTGTTTAGAGTTTATATAGATTCCGGCAATACCTCCTGGGCCTGAGTTCAAATATTTATAGCTACACCAACTTGCAAAATCAACATCATAACTGGAAAGGTTAATAGCAACATTTCCTATCATATGTGCTAAATCTAATCCAAGAGTAATTTTATTCTCTTTACAGGCTTCAGATATTTTTTTTAAGTCTATAACCTGTCCGCTGTAGTACTGTATCCCCGGTAAGAGTACAAGAGATAGAGAATCTTTATTTTTTTTGATCTCAGAAATAATTTTATCTTCATCTATTAAACTGTCCTCTCCAGGAAGAATAGTTATTAAACTAGATTCATCAAATCCATGAAACTTTAACTGAGAGTTCACCACATATCTATCTGATGAGAAGGCATTATCCTCAATTAGAATTTTATTTTTTGATTTAGAAGGTCTATAGAAAGTAGCCATCATCAGATGGAGGTTCACAGATAAAGAATTCATAATTGCAATTTCATCTTCAGAGCACCCAAGAAATAACTTTAATTTATTTTTAATCTTATCTTGGATATCCATCCAAGGATAATCTCCAGCAAAATGGTTCTCAACAGCTAAATTTTTCCACTGCTCAAGGTGACGAGTTATTTTGTTTTTTACAGATTTGTGTTGAAGTCCTAATGAATTACCACAGAAATATATTCTCTTTCTCTCATTTTCATTATCATATAAAAATTCCTTTTTAAGATGTGATAACTTATCATTATCATCCATTTTTAAAGCATCATCTTTTTTCATATATTGAATATAATTAATAACTAAAAAATAATCATGGATCTTTCCCTAAAAGGTATGAGAGCATTAGTTTGTGGTAGCTCACAAGGTATCGGAAAAGAGATAGCTATAGAGCTATCAAACGAGGGTGTAGAAGTTGTTCTTATCGCTAGAAGTGAGGAGAATTTAAAAAAAGTTCTAAATCAACTTTCCACAAAGAATAATCAAAAACACCACTACATTATTGCCAATTTTGAAGATGATAATGACCTTAATGGAAAAATTAAGAACTTCGGTGAGACTCATGGTAAGAATTTTGACATATTAATTAATAACACAGGTGGTCCTCCACCGGGGAAAATTATTAATGCTGGAGTAAGTGATTTTGAAAAATATATGAAGATGCATCTACATTGCAACCATATATTAACAAAATACTGCCTAAATAATATGAAGGATAATGGCTATGGGAGAATAATTAACATAATTTCAATATCTGTTAAATCACCTATTGACAATTTAGGTGTTTCAAATACAGTAAGGTGGGCAGTAGCAAGCTGGGCTAAGACATTATCAAATGAAGTTGCTGAATATGGAATTACCGTCAATAATGTTTTACCTGGTTTTACGATGACAGAGAGGCTAGAAAATTTAATTAATAATAACGCAAGAACCCAGAAAGTAGAACCTGAGAAGATAGAAGATGATTATAAAAATATTATACCATCAAAAAGATTTGGAAAACCTGAGGAGATAGCATCTTTGGTTACATTTCTAAGCAGTAAAAAAGCGGGATATATCAATGGTATAAACATACCAGTAGATGGAGGGTATCTCTCAAACTTATAGATAGAAAACAACTACTAAATTATTTTTTTCTAATAACATATAACTAATTTATGAGCTATCAGGCTGAAAAATTATCAAGAGAAAATATTATAATAGATGGGCACATAGACCTACCCTTTAGATTATATAAGAAGAATCTCTTATTTGAAAAAAAAATTGAATTAGATAAAGAAACCTCTGGTAATTTTGATATTCCTAAAGCTGTAAGAGGGGGATTAAATTGTCCTTTCATGTCAATATATATACCTTCTGATAAAAACTTTGATGAAGCTTTTGTTCTGGCTGATAACTTGATAGACCTTGTCGATAATGTTATCAAATCAAATCAGAAAAACTTAGCACATGCTAGTGAGCCGTCTGATGTAGATCAAAATTTTATAGAAAACAAGATATCCTTACCCATGGGAATGGAGAATGGGTCTGCATTAGGAAAAGATATAAATAATATTAAATATTTTTTTAGTAGAGGGATAAGGTACTTAACCTTAACTCATGCAAAAGATAATCAGATATGTGACTCCTCATACGACTCAAAAAGAACTTGGAATGGTTTAAGTGATTTTGGTGTTGAGGTTATAAAAGAAATGAATAAAATTGGAATGATGGTTGATGTTTCTCATGTTTCTGATAAAACGTTTTATGAAGTGCTAAAGATTTCAAAAAAACCATTAGTAGCAACCCACTCATCTCCAAGAAAGTTTACTCCGGGTTTTGAAAGAAATATGAGTGATGAGATGATTATAGATCTGGCTGAAAATGGTGGAGTTATTATGATAAATTTTGGTTCTTCATTTGTTAACCAGAGGTCGAATAAAATTTTCTCTGAAATTGAAAAAAAAGTTAAAGATTACAAAACAAAAAAAAATTTAAAAAGTGATCATAAAGAATTAGATAAATATAAAAATGACTTAATCAATAAAATGAATCCCTTTGCATCAATAGAGGATGTAGTAGAAACAATTGACCATGTATATAAGCTAGTAGGAATTGATCATATTGGCTTTGGATCAGATTTTGATGGGTTAGGTAATTCTCTTCCAGAGGGGTTAAAAGATGTTTCCATGTACCCTAATATTATTGAGAGGCTTCTTAAGAAAAACTATTCAGAAGAGGATATCAAAAAGATATGTTGTGAAAATTTATTCAGAGTGTGGAATGCTAACCTCCAAAATCATCAAACCTAATATTTTCCTCCGGCACACCCATATCATCTAACATTTTTAGAACTGCCTGATTCATCAGAGGAGGTCCACACAGATAATATTCAACATCTTCCGGTTCCTCATGTTTGCTTAAATAATTATCATAGAGTACCTGGTGGATAAAACCTACGTAACCGTCTTTTTTATCTTCAAGTTTTTCTTTTATACTCCAGTTATCTTCTGGGAGAGGCTCTGATAATCCGACAAAAAAGTTAAAGTTTTTAAAATCCTTCTCAATTTTTTTAAAATGATCCATGTAGAAGAGTTCTTTCTTAGACCTTCCGCCATACCAGTAAGAAACTTTTCTATTTGTTTTTTGAGTATGAAATAAGTGGAAAATATGAGATCGAAGTGGAGCCATTCCGGCACCTCCACCAATGTAAATCATTTCTCTTTGTGTCTCGTTGATGTGAAATTCTCCGTAAGGACCAGATATAAAAATTTTATCTCCTGGTTTTCTAGAGAAAACGTATGACGAGCAGATGCCAGGATTAATGTCCATCCAATTATTATTTACCCTATCCCATGGAGGAGTTGCTATCCTAATATTTAACATAATAATATTTCCCTCGGCAGGGTGGTTAGCCATAGAGTATGCTCTAAAAATTGGCTCATCATTTTTCATTTTAAGTGGCCAGAGATTGAATTTATCCCAGTCGCTCTGAAATACATCTTCCTTATGACCAAGCTCTGGATGAGGAGTAATATCCATAGTCTTGAAATCTACATCTATCTCAGGAACATCTATTTGAATATATCCTCCAGACTCAAAATCTAGTGTCTCGCCTGGTGGTAATTTAACTACAAACTCCTTTATAAAAGTTGACACATTATAATTCGACACCACCTCACACTCCCATTTTTTGATTCCAAATATCTCCTCAGGAATCTCTATCTCCATGTCCTGTTTTACTTTAACCTGACATGATAACCTGACATTGTTAGTTTTCTCAAGTCTAGATAAATGCCCCACTTCTGTAGGTAATACATCGCCTCCACCCTCAGATACAGTACACTTGCACATAGCGCAAGTTCCCCCTCCTCCGCATGCAGAAGGTAAAAACATTTTCTGAGTTGCTAAGGTTGATAATAGTGTAGATCCAGCAGGAGCAATTAATGGGTTCTCAGAATCTCCATTAACAACTATGCTTACATCTCCCGATTGAACCAATTTTGATTGAGCAAAAAGTAGAATAAAAACGAGCATTAGTATAACTAATGAGAATGCTATTACGGAAGTTATTATTGTCAGAGACACTTATATCTATTTATTTTTTGACAAATATATAATAGAAAAAAATCATTTTTATAAAAAATAATTTTAGTTTTTTAGTAGTGCTAAAAGCTTAGAAATTTTTGTTTTTAAATCCCTTCTATCAACTATAAAATCTATGAATCCATGTTCAATTAAAAACTCTGATCTTTGGAAACCTTTTGGCAAATTTGATCCTATTGTCTCTTTAATTACTCTTGGCCCAGCAAATCCAATTAAGGCCCCTGGCTCTGCAATATTAAAATCTCCCAACATTGCAAAAGATGCTGAAACACCACCAGTAGTTGGGTCCGTTAACAATGAGATGTAAGGGATTTTATTTTTATCTAATAGAGAAAGTTTGGCCGAGGTCTTTGCCATTTGCATTAGGGAATATGTAGACTCCATCATCCTTGCACCTCCTGATTTTGAAATTATCATAAGAGGAACTTTCCTCTTAAGAGATAAGTCAATAGCTCTAGAAATTTTTTCTCCAACAACAGAACCCATTGACCCACCAATAAATGAAAAATCCATACATGATATAATTAAGTCGTAGCCATTAACCTTACCTTTAGCAGTCCTTATTGCGTCATTTAAACCTGTTGCCTTAATAGTTTTTTTTACTCGGTCCTTATATGATTTTGTATCTACAAACTTCAGCGGATCTTCTGACAAAATATCTGAGTCATACTCTTGGAAAGATTTGTTATCAAATAATATCTCAAAGTATTCTTTTGAACCTATCCTAACATGGTAATCATCTTCTGGGCAGACATAAGAATTATTTTTTAGCTCCCTAATATGAACTATAGATCCTCCAGGAGTCTTATACCACATACCGTCAGGTAGTTCTTTCTTCTGCGAAGTAGGGGTATTTATATTTTTATCCTTCCTGTTAAACCATTTCATAACTTAAATTTAATCAAGTTCTTCATAATCGACATATTCTCCCTCTTTATCAAGAATACTATCATTCTTCTTTTTAGAAGAATTAAAATTTTTATATGAGTTCTTGATAACTTTCTTTAAGAAGAAAGTGGATAATTTATAACACACATATATTATCAGGAATATTATTAATAAAAATTTGAACATAA
>TARA_B100001057_G_scaffold10418_1_pt1 | contig 10366 bp, 12 predicted proteins | sample TARA_B100001057 | Tara Oceans TARA_B100001057 (sample SAMEA2621839) | marine metagenome | biome: marine biome (ENVO:00000447); feature: surface water layer (ENVO:00002042); material: "saline water (ENVO:00002010), including plankton (ENVO:xxxxxxxx)" | depth 5 m | reverse complement strand
TTAATCGTCGCGATAATCACCCTCTATAACATTTTTTTTATTAGTTTTTGGAGCTTTATTTTTATATCTAGATTCAAAATAATATGACATTTGAGGCCTAAAAAAAGGTAAGAACACAAATAAACCAATTAAATCTGTAAGATAACCTGGGATAATAAGAAGTAGTCCGCCTAAAAATGAATATATACTAGTTGTGTATTCTGCATATACATCATGAATATTATTAAAATTTAACATTCCAAGACTAATGCTTCTTAATTTTTGCTTAATTAAGTAGTAACCTAAAAATACTGTAAAGATAATAGATAAGATTACATATAGACTTCCAATGTATGAACCTACTTCAATAAAAATAATTAGTTCAATAATTGGTAGTAAAATTAAAATATAACCGGGCAACTTCATTGATTAATTATATGGCAAAAAGATACATTATTGTTCAAACTTCAACAAATAAAAAAAATATTTCAAAGAAGATTTCTTCTTATCTTCTTAAAAAGAATCTAGCAGCATGTGTGAATATTATCTATCCAGTTGATAGTCAATATAAATACCAAGGTGAAATATTACATGATACCGAATATATTCTAAATATAAAAACCATCAAAAGCAACTATCATAAGATCCAAAAAGCAATTGAAGAATTGCATAACTATGAAACCCCTGAAATAATAGCTTTAGATATTTCGCATGGTAGTAAAAATTTTTTTGAATGGATAGATAATGAAACTAATAAGAATAGAGATGTTTAGAATAGCCATATTATTATTTTTGACTATTTTCAATACTGGTCAACTACAAGCAGAGTTACCTAAACATCAATCTGAATTTCTGTCACCTGATGAAGCATTCCAGATGACATACTCTTTTATCGATGACAAACATGTTACCGTTAACTGGAAAATACATCCTGGCTACTATCTATATATGGGTATGTTTGAATTTGAATCTCTGGATAACAATAATAGTATTTTAAAAGTTGAAATGCCAGAGGGCAAAAAAAAGATAGATGAGTTTTTTGGTGAAGTAGATGTCTACTATTTAACTGCAGATGCTGATATTTTTTTAGAAAAAAATATTTCTAATGCGCTAGACATTAAAATAAAGTATCAAGGCTGTGCAGATGCTGGTTTATGTTATCCTCCAGTGTCTAAAAATATCACTCTAAAAAAAAAGACATCAATAAATAACATTAAAAAAACATCTCTGTTTGAGAGCCAAAATGCTATGAGCAACTATTTAAGTTCAAATTCTTTGGGTTATAGCTCTATGATATTTTACTTAGCAGGACTCTTGCTAGCATTTACACCATGCGTACTTCCAATGGTGCCAATCCTCACAGGAATCATTGCTGGACAGGGAAATGTGTCTCAACAGAAATCTATATCATTATCGATTATTTATGTTTTGAGCATGTCTGTTACTTACGCTGTTGCAGGTATTATCGTTGCAGTGTCTGGTACAAATATCCAGGCTAGTCTCCAAAGTCCTTATGTTATAGGGTCAATATCACTATTATTCTTTATATTTGCTCTAGCTATGTTTAAATTCTTTGATATTCAAATGCCGAAATCGGTGCAAACTCTGATGACTAATTTTAGTAATAAACGTAAATCAGGTAGCGTATCTGATGTAGCCATTATGGGAGTATTATCTGCTTTAATTGTCGGGCCTTGTGTTACAGCACCTCTTATTGGAGCTCTTATTTATATCGCAAGCACTGGTGATGTTTTAATTGGTGGTGTTGCGCTGTTTGCACTTGGGGTTGGCATGGGAACCCCGCTTATAATCCTTGGGTCAACAACAACTAAAATAATTTCAAAAATAGGCCCTTATTTAGAGTTGGTAAATTATTTTTTTGGTGTTTTATTTTTACTCGTTGCTATTTGGTTACTCGAGAGAATACTTTCAATTCAAGTCGCAGCTTACCTGTGGGCAGCATCTTCATTATTATTAATTTTTTTATTAATTAAATCGTCCAAGATTTTAACCAGTAATGTTTCAAAAGTTATCATATCCACTATTTCAGTTTTTTTGCTATCATATTCAGGCTTACAAATATTTGGAATAAAGAATAATACATATTATGATCCAATAACTAGTTTCATAGAAAAAAAGCAAAGTGTTAAATTTAAAACTGTTAAGACCGTTTCAGAATTAAATAAAGAAATTATCCAATCTAAAAAAGTTGTTATGGTGGATTTATATGCTGACTGGTGCGTCGCTTGTAAAGAACTCGAGAAATATACTTTTAGCGATCCTAGAGTTAGTCAAATATTAAATCAATTAACACTCATTAAGTTCGATATAACTGAAATAACAGATAAACATTCGTTATATCTTAAACAAATGATGATATTTGGCCCTCCTGGCATTTTCTTCTATAATGGAGGCAAGGAAATTGATAATACAAGAATAGTTGGTTTTATCGAATCGGATGACTTCCTAGAAACCCTTAAATTAGTATATAAGTGAAATAGTACTTCAACTTCTCGTGAACTTCGTATAAAATCAGCTAAAATAAGCTAAATACTATTAAAATGAAAGTACTTGTTCTAAACGGACCAAATTTAAACTTGCTAGGCTCACGAGAGCCCGAAGTATACGGAACAGATACTTTAGACGATGTTCAAAATAGACTAGTATCATTAGCAACTGAAAATTCAATTCAAGTTAGTTTTTATCAATCTAACTCTGAAAATGATCTTATTAACGAACTCCACAATGCAAAACAAGACAATGTTGATTATGTAATTATCAATCCTGGTGCTTTTACACATACGAGTATCGCTTTGAGAGACGCTTTTTTAGGGGTCAATATACCTTTTCTAGAGGTACATATATCAAATATATATAGTAGAGAAGAGTTTAGAAAAAAATCATATCTATCTGATATAAGCCAAGGACTGATAACGGGTCTTGGGGTAAGCGGATACGAATATGCACTTTTATCAATTATACAAAGGGGTTAAGCATGGACTTAAGAAAAATAAAAAAATTAATGGAGCTTCTAGAAGAAAGTGGTATTGCTGAAATAGAGGTAAAGGAAGGTGAAGAATCTATAAAATTATCTAGAAATATTTCACAAAGCTCAATACCAAATCAGCCCATATATCAACAACCTGTTTTACCCGCTCAACAACCCGTAGCACAGAATGATAACAAAGAACCTAGTGCGCAGGGTACTGCGGGAGATTCAAACAAGAAAACAGTGAATTCTCCCATGGTCGGCACATTTTATGCATCAGCATCCCCTGAATCAAAACCATTTGTAACAGTAGGTCAACCCGTTAAAAAAGGTGACACATTGTGTATCCTTGAGGCGATGAAGATGATGAACCAAGTTCAAGCAGAAACTAATGGTACAATTGTAGAAATTCTCGTGGATAATGCTGAGCCAGTTGAATTTGATCAACCATTATTTGTAATAGAATGATTAAAAAAGTCTTGATAGCAAATAGAGGTGAAATTGCCTTAAGAGTTCTGAGAGCATGTAAAAAGCTTGATATCAAAACTGTTGCTATCCATTCGACAGCTGACAGACAATTAGCACATGTTAAGCTTGCTGACGAATCTGTTTGTATTGGAGGCCCAAATCCTAAGGAAAGTTATCTAAATATGCCAACTATTATAAGCGCAGCAGAGCTTACTAATGCAGATGCAATACATCCAGGTTATGGGTTTCTTTCTGAATCTGAGATGTTTGCAGAAATTATTGAAACAAATAAATTTAAGTTTATTGGACCTTCAAGCAAGGTCTTAAATAAAATGGGAGATAAAATTAAGGCAAAAAAAGCAATGAAAGATTTTGGTGTTCCATGTATCCCTGGTTACGATGGTGTGCTGCCAGAAGAACCTAATAAAGAGATGTTAAAAAAAGTTGATGAAATTGGCTACCCAATAATGTTAAAAGCAATTCATGGTGGTGGTGGTAGAGGAATGATGGTAGTAGAAAAAAAATCTGACCTAGCAAAAAGTATGAACATAGTCAGAACTGAAGCAGAAAATGCATTTGGTAATGGTGATTTATATTTTGAAAAATATTTTGACAATCCAAGACATATTGAAATTCAAATTATGAGTGATGAACATGGTAATGCAGTTCACTTTGGAGAAAGAGACTGCTCAATGCAAAGAAGAAATCAAAAGATCATTGAGGAGACACAAGCACAAGGAATTCCACGTGAGGAAATTGATAAAATAGGAAAAATATGCGCAGATGCATGCGTAAAGCTAGGATACACTGGTGCAGGGACTTTTGAATTTCTATATCAGGATGGTCATTTCAGCTTTATAGAAATGAATACACGTATACAAGTAGAACATCCTGTTACAGAATTTGTAACTAATGCTGATTTGATAGCTGAACAAATTCTCGTAGCGTCTGGTGAAAAATTAAGTGTAACTCAAAGTGATATTAACTTAGAGGGACACTCCATTGAATGTAGGATAAATGCAGAGGATCCAGAGACGTTCCTACCCTCGCCTGGAACTATTAAGTCATTTCACGCTCCTGGAGGCCCTGGAGTAAGAATAGATACCCATATATATAGTGGATACTCTGTTCCGCCTTACTATGACTCTTTATTAGCAAAACTAATAACTTATGATAAGTCCAGAGATCTAGCTATCAAAAAAATGGAGCAAGCTCTTAGTGAAACTGTTGTTGATGGAGTAAAAACAAATATTAAATTACATAAAAAGCTACTTAAAACAGATTTCTTCTTATCTGGAACGTATTCTATTAATACACTTACGAAATATATAAAAAATAACTAATTTTTTCCTTTTTTAAGCTTTATCAATAGTTGCATTGATTGTAGAATAATCTACTCGGGGTATTCTATAAATTTGCGCATAAAATGAAGAAAAAAAGAGCTACAACAAATCTATCAAACAGCAATCTCAGCGCAGTTGTGAAAAAAGAAGCAAGATTATTTATCAAAAATATGAATGGTAATGGAAATAGCTCTAAGATGCATAGTCTATTTCTGAATGATACTGAAAGGACATTAATAGATACTGTACTTGATTCGTGCAATGGAAATGTAACAAAATCAGCAAGTTTTCTTGGCATAAGCAGAGGCACACTAATTAAAAGAATTAAAGAGTACAATTTAGAATAGATGAAGAAGGTAGCTCTTATAAGCGTTTCTAACAAAAAAGATATTGAGATACTTGCATCTAAACTAATTAAAAACAACTACACTATATTGTCAACAGGTGGTACAGCTAAATTTCTTCAATCTAAAGGTATAAATATTATCCCTATTTCAGAATTTACAAATTTTGATGAGATATTGGGAGGAAGAGTTAAAACCCTTCATCCTATTATACATGCAGGCATATTAGCAAAGACTGAAAAAGACCTAAATAATCTTAAAGATGACAAGTATCATCTTATTGATATAGTCATAGTCAATTTATATCCTTTTGAGAAGACAATTTCACAAAAAAACTGTACATACAGCAAAGCTATTGAAAATATAGATATAGGTGGCCCCACCTTACTAAGGGCATCTGCGAAAAACCACGAAAGGGTGACAGTTTTGACAGAATCAGAAGATTACCAAAGGGTTATAAATGAAATTGAAGAAAATGGCTCTATAACAAAAACTATGAAACGGGAACTTGCAGCAAAAGCTTTTTTAAAAGTTTCAAAATATGATTCAATGATTGCAAATTATCTCTCAGAAAACAAAAATAATACAAACTTACTTTCTAATAGAATTAACATGGTGTCTGATGAAGTAGAAGTATTAAGATATGGAGAAAATCCTCATCAAAAGGCTAAACTATTTGAAGTTAGCTCGCCAGAGTTAGCAGCTTTTGACTATATTCAACTATCTGGTAAACAAATATCTTTTAATAATCTTGTTGATACAGAAAGCGCTTACTCCTGTGTAGAGCAATTCAAAGAGCCATCATGTGTAATTGTTAAACATGCAAATCCATGTGGAGTAGCATCTGCAACATCCCTGAATGATGCATACAAGAAAGCATACAAGACAGATTCAACTTCAGCTTTTGGCGGAATTATAGCTTTCAATAAGAAAATGAGTAGTTCTCTTATTAAGAAGATAATAAATAAACAGTTTGTAGAAGTTATCGCTGCTCCTGCATTCGATAATAAAGCCCCTGAAATCATTAAAGTGAAGCCTAATGTGAGATTACTTAAAATAAAACTTAAAAAAAATAATCTGATTTATGAAGCAAAATTATTGCGAAATAAATTACTTGTACAAGAAAAAGATAATAATAAATTATCTCTGAGAGATTTGAAAGTAGTTACAAATAAAAAACCTACTAAAAAAGAACTTGATGATATGATATTTGCTTTTAAAGTATCGAGATATGTAAAATCAAACGCGATAGTGTTCGTAAAGAATTTGAAAACTCTGGCGATTGGTGCAGGTCAGATGAGCCGAATAGATTCCACAAATATTGCAATAAATAAGGCTAAAAAAGAAAAAGTTTCGCTAAAGGGTTCTGTAATGGCATCAGAAGCATTTTTTCCTTTTAGAGACAATGTGGATTTAGCAAAAAAAGTAGGTGTGACTGCAATTATTCAGCCTGGTGGATCAATAAACGATGACACCATAGTAAGCGTTGCTAATAAACTCAAGCTTTCAATGTGCTTTTCAGGAATAAGAGTATTTAAACACTAGAATGGGACTAAGAATTCTAATAATAGGCTCTGGAGGTAGGGAACATGCTCTCTCATGGATAGTGTCGCGTTCAAAAAGGAAGATAGACAAAGTCTATGTAATGCCTGGCAATGCTGGAACACTCTCAGAAAAAAATGTTTTTAATATTGATCGTGATATCACCAATAGTCATTCTGTCTTAAATTTTGCAATCGAGAATAAAATAGACTTAACAATAGTGGGCCCTGAAGATCCATTAGTAAATGGTCTATGCGATTTATTTGAAAAAAATAACCTTAATATTTTCGGACCAAAAAAATACTTTGCTCAGTTGGAAGGCTCAAAAGTATTCGCCAAAGATTTCATGAATAAAAATAACTTACCAACTGCTCAATATAAAGAATTTGAAAAAATTGAGGAAGCCTTAGAACACATAGAAAATAGAAAAATGCCAATTGTAATTAAATATGATGGATTAGCAGCTGGAAAAGGAGTTGATATATGTGAATCTGTTGTGGATGCTAAAGCTTCTATAAAAAAATTACTAAAACCTGGACAAAAAATAATTATAGAGGATTTCATTAAGGGTATTGAATTATCAGCAATATATATTTGTAATCCTAATGCTTCTAAAAAAACTATAGGGCTTCCGTGGATAAAAGATTATAAATCTAGGGATGAATTCAACTCAGGTCCTAATACTGGTGGTATGGGTGCTATTAGTCATCCATTTTGTTCATACAAAAAAAATGATATTTACTCTCTAAATCTTGAGATTGAGAAAATAATGATTAAAACTTTAGTGAGTATTGCTAATGATTATGATAGCAATAGTAAATATAATGGCTTTATATACCTGGGGCTGATGTTCTCAACGAATGATAATAAACCCTATATTCTTGAATATAACTGCAGAATGGGTGACCCAGAAACTCAAAACATTTTAATGTATTTAGACAAAAACAATGTCGATTTTTTAGATTTAATTGGATTTAATAATGCTGCCTATCCTGATAATTTTAATTTATCGTTTGTAGATTATAAGGATATTTCAGGTTTTTGTTGTACGATTGTTTTAGCTGCAAAAGGTTATCCCATTAATCCTACAAAAGATTTTTATTTAGATACATCTAAAGTAGAAGATGTAAATGATATAAAAGTTTTTCATGCAGGTACAAAAATTAGCAATGGTGCAATAAAAGTTACAGGGGGTAGAATATTAACCATAAATGCTTTCTCGAATACCAAGCATGGAGCCATTGATTTAGCTTACGAGAATATATCAAAAATTAAAGCTTTTAGTGATGCTGAATTGAAAAACGAAGCATCTGATTTAGTATTTTACAGAAATGATATAGGGTCTTAACTATTTAGTTTGACATTTACTACAATAAAATGACGATCTGCCTGATATTTTAATATTATTTAGTTTATGTTTTTTGTGTATTGGGCAATACTCTTTTTGATAAATTAGTAACTTCTGCGCGAAATATCCAGGCTTACCTTCAGCATTTATATAATCTTTAATTGTTGTTCCACCCATCTTAATAGACTCTGATAAAACAGATTTGATATTCGTAACTAATTTACTGGCTTTGCTGAGGCTTATTTCATTTGCTTTCATTGAAGGATGAATCTTTGATAAAAATAAAGCTTCTGTTGCGTAAATATTTCCTACTCCCACAACTATTTTTTGATTCATTATAAGTTCTTTTATAGAACATGACCTTTTTCTAGTGACGTTATATATATATTTCGAATCAAACATATCAGATAATGGTTCTAATCCTAAATTCTTGATTAAAAACATATCATCTAGATTTCTACACAAGTGTATAGATCCAAATTTTCTAACATCATTAAAAATTAAAATACAATCTTTAAAATAAATTATTAAATGATCATGTTTTTTTGTTTGATAACTTTTAGCGTCATTAAATAAAATTACTCCTGTCATCCCTAAGTGAATTACCAAAGTTAAATCCTTACAATTAAATTCAATAATTATATACTTACCTCTTCTGAAGACATTTCTGATAAAAAGTCCCTCTAAATTTCTAACTTTTTTAATATCTATTGGCCACCTTAGTTTTGAGTCTAAAACCTTAGTTTTTATAATTTTTTTATCAAGAACCCTCTTTCTTACAAGGGACATAACTGTTTCAACTTCTGGTAATTCAGGCATAATATCTGGAAATAATATATATTCTTGTTAAGATAATAACCTACTGGATAATAATATGCTCGAAACATTGATTAACGGACTAATACCGCTCACATTTGCAGAATATGCTATCTATACATTAGCTGTTACTCACGTAACCATAGTGGCTATCACGCTATACCTTCATAGGGGCGTCTGTCATTCAGCAATAGAGATACATCCTATTTTGTCACATTTTTTCCGCTTTTGGTTGTGGCTTACAACATCAATGAGAACGGCGGACTGGGTTGCTATACATAGAAAACATCATGCCAAGGTAGAAACAGCTGATGATCCTCATAGTCCAGCTTTCTATGGTATAAAAAAAGTTATACTACAAGGCGCTGATTTATATCACAAGGAGAAGAACAACAAAGAAACAATAGAAAAATACTCTCAAAACTGTCCGAACGACTGGATAGAACATTATGTTTATACGGGTAAGAATAACTTAGGTATATTACTTCTATTTATCACGAATATAATTTTATTCGGTACAGTTGGTATTATAATTTGGTCGATACAGATGATGTGGACACCGATATTTGCAGCTGGAGGCATCAATGGTGCTGGTCATCATTGGGGATATAGAAACTATAATACGAATGATGATTCAACAAACATGTCCCCTGTAGGAATTATTATCGGTGGTGAAGAGCTGCACAACAATCATCATGCGTACCCAACTGCCGCAAAGTTTTCACTCAGACCATGGGAGTTTGATATAGGATGGATGTATATCAAGATATTTAGTTTTATGAAACTTTGTAAAGTTAAAAGGCTTGCTCCTAAACCAATCATCCAAGATACAGAAAATACTGACTCCAAGATTATTACGCAATCATTGCTACAGTCTAAGTTGGCTGTAATTACAGATTTTACACATAAAGTTTTAAAACCCGTCTACAAAAAAGAAAAATTTAACTTTTCATTCAAACTTCTTGCAGACCATCCAGAAAGATTAAATTCAAATCAAGAAAGTAAAATTAATAATCTGCTTAAAGATTATTCCAATCTTAATACATTATACTCTTTAAAAAATAAGCTTCATGAAATACTCCATTCGAGACAAGTTAAGCATGAAAAATTTACTGAAATTCTAAATAATTGGTGTGAAGAAGCGAAAAGCCATGGTATTGATTCTTTGGATGATTTTTTAATTAGGCTAAGAAGCTACAAAATTACTTAATTTTCTTTTCTGTATACGTAACATATTTTCTTACAACAGGATCAAATTTTTTAATTTCCATCTTATCAGGCATAGTCTTCTTGTTTTTAGTAGTCGTGTAAAAATGACCTGTTCCCGCTGATGATACAAGCTTAATTTTCTCTCTCATTTTGTAAGTCCATATTTAATAATTGCAGAATCAAGACCTAGTTTTGTGACTATTCTGAGTCCCTTGTTAGATAGTGTAAGTTTAATGAATTTATTTTGTTTTTCTGACCATAGCCTATGTGAGTGAAGGTTGGGCTCAAAAGTACGTCTAGTACGGTTTTTCGCATGAGATACGTTATT
>TARA_B100001057_G_scaffold290472_1_pt1 | contig 10367 bp, 9 predicted proteins | sample TARA_B100001057 | Tara Oceans TARA_B100001057 (sample SAMEA2621839) | marine metagenome | biome: marine biome (ENVO:00000447); feature: surface water layer (ENVO:00002042); material: "saline water (ENVO:00002010), including plankton (ENVO:xxxxxxxx)" | depth 5 m | reverse complement strand
TATAATCTTCCCAAAAAAATTTACTTTAAAACTGCTGGTTTTATTTTCTATTAGTGACGCGTAATAAAGTTTCTTATTATGATTTTTAAAACTTTTTTTTATAAAATTAAAAGTTGATCCTGTATCGTTTATGTCATCAATTATCAAAATATTATTATATACTGAAATAATGTTAGATAGTGATTTTATATTTGGGCTGTTTAAATCATCTCTTAACTGAACGTCGATAACTTTATGCTGAACATTAATTGCATGAGATAAATATACACCTGGAATACAACCACCTCGATTTATACTAAAAATTATTTCTGGTGTAAAATTTGAACTTTCTATCTGACTTATGATTTTAGATAAAGCTGTTTTCATATCATCAATTGTGAAATAGCTTTTTTTCTCTATCATAACTTATTATTTTTTTCAGCTTGTTAAATTATTTATTTTCTAATAGATTTAATTACGTTTAATGTTTTAGCAACATCTTTTTTTAAGGTTACATAATCTTTATTTAATAAAATTTCTTTAGAGATAAGTTTTGATCCAATTCCAACACACAATACTCCTGAATCAAACCATCCTCTTAAATTATTTTCTTCAGTTGTTACTCCCCCAGTAGGCATAATCAATGTCCAAGGCTGAGGTCCTTTAATTGCTTTAACAAAACTGGGTCCATAGGTACCTCCGGGAAAAAGCTTTACAAGTTCACAACCCATCTCTTCAGCTTTTGTGATCTCAGTCAAAGATCCACATCCAGGTGACCAAAGGACTTTTCTTCGATTACAAACTACTGCAATATCATTACGAAATACTGGGGTTACAACAAAGTTAGCTCCTGCCATCATATATCTTGAGGCAGATTCTGCATCAGTAACTGAGCCAACTCCAACTATCAGAGAAGGTAATTCTGAAATTACATAACTCATCAGCTCAGAAAAAATATCAATTGCTAAATCTCCCCGATTTGTAAACTCTATTAATCTAGCACCACCATCATAACATGCCTTTACTACTGATTTAACAACTTTAATGTCTGAGTGGTAAAATAAAGGAACCATACCTGATTCCTCCATTTGTCTAATTACTTGTATTCTCGAGTATTGAGCCATTGCTGTATCTTATCTTTCTATTCGCACAGAATTGTGCTCACTCATTAATTTTTCAACTTCTGCTACAGTAACCAAATTACTGTCCCCACTAATTGTGTGTTTGAGTACGCAGGATGCAGCTGCAAAATCTAATGATTTTTGATCATCATCATAATTTAAAAATCCATAAATAAGTCCAGCCATGAAGGCATCACCTGCTCCAATTCGATCTACAATACTTTTGATTTCATATTTTTTACTATGGTATAACTTAGTGCCATCATATAAAATTCCTCTCCATTTATTATATGATGCAGATATTGATTTTCTGGATGTAAAAACAACTTTCTTTGCGTTTGAGAACTTGTCGAACATTTTTTTGAACAAAGGCAAAAATGATTCCACTTCAAAATCATAATCTTTTTGTTTTTCTTTTGATTCTAAATTAATTTCAAAAAATACTTTAGATGATTCTTCATTTGCAACAATAATATCACAATATGAAGTGAGTTCTGTCATTATCTTTTTTGGGTCACATTTATAATCCCATAATTTTGATCTATAATTTAAATCAGTTGAAATAGTAAGGCCCATATCTTTAGCTATTTTTAATGCCTCTAAACATACATCTGCAGCGGTTTGAGAAATTGCAGGGGTTATTCCCGACCAATGAAACCATTTTGAATCTTTAAAAATTTTCTTCCAGTTAAACATTCCAGGTTTAATTTTCGACATTGCTGAGTTTGATCGATCATATAAAACTTTACCAGATCTACTTCCCACACCTGTTTCTATGAAATATATTCCTAAACGTTCTCCATTCTGAATAATATGTTTAGTGCCTAAGTTGTATTTTCGCATTTCCTTCAATGCACTTAAACCTACATCATTTTTTGGTAATCTAGTTACAAATTCAACTTCTGATCCAAAGTTAACCAGTGAAACTCCTACGTTTGATTCTGAACCACCAAAAACCATATCAAAATTATTTGCTTGAGATAATCTTAAAAACCCCTTAGGAGCCAAACGCATCATTATTTCACCAAAAGTGATTATTTTTTTCATACTCAAATTTAATATTTATATTTATTAGTGATCTAATGATGAAAATAAACATTATTCAATTTCTATTGTGATTTGTTTTTTTTTAGTTTCAAAAGAGAATAGATCAAACAAAAAACTATATTTTAAAAATTAATTTAATAAAGGTAATATGTTAAAGTTGTCAAGAATACTTGCTGCTCTCTTAGTTCTATTTACATTTAATTCTCGTTCTCAAATTAATGATGATTATAAAATTCCCAAAAAATCTCTAGTTGATTTAATTGATGTAGATCTAGCTCCCTCTGTCATTAGGGATAGTGAAAATAAAATTATGATTTTTTTATATCGTTCTGCATATAAAAGTATTGAAGATCTTTCGAGAAAGGAAATGAGGTTAGGTGGATTGAGAGTTGATCCAGATCGTCATATTGGAAGTAGAACAAACTATTACAATAAAGTAAAAATAGCTAAACTAGATGAAGGTAAAACTGCAAAAGAAATAAGTGGATTACCCTCAAAAATTAACTTATCTAACTTTCAATTTTCCCCAGATGAAACCAAAATAGCTATGACCAACACCACTGAAAATGGAGTTGAAGTATGGGTATTAAACTTATTGGATCTTAATGCAAAAAAAATATTCAAAGAAAATGCAAATGCAACGATGGGAAATGTATTTAAATGGATTAATAATAAGGAGTTGATTGTAAAATCCCTCCCAGATAACTTAAAGCCTCTCATAAATACTATTTCATCAATCCCCACTGGACCAACAATTACAGAAAACTCTGGCTCTAAAGCTCAAAATAGAACTTATCAGGATTTATTAAAAAACCCTAATGATGTGGAAAACTTTAAGCAATTAAGTACATCTAAACTTTTAATAGTTGATTTAGATGGAAATCAAAAAAAATGGCTTCCATCAAGAATGTATAAAAGTATTCAATTATCACCTGATAAAAAATATGTTCTTATTGATTTTATCAAAACACCATTTTCCTATATAGTACCGTATAACAGATTTCCTACAGAAACTCATGTTTATGACACGGATGCAAACCTAATAAAAATCATTAATGATGCACCTTTGTTAGAGGAACTCCCTAAAGGTTTCATGTCAACTACTCAAGGAAAAAGAAATTTTAGATGGCGAAGTGACAAACCATCTACTCTTTCATTCTCAATTGCTCTTGATGGTGGAGACCCACTAAAAAAAGTAGAGTATCGAGATGCATTATACCAATGGGAGGCTCCATTTAATTATCCCTCTAAATTTTTAACAAAAGTGAAAAATAGAATAAATGCTATTTATTGGGGAAATGACAAAACAGCAATAATAATGGATTTGTGGTGGAATAATCGAAACACAAAAACATATGTTTTTAATCCTTCAAACTCCAAAATTAAAGCTAAAATTATTAATGATAGAAACTATCAAGACACATACAGTGACCCAGGAAGTTTTGTAATGAAAAAAAATAAATACAACTCCTATGTGTTATTAATTAAAAAGAATTTTGTTTATGCTATTGGTGATGGGTTTTCAGAAAATGGACAATATCCTTTTTTAGATAAAGTAAATCTTGAATCAGGTAACTCGACTAGAATCTATAAATCACCTTATAAAAATAAATATGAAAATATAATTGATTATGATATTAAACAAAATGAACTTCTAGTTAGGATAGAATCACCTAATCAATATCCAAACTATTATAAAAATTCTTTAAAATCAAAAAAATTAGAGCAATTAACCTTCTTTAAAAATCCGTTTGAATCCCTAAAAAATGTTAAAAAAGAAATAATTAGTTATAAAAGAGAGGATGGCTTAGAATTAAGTGGGGTACTTTACCTACCAAAAGATAATATTGAAAAAACTGGTAAAAATCCTATGATTCTTTGGGCTTATCCGAGAGAGTACAAGGATAAATCAAGTGCTTCTCAAAAAACTAATAATCCAAATAGGTTTACATATCCTTCATGGAGCTCACCAATTTATTGGGTAAATCAGGGTTATATTATTTTAGATAGAGCAGCATTTCCAATTGTTGGGGAAGGAGATAAAGAGCCAAACGATTCATTTAGAGAACAATTAGTATCCAACGCAAAAGCTGCAATAGATGCGGTTGATAAAATGGGATATATTGATCGTGATAAAGTTGCAGTTGGTGGACATAGTTACGGTGCTTTCATGGTTGCAAATTTACTAAGTCACTCAAATTTATTTGCTGCTGGCATTGCTAGGAGTGGTGCATACAACAGAACTTTAACTCCGTTTGGTTTTCAAAGTGAAGAGCGAAGTTATTGGGAAGCACCTAATGTGTATTATACAATGTCTCCATTTATGCATGCTGATAAAATGAAAACACCTTTGCTTTTAATCCATGGAGAAGCAGATAATAATTCTGGTACATATCCAATGCAAAGTGTAAGATATTTTAATGCTCTTAAAGGGCTTGGTGCAACAGCCAGATTGGTAATGTTTCCTAAAGAAAGTCACGGTTATCGTGCAAAAGAAACTATTCTTCACCTGATATGGGAACAAAATAGATGGTTGGAAAAATATGTTAAAAATAAATCCATTTCAAGAAAAAATTAAATTTTTAAATACAGAAAAAAATGAAAAAACTACTTTTAATCATAATATTTCTACTATTAAGTTTTAACTCTTTTTCTCAATTTGAAAAAATTAAGAGTTTTCAAAAACAATTGATTGATAACGAGATTACCGGTAGTAATATAGCTATGGTATATAAAAATAGTGAAGTAATCTATTACAATATTCAAAACTCAGGTAAAGTTGGAGACAAAAACATAAACAGTCAAAGCTATAAGCCTTATAAAGAAACAATTTTTCCAATTTGGTCTATGTCAAAACCAATTACAACTGTTGCTATTTTAATTCTTTTGGAAAAAGGTTTAGTAGATTTAAACGATAGAATATCTAAATATATACCTGAATTGGGGAGTATGAAATGTGAGTCTGAAAATGGAGTTTACCCTTGTAAAAATGAAATAAAGATTATTGATTTACTCACTCATAGATCTGGTTTTGGATATTATGGAGAAGCTGGTTACGGTTACGGATTTACAAATACAATTAAATATGACAACTTAGAAAGTTTTGCAAAAGACCTGTCTAGTGTTGCCTTAAAATTTGAACCAGGAACAAAATATTTCTATGGAATAAATCAAGCAATACTTGGAAGAGTTGCAGAGGTTGCTTCTAATAAAACATTCTATCAGTTTCTCAAGGAAGAGATTTTCGATCCATTGGAAATGAATGAGACTAAGTTTTACCTAGATCCTGAGGATCAATCAAGATTTCAACCTTTATTCATAAATACTGGTGATTTAAAAGGGTTCACTTATGAGCTAAATGAACTTTCCTACAAGAAGGATAATGAAGCATATTTTGGAGGTGAAGGTTTAGTATCAACATTGAATGATTATGCGAATTTTTGTAAAATGTTATTAAATAATGGAACCTACAATGGAAAAAGAATTATTAAAAAAGAAAGTATTGATCTAATGACAAAGAAATATTCCAATTCTTATCCAAAAGAAGAATACGCTGACATTAGAAAATTGGGTTTTTACTATGGTTTTTCTTTATTCGTTTTAGAGAAACCAGAGATAGATAAAACAAACTCATCAAAAGGGATTTATGGTTGGTCAGGATATCATAACACCCATTTCTGGATAGATCCAGAAAAAAAATTATTTGCAATTTTTTTATCTAGATCTAGACAAGGTATATCAACGTTTGATACTCAAAAAGAATATAGGAAAGCTGTATATTCATCCTTACAGAATTAAAACTCATATTCTAAATCGGTTAAGCTTTTAAAAAACAAGTATAAATTAAAATATTTATATTAGGGCACTTTTAATTAAAAATTATAAAAATGAAAAAAATATTTAGTTTATTAATGTTATTGTTTAGTGTTTCATTGAGCGCTCAAGCTTACCAAACTTATTCGATGCATTTTGTCAGAGTTGAAGGAGATTTAAATGCTTTTGAAAAAGTTCAATCAATGTATATGCAGAAAGTTGCTCAAAATGCTGTTGATAATGGAGATATTGCTTTTTGGGCATTTCTGAAAAGAGTCACATTAGATGGCATTGATGATGAAAAAAGAAAAAATTATCTTTTTGTTCAATCTAATACTGACGTCACAGCAATTCTTAGTGCAAAGAATGAGTGGTGGAATAATGCGAGTAAAGTTTTGTCTACAGAGGAACTAGCAATAGTTGGCGAGCTTAGCTCAAAATTTTCATGGACAGAGGACTCTAGACATATTTTTAAAGATGAAATTAGTGTTGTAAAAGGACTAGGAACTCATATCCAATTTAATTTTGCTAGTCCTGACAACTTAAATGGATTCATAGCTGAAAACAAATCCCTGTGGAAGAATTATTTTTCAAAAAATATGACTAAAATGGGAATGGTTAATTGGGGAGTAGGAAGAAAAATTGCCCCTACTGGAATGAATACATCAAGCGTATCAACATGGGACATGTTTGATAGTCTAGAAAATTTAATGAAGTATAGAGCAGATTTTGCGCTTCCTTCTGATATTGCAAAAAAATCTAAAATGACTAAATATAATCCAGACGGTTGGAGATACTCACCTATTTTTAATGCAATTACATTTGCAGTTCCTTCTGAATAAGCAATTTTTTTAAACCTAATATAAAAAGCCTTTTTGGTTCTTTTATATTAGGTTTAAAACCTTAGCTTTGTTTCTATAACAATATCATCATAAATTAATTTATCCCCCAAATTTTCAAAAAAAGTTCCAGATCTAAAACGAACATTATACTTGGAACGATCGAAAGTTAAATTGGCTATCCAATGATCATCAGATGGTGACATAGAAAAACTTATTGGTTCTGTTATCCCCTTTATTGTTAGATTTCCATTTACATCAAAACTGCCAGAACTTAATTTATTTGACCCGTTAATTTCTAAAATTGCCTCTGAAAATTTATCTACAGAAAAAAAATCATCTGATTTTAAGTGCCCTTCTAGTCTTCCCCTGTAGGCCTCAGGTAAGTCCTCATTCTTTAATGTGGTCATGTTAACAACAAATTTTCCACTAACTGGTTGACCCTCTGATAAAGTTATAGACCCTGATTTAAAGTCTATTGAACCATAGTGAATTTTAGTAGTCAATTCTGTACCAGTCCATTTTAATTCGCTAGAAGAAGTATCTAAACTATATTCTTGAGCTAAGCTGGATGATGTAATTAGAAAAACTGAAATTAAAAAAGTTATATTTTTCATAATTGTATTTTTTTTTAGCTAGTTAATTTAATATCAACATAGTCTAGTTAATCCAAACTATATTACTTTTGATCTATTAAACTTAAAAATATTTAAATGAACTTCAACATAAAATCGATAGTTTTTGACTTAGGTGGTGTTTTAATTGACTGGAATCCAAACTATGTGTATGAAAAAGTATTTAATGGGGATAAAGATAAAATAAATTGGTTTTATGAAAATATTTGTACAATGGATTGGAATGAAAACCAAGATGCAGGCTATCCTTTATCTAAAGCAACAGAGGAAAAAGTCAAAGAATTTCCAGAGCATGAAGATATTATCAGGATGTATTATGGTAGGTGGGAAGAAATGCTTGGTGATCAAATACAAGGGACTGTAGACATATTAGAGAAATTAATTTTGGATAAAAAGTACAACATATATGCTTTAACAAATTGGAGTGCAGAAACTTTTCCTAAAGCTTTAGTAAAGTTTGAGTTTTTAAAATGGTTTGAGGGGATTGTTGTCTCAGGTGAGGAGAAGACAAGAAAACCATTTAAAAAAATATATGATATTACAATCAATAGATTTAATTTGGAACCAAGCGAAACTTTATTTATCGATGATAATTTAAGAAATATTCAAGGAGCTAATGAAATAGGAATAAATACTATTCACTTTTCTTCACCCGATAAATTAAAAGCTGAATTAAATAATTACCTGTAACTACGTAATTTATTAATTGACTTTGATTTAAGGGTTTGTTTTTTATAACTTGTATTTTAAAACAATCTATTATTATGAATAAAATTCCTTATTTATTTTCTTTATTATTCTTGATAAACTGTGCCACCTCTCCAGAAAAGAATAAAAAATATTTTTCTCCTGGAGAAAAATGGGAGGATAATAATGGGGTTCATATTAATGCTCACGGAGGCGGAATTTTATTTCATGAGGGTTTGTATTACTGGTATGGAGAGCATAAAATTGAGGGTGAAATTGGAAATACTGCTCAAGTTGGTGTACATCTTTATACTTCTAAAAATTTATATGATTGGAAAGATCAGGGTATAGTTTTAAAAGTGAATGAAACTGATCCTAAATCTGATATTTATAAAGGATCCATTATTGAACGCCCAAAAGTTATATTTAATAAAAAAACAAAAAAATTTGTCATGTGGTTTCATTTAGAACCTGTAAATAAAGTATATAAAACAGCTGAAGGAGCTAATATTGGGTACGGGGCTGCTAAGAGTGGTATTGCGTATTCTGATAGTCCATTTGGCCCATTTGAGTATCTCAGATCCGTAAGACCAAACGCTGGTAAATGGCCAATTAATGTTCAGGATTTTCATAAAAAAAAGGTTTCCAATGACGTTAAAAAAATCTATGGTGGAGGACCTGAACACTTACCAGTTCATGTGGATAGTTTGAATATTCTTGGCAGAGATTTTAAAATTGGACAAATGGCTAGAGATATGACCTTATTTGTTGATGATGATGAAAAAGCCTATCATATATATTCCTCCGAAGACAATAGTACTCTTCATATTTCCATGCTTTCTGATGACTACCTCTCACATTCTGGAACATACAAACGTATCTTTCCTAGTAAATTCAATGAAGCTCCCACAATGATGAAAAGTTCCTCGGGTAAGTACTTTATAATTGCATCAGGGTGCACTAGCTGGAGTCCAAATCCAGCTAGATCTGCAACTGCTAATAAAATTTTTGGGTTATGGAAAGAGCTGGGGAATCCATGTGTTAGTCGAGACTCTTTAACGACATATTATTCTCAAAGTACCTATATATTACCTGTAAATGGGATTAAAGATGCTTTTATTTTTATGGCAGATAGATGGAAACCTGAAAATCCAATTGAAGGAACCTATGTTTGGCTTCCCATAAAAATTAAAAATGATAAATTAGTAAAGTTAGAATGGAAAGAAAAATGGGATCTTTCTGTTTTTGATTAAAATAATATTTTCATAAACTTTTTTAAAAATGATTAATCGCTTAGGTGAAAATTTTACTGATTTCTTCAGAAAAAACATGCCAGATGCATTTGTCTTTGCACTCATTTTAACAATAATTACCTCCATTTGTGCTCTACTATTTGTAAATGCTACTTTCATAGAAATTATTGACTCCTGGTACAAAGGTTTTTGGATGTTATTAGAATTTGGAATGCAAATGATTCTATTAATTGTTACCGGATATACAATTGCAATTTCTCCATCAGTAGGTATTTTAATTGATCGCCTTTCTAAATACATTAAAACCCCAAATCAGGTTTATTTTTTTGTAACTCTTTTTGGTTTATTAGTTTCAATGATTAGTTGGGGATGGATTGTTATTGCAGCCGCTTTTGCAAGATCACTAGCAGAAAGAATTAATGGTATTAATTATCCATTTTTGATCGCATGTACATATATCTCCAATCAAAGTTGGGTAACAGGTTTGTCTAGCTCAATTCCATTATTGTTAAATACTCAAAGCAACTATTTAATTGAAGCTGGAATACTAAACGATACTATCTCAACCGGATACACTTTAGGTTCAATTTTAAACATTAGTGTGATATTCATTTATCTATTTTTTGTGCCTTTGTTAATTCTATTAATTAAACCAAAAAAGACTAAAGATTTAAGTTCACTATTAATAACAGCTTCCAAAAATAAAAAAAGCGTTGAGCAAGAAGCATTAGATCAAAAATTACCCTTTTGGGCTATTTCAGATAAGCTTAATAATAGCTTTATTTTGAATATTATAATTGCATTAATGGGATTAACATACATAACTAGGTATTTCTTCCTTAGTGGTTTTGATCTCAATCTTAATATAATGATATTTATATTCTTATTTTTAGGACTAATACTTCACAAATCTCCTCTACGTTATGGAATTGCAATGCAAAGAACAAGTAGTAATATTTCCAGTTTAGTATTTCAGTTTCCATTTTATGCAGG
>TARA_B100001057_G_scaffold248107_1_pt1 | contig 10387 bp, 6 predicted proteins | sample TARA_B100001057 | Tara Oceans TARA_B100001057 (sample SAMEA2621839) | marine metagenome | biome: marine biome (ENVO:00000447); feature: surface water layer (ENVO:00002042); material: "saline water (ENVO:00002010), including plankton (ENVO:xxxxxxxx)" | depth 5 m | reverse complement strand
CATCCGATGCAAGGAACCAATCTTCGAGGCGGCGACGAAGTTCATCAATAAAAAGCTTTTGCAACTCCTCCTCACCAGCAACTTCCGCAACCCCACTTAAGGTTACCAATTTACCTAGAAACTTCCCATCCCAGTAGGTATCCGCAAACGGCACCTTAAGCTTTGTAGCCTCCTTTTTAAGATAAGTGGTCACTTGTTTTTTGTCCGAAATACCCTCGGCTGGAAGCATCGGCAAAATTCCCTGAATAGGGACGGAAGTCTCGAAAGTATCTCCTACCGCCAACTTCATTTCTCCGCGCACCGAGCGATAGCTTTCGCCAGTCAACGCTACTCGAGAATATTTCCATTGATGTGGATAAAGAGCGAATAAGGTGTCCTTTCCACTCCCCTCCATGGCCTCAATTTCAAAGCGATATTTAGTCGTTAATTGGCCGTTCATTGGCTTCGATGAAAAATGAGTATCGACCACATGATGATGAGCACACTCTGCGAAGCGGGCGAGCGTGGCCTCTCTAGCATCGGGCAAAAGTGCCACTGTAAAATATCCCTTTGAAGATTTATTAATAAAGATATCAGTTTTACTTCCAGTCCAGCTCGATCCATTTGCTCCAAAAACCCCGTAATGATTTCCCCTGACCGTAATTCCAAAAATGGAATCACCTTCCTCACCGCTCCAGACAATTGGTTTATGCGCAAATTTGAGAACCGGATTCCCACCACCAATACGATTGAAAACGTATGGGCTCCCGTGCCCAAAGGTGGAACGTAAAAATGATTCTTCTTTTCGAAACTCAGCGGTGATGAACCAATCGGAATAATCAGCTAGGCGAGTATCGGGAAATTCCGCCACATTCGAATGCAGGACTAAAAAATCACCAGTTTCACCAATTCCACCACCCATGATATGTCCGCCGGCACCTACGATCCCGGAACCCGGATAGGCGAGGGCAAGTCCGCGTTGATTACAGTTGATTGCTAGCGGATGAGGAAAAAGGTTCTGCGAATATTTCTCCCAGACAAGAGAGCTCCACCATTGATTGGTCGGGGTTGCTCCTTTAATAAAAGATGTCGAAAAAATTGTCTCAGGAAGAGGATCGCAATCGGGCGGCCGAACGAGAGAATAGCTACCAATCCCTACCTTCACACTATCAGCTTTTAGTGAAGGCTTTAAGCAGACCGTCAGACTAAGCGTGATAAATAAAGAAGACAAAATGATCTGAAGAGCTTGCTGAACCATAATCTTAAAATGAGTATTTCTTACCAAGTGTGGCAGAAAGAGTCTCTGCCCTCAAACAAACATCGGTCAAATTTATTTGACTGATATTGCACATTCAATCATCCGAAATCATTCTGATTCTTGCTATCCAGCGTAGGGATGATCATGCTTTTCCTGTCGCCCGGTGGAGATCAAAACTATTGTCATGCCCAAAGTGAACCAAAAAGCCATTGCCGATCAGCTCGGGATTTCCCGAGCCACCGTATCACGATGCTTTACCAATCATGCGGGTATAAATGCCACGACACGCGCCAAGGTCTTTCAACTGGCTGCCGAAATGGGCTACACCCACCTTGAACCCCGAAGTCCAGCTGTTAAGAAAGCGAGGAAGAAGGTTAGTTTTAACATTTTAATCTGTAGCGACACCGAAGAATACTTTCGGAACGACTATAAAAGTCCGGGCGAACAGATTCTCGTTGGCGTGTCTGAGTTTGCGCAAGCTCATCAGATTGATGTCAATATCGACTTCATATCACCCTCGGTAACCAGCTTTGACGACCCGGTTTTCACCAAGATCAAAAGTCTTAAATCGCGAAAGAACCGTGGACTGCTCCTTATCTATCCCTTCGCGGACTCAATCATTAAAGATCTCTCCTACCAATTTCCTCTCGTCTCACTTGTTGACCAACTTGAGCATCAATCGATTGATTGCGCAGATGTGGATCACAGCTCAGGAATCTCTATTTTAATCGATCGCCTGACTTCTAAAGGACATCGAAGGATTGGATTTTATACCAGAGAATACACCATTGCCGCCAGCTGGTCGTTTCGACGCTACAGTGCCTTTGTTGAAAAAATGGCTCGGACAAAACTCAAGGTCTCGAACCGCGACATCATCGGGGTTTTCCCCCGGAAATTTAACTCGGTCATCAGTGGTATCGACGAAGCAATCAAGAGAACTAAAGAAGGTGTGACCGCTTGGGTTTGCGCAGCCGACCACCAGGCTTACGATCTCATCGATGGATTTGAACGCCAGGGACTTCAAATCCCGAACGACGTCTCAATCACTGGCTTTGATGGAATTCCGAAGAGTAACGATAGACCCGCCCTTACCACAATTGACATCCCCTTTCGAGCGATCGGGATGACAGGCGCAGACAGACTCGCTTCACGAATTCGCAAACGCTTCGGTGGGAGCCAAAGCATTTACATAAGCGGAACACTCATCGAGGGCGAGACCGTAGCAAGGCCAAAGAGCTAGGCTTCGCCGCGACGCTTCTCGAGTTCCAATGCTATTTTTTCAACCTCGTCATCCCCAAGTTTATACCAAAGAAGCACGACACCATTTAAAATCGCAAGAACTCCAGGAAGAATACAAGCAATAGCTCTGAAGCTCTGAATAACATCTTCAGACGGAGATTTTTCAGGATCAAACCCCACCCCTCCAAGGATCCATCCGCAAAGACTACTACCAATACTGATCCCCAATTTTTGAGAGAACATGGCAGCTGAGAATGCTAGCCCTGTCAATCGCCGACCAGATTTCCATTCACCGTAATCAGCGACGTCAGTGTAAATAGCCCAAACTAGTGCAGGCGTCGGCCCGGCAAGTAAATTACCTATTATATTTAGGATAACTAGAGTTGTATATCCCGTTGAAGGAATCATAAATTGGAGCAAGATAACGAGACCATTAATGACGGTTAATCCAATTAAGCTGTTTCGTTTACCAAACTTTCTACTGAAAAATCCAGTCAGAAAGACACCTGCCAAGAAGGCAAGGCTGCCAGTCGTTTGAACATAGCTAATTTTATCCAAAAACCAAAAATACTTGTCGTCACCAACCCCGAAGTAATATTTTAAATACTGCGGAGTAATCGTCCATCTCACCGCTGCACTGGAAAGCGTAAGAAATGCTGCAGCCACCATGACGACCCACGGCTTATTGTTCAAAAGAGCTTTAAAATCCCCACCCAAATCATTCTTGATTTCGGGAGGTTTCACTCGCTCACGAGTCGAATAAAAAGTTCCAAAAAACATGAGGGTGGCAAGAACCGCCATCACAGCCATCGCGCGAGGAAAGCCGCTTACTTTATCACCCTCTCCCAACCAAAGAACTAGTGGGAGAAAGGCCATTGAAATGATAAGTTGTCCAGAAAACGCGCCCACAAAACGGAATGTCGCAAGCTTGGTTCGCTCAGCAGGCGATGGCGTCATTACTCCCATCAATGCAGAATAAGGGACATTGATCGCCGTGTAGACAGTCATCAGCGCAATATAGGTGATGTAGGCATAAATCAGTTTCCCAGTTGGATCGATATCAGGGACCGCAAAAGTCAGGTATCCGAAAAGACCAAACGGCACCGCCAACCACAACAAGTAGGGGCGGTATGTTCCAAGCTTAGTTCTTGTCCGGTCAGCTAGCGCACCCATTAAGGGATCTGAAATGGCATCCCACAAACGAGGCACCAAAAGCAAGGTTCCAACAGTAGCAGGAGGGATTTTGCAGATCTCTGTATAATAGAAAAAGATCCAAGCATTAACTCCAAAGAAGAAAATGTTCGAAGCAGTATCGCCAAGACCATAGCCGACTTTTTCTTTAGTCGAGAGTGTTTGAGAAGTTTCAGAAGACATAAGAAATTAAGATTAGAAAATAAGCCAATTAGAGGGAATTTGAACGATGACTTTGGCGATCGTTCCCCGGTTGAAAAGAATGCTCGAACTGGTCTCGATGTCGAGAACCCCGTTTGAAAAAACTCGTTCCTGACCATCATTTATAAAGACGGTGGCCTTAGGCTTTTCTAGGTCTTCACGTATCTCGTATTGCAGGGGAGTCCGGGCGTGGGTAAAGGAGAGCACACCATCAACGAACTCTGCAGCTCGAAGGAGATAAGGACGGAAGCTCAGCTGCCCGTCTTCAAAGTCGATTCCCAACTCTCCCAGACGGCAGAGCAAACCTTCCTTCACTTGTCCGGTCAAACCCGGTTGTTGGGCCCCTTTCTCGCCCTGACTGTGAGAATAAGGTTCAGCCGGAAACGCTCCATAGCTTTGCGGAGTTTGACGAAAACCTAAACCTCGCTGGACTGCATAATAGGCAGCGACGGACCGAGACCTCAGTTCATCACTCGATTTTCCACTCTTGCAAACCGCCAAAGCAACTTCCTGTGCGGCTAGCATTAATTTGGAAACCATATGCCAATAGACGCATCCCAAACCCTCATAACCAAACATAGAACCACTGCGACCAGTAAAGGAGTGATGGGAGAAAACCTTTTCGTATATTTTCTCGATCTCCGTTCGATTTTCGAGAGAAAGATTATCGATCTGAGTTAAGCAGTCCGTCAACGCGTATCCATTGACCAGAGTCTCATTAAATCTCCAGGCTCCCATTTCATCCTCGTAAACCAGACGCTCATCTCCTTTTTCCGCCATCGAAGCGAGGAGCTGATTACCTCTCAAGTCGGCATCAGGAATTCGATTAAGTTCATCAAATCCGGCTAGCTCGCGATCGGGATATAATAGATAGGTTGGATGACGTTTCGAACGAAGATCACTCTTGGCCAAATTCTCTAATAACTCCACTGCAGTCCCATTTTCGAGTAACCCAGAGCTGAGAATCGCAACCTGACCTTCCAACATCAGCTGAAGGTTTTGAACTTTCATTTCCGGATTTCCGGGGCGCGCGTCTAGCACGTTGTAAGCATGCCAAAGCCCGTCCGGTCTGCGATTGGACTGCAAGACTCCCTCCACTGCTTCAATCGCATGAGATAAAAAACTAAGAATATGAGGAGCCGTAAGACTCCCCACATGACAAATCTCTTCCCTCACCGAATCTCGATAATCTTGCAATACTAGGCCATTTGCCTGAGCCAACTCAAACCGATCATTACTCGATACCTGACCATTCTGCTTCCAACGAGGATCAGCGAGGACTTCAGCCAATCGATGAACTGCTTGTTGGGCCGATTTGGAAACTGAAATTTCAGTGAGCCTACATGTTTGAACCGAATGCTGTAAGAACCGCAAATAGCGGAGCAGATATCCCGTCGTTACGACCGAAAGGCCATTCCCAGCCAAGGCATTGTTAGCGTCATTCCACTCGGGCTTTTGGGCGTTCATCCAGATCCCACCATCTGGAATCAATTGTCCGAGCTTAGCCATTGCTGGGATGAGTAATTTTTCGATCAACCCTACTCGGATGAGCTTGCCGCCCTCGTCACAAAGGAGCAATCCATCTCCTCCAATCTCCTCTTTCCTAGCCAAAAGTTGGTCATGACGCTCCTGATCAAACTCTACTGTATCGCGAGGATCTGCGAGGGTCTTCTCCCAACTCGCAAGTCGATACGGCACATCTGCAAAAACGAAATGAGAGTCACTCCACGAATCAATAAATTCGGGCTCAATCTTTGCTTTGAGTTCCAAAAATTTCAGAAGATAGATGATCTGATGATCGCCCCAGTAACCGATAGAAACCCAAGGATCTTTTGGATCAGGAACTTCCCAATCGACTCCCGATGCAGTCAAACGGTAGGGATTAAAACCATCCACCGTGGAAGCATTGAGAAATCTGGAAATAAAACCGTCGAGAAAGACCGGATAACTCCATGCGAGTGCCTCCCAGTTTTGAAAAATATCCCGCCAATTTCCTTCGTAATGGTGGACTGGTCGCCCCTCTTCATCATGAAGCCGAATGTTAAACTTATTCCAAGGACGGCTTGGATCGCCATGCCGCCGACCCAGAATAAGAGGCAGGTATTCCGTCGTGAGGCGGATCAAATCTGAATCTCCCTGACCTCGAGCTTCTGCCAAGATCCAGTCTCGCTCGAATGATTCAGGCAGACTCGAAAACCAGTCCTCAAATCGTTCAGCTAACTCCCGATTATTTTGAATGATAAAGTGCTTAAACTGAGCCGAAGAAAGAAGCGATCCATTTTCAGGAAGACCACCACGCAATAAGTTACAAAGAGTATTATGATAGTGGTAATGGGAGGCATCGAGATCAGCACTTTTCTGAAACCCATCCACCGATTCGACAAGCTCACGAAGCCTCTTCCGTCCTTCCTCCAAGTCCTCTTCAACAGCTGTGGGCAAATTGGCTTCATCACGGAGTCCTCCGACCAAGCTTCCGACTTCACGATGAGTTTGTTCAATCTCCGCAACCATCATCCACTCTTTGGATGTTCCTGCCGGCAGGGACAAATCTGCCCCCAATAAAAAGGCCCCACGTTTTCCACGTGATTTAGTTTGGTCACAGACGGAAGATTCACCTTTTAAGAACTGCTCGGCATCACGACGAGACAAAAAGGGCTTAGCCTCTGGAAAACCGGTAGTCCAAACGGTTGTAGCCTTAAGGCTTTCCAGAGGAATTGGAGCATCAACAATTCCAGAAGCCAATCGATGGATCATCAAACGACCTTCGCAGCAGACCTCGCTCATTTTGTAGGCATCAGCAAGGCAACTTAAATCTAGATGCAAGCGCTGGCTCACTCCAGGAACCTGCAAATCCTGAAGACCGTCCACGATCCTAAAATTCTTCGTCTCATTTCCTTCATTCGTGATTTTGACTTTCCTCACAAAACCAAACTTTTCAGAGAGCTGCCAGTGATAGCTGAAACGAAGCTTTGAGGTTTCATTGCACTCTTCAAAAATTAATTCTTCGCCCAGAAAACTCTTTAAGAGACGTCTCCGAATTGGAGTGGTGTGAATCGCAGTCGGCCAGAAGGGATGCCAAATTTTGCCTTCACATTCGATCGCAGTGAATGGGCCTGTTTCGTTCCAATTCCCCAGAATTTTATCAATCGTCAGATAAGGGAAAAGCGCTTTTCCCGAATTCTCCCGTCCAGCGCTCAAGGAACCATTACTACTGCAAAATAACCACTGGTTCGTAGCCGTCGCGATAGTGAGGAAGAAGGGATCAAATGCCTCGAGATGGTCAATCACCGCAAAATCCCGCCCGTCACGAATTTCCCATTTATTAACCTGATCAAAGTCGATGGTTCTACTCATTGCTTCTGATCCAGGGGCAAAAGTCAAAGGTGTCATTGGTAATTCTTTCACTTCGTAATCTCAATAAAACCGCTCCAAACCACGGGGGTTAAAACGATGTAACTTTATGCAACATATTTTAAAAATAGCACCGAACAAGGGGAAATTTGAATTTTGTAACTTGATGCAATACCCTCTGAGGGAAACCTAAGATGGCTGCCTGAAGAACGAGCCAAACCAGGCTAACTTGAAAACGACTCAAGGACATCTGATGGTTCTTTTAAATTCTCAAACGCATCCCGATTATGGATCAAGACGCTTCCATTTGGTCACCATCGATACCGTCCACTGGAACTTGCGCGCAGTCTCTCGAATTAAAAAAGGTTCATCGGCCACTGCCATCAATTCGAAGTCATTCGCGAGTTCTTTTTTAAGCCAGTCAAGGGTCCGACCTTTAGGCCAATTTTCCTTCTGTGTGAATTCCTCTAACCAGGTACAAGGAGTCGCCAATACTAATTCACCACCATTTCGCACCAAACTAGCGAGTTTTGACAAAAATCGACGGGGCTCGGGAAGACGGCAAACAAGATTTGCAGCATGCACTCGATCAAACTTGCCAAGCTCGTCCCGCAAATTCATCGCGTCGCCCACTTCGAAAGTGATCCCGTCTCCATTCGTCCCACCGGGCCGCCCAATATTCACCGTCGTGACTTCCCCAGCCTCCTCTAATCTCTGGCACGAAAGCGTTTGTCCCGCACCGATCTTCTCGGCCGCTGTAATAAATGCCCTTGAAAAATCGATCCCGATCACCTCACCACTGGTCCTACCGAGCTCAAACGACGACCTTCCCACCGCGCAACCCACGTCTAGAGAACGCTCGACACTACCTTTAGAAAAATGTCCCACCGTCCGAACCGGAAAATCTAGCGCCGCGGCTGGACCATCCTCCCAAGGCAAAATCTCCTCAGGCTTTCCGTAATGAAAAAGAAGATACTCTCCAACATATCGGTCTGTCTCGTAAACGTCTGACATCGGATGCCAATCAAGCCTCTAGAAAGAAAATGTCCAGACCAGACACCTAACAAACGAAAATGACAAAAGTATCCTATTAAATTTAGGATCACATGAAATTGAGGTGATCTCGCTCACACATGGCACGCTCCTCTTTCGTTCTAAAACCAAAACTACACTTCTAATCCTCCCTCTTCTCACGTTGTTCCTACTCTCTCTGAAAATCGCAACTACCAAATAAAACTTTACCTTAAGATGAGTTGGGGGTTTTCACTGCCGCGATCCTGCGGTAAAGCCTCCTCATCATGCTCAAGGCCGGAATTGTCGGAATGCCCAATGTTGGTAAATCCACCCTCTTTAATGCCCTCACTCGAACCCGAAACGCCGAGGCCGCAAACTACCCTTTTTGCACCATCGACCCCAACGTAGGCATGGTCAGCGTCCCTGACTCACGTCTCGACACGCTGTCAAAAATGTCAAAATCGACTAAAGTCATCGCCACCGCTATCGAGTTCGTCGATATCGCCGGACTTGTCGAAGGAGCCTCAGAGGGAGCTGGGCTCGGAAACAAATTCCTCGCTAACATCCGAGAAGTCGATGCTATTGTTCAAGTCGTCAGATGCTTCGAGAACGATGATATTATTCATGAACTCGGTAGTGTAGACCCCACTCGTGATATCGAAATCATTAACTCCGAGCTCATCTTGGCGGATATTGCAGCACTTGAGAAACGGAAACAGTCACGCGAAAAGAAAGCCAAGTCGGGTGACAAGGAATCCAAGGCTGAAGTCGAGCTCATTTACAAACTCTTGCCCCACCTTGATGCCGGCAAACCTTCCCTCACCGCCGATCTTAATAATGACGAGAAAAAACTGATGAAGGAGTTTTTCCTCCTCTCGTCGAAGCCCACTATTTTCGCCTGCAACGTAAACGAAGATGAACTTGCTAGTGCGATTGAAAAACCTGATTCACACCCCCTCGTCTCAAAGGTGAAGGCTTATGCTGCTGAATCACACGGTGCTGAGATCATTGTCATCTCCGCCCGTATCGAAGAAGAATTAGTAGAGCTCAGTCCGGAGGAAGCTACAGAATTTCTTGGTGATATGGGAGTGAGTGACTCAGGGGTCTCAGACCTCATCCGAGCAGTTTACCACCTCCTTGGCCTTCGAACTTACATTACGACCGGAGTTCAGGAGACACGAGCATGGACTATAACTTCGGGAGATAAGGCTCCAGCCGCCGCAGGAGTCATCCATGGAGATTTCGAACGTGGATTTATCGCGGCCGAGGTCGTTCATTATGATGACTTCGTCGCACTCGGAGGTAAGGCAGCTGCACGCGACGCCGGAAAGCTCCGCATCGAAGGAAAGGAATACATCGTTTCCGATGGTGACGTCATTGAGTTCCGCTTTAATGTTTAAAAAAATAGAACTCACTCGGAAATCAAAGCCTCATTCTTCCTGAGGTGATCGCCGATTAGGAGCCGCCAGTCCCTCACAATTTGATCCGGGGTTATCCCGATGTCTTGGCGTAACTGCTGCTCCATCGCGGCCCGTTGTAATGGTAATAATTTCGGCTCTTCCAAAAGCCGAACGATTCCTGGCAACTGAAGCGCGGGTGACATCAGGCTACTCATCTCGAGATACTCCGAAACCAAATTTGCTGGATCCTCTGAATTAAGATCAGCGATCACCAACTCCACAGCAATATCGTGCTCATTATTGGGGAGATCTAACAAGATGTCAGAAAAAGAATTCCGTCTCTCTTGGTGATCTGGAATTTTTTTTAACTCCGATAAAAAACGAGCGACCCTCGCCTGTCCTGATCTACTCCGCTCACTTCCCCCCGATAAGACCCGACTCCTCGAGGAAGCTTCCACCTCCCCGCCTTCCTCTATCTTGTCTGCCCCATCGTCTTCTGACAGCTCAGCTTTCCGGCAGGAGTTCAAAGCAAAGAGGCATGTCATGACAACACCCAAATTTTTAAAGGTTTTCATCCAAATAATGAAGACCCTGCACTCGCAGAGTCTTCAAAGTCATTATGATTAAAGGTAGTCCAATCCTACCCATTAGAATCGCTGTCACCCCCATCTCTGTCTTCACCGTCTTCACCGTCTTCACCGTCTTCTCCATCTTCACCATCTTCACCATCTTCACCATCTTCACCATCTTCACC
>TARA_B100001057_G_scaffold140838_1_pt1 | contig 10393 bp, 10 predicted proteins | sample TARA_B100001057 | Tara Oceans TARA_B100001057 (sample SAMEA2621839) | marine metagenome | biome: marine biome (ENVO:00000447); feature: surface water layer (ENVO:00002042); material: "saline water (ENVO:00002010), including plankton (ENVO:xxxxxxxx)" | depth 5 m | reverse complement strand
AAGTATATCGAAGCAGGTAATCATGGTGGCAAAGGTTCGGAAGAGCACAAAGCCGCTGTGGTTGGTGACACTGTCGGTGATCCTCTCAAAGACACTTCGGGACCATCGCTAAACATCTTAATAAAACTGTCTGCGATTCTGAGCTTGGTTTTCGCCCCTTTCTTCGTGCAATACGGAGGTATTCTGCTGGGCTAGTCGCAGGCAAGAGCTCGAGTGCTTAGATTCTCGGTGAAAAGTCTTAGGAAAATAATGGGGCGGCAGGCAGCCCATTGTTTTCCCCGACTGAACATTCAGTCTTGCCGAGTCTCGAAGTGGTACAGAATCCAACCCTCTTCGGTTTTCACAACTTCACGCGACTTTGCCGTCGTCTCTCGCCACCGCGTGCTGATGGTTTCAACGCACTGATAGATTCTGAAGGAATCTGTATTCTCAATAATAAGGTTTCGGACTGAAGGGTTCAGGGTGTAGGTTGAGATTTCAGCCAGTCTCCAGTTGTTTTCCATCGTGCGCCGAATGCACTCATTGTCCGAAAGAAGTTCCGTGTAGCTAAACTCAGCGTCAGCGTAACGCCCAGCGGGAACACTTAGCTCGACACTGATAATGATATCGTCATCAGCGTCTTCAGGTGATTTGATGAATCTGACTTCCTCAAGTACCACGTCTAAGTTGCTCTGATTTTTTACGACCAGACGCAAGCCGTCATCCGTGTTTTCTCCCCAGGCAGATGAATAGAAAGCAAATTTCAAGTTGCTCTCGTCCCCAAGCTCTGCCGCAAACGCGGAGGTGGCGACGAGAATCAGTAGGATTGCAATCGGTTTCATGTCCCTGATTTTAGCGAGCCATATTAGTCCGTGTCATGACTATTTTATTTTTCGTGGCTAATCACTGATAATTCCTCTTAAAAAGGACAATAATTCTCGGTTCGGAGTTAAAAGGATCTTTGGTGAAAAAGCTTCCCCAAATCAAGCACATTATCTGCGTTGCATCAGGAAAGGGCGGTGTTGGAAAATCCACTACAGCAGTCAATCTCGCGATTGCACTTCGGCAACGAGGGTGTTCCGTGGGGCTGCTTGACGCTGATATTTATGGTCCTAGCGTCCCACTGATGATGGGAATCGCACCGGGCACTCGTCCGGAAGTCCGCGAGCAACGTTTAATGGTTCCCATTGAAGCGCATGGAGTTGAATGCATCTCTATGGGCGTTCTGGTAGAAGCCAAGGCAGCTGTGGTCTGGCGCGCACCTATGGTGATTTCTGCATTCAATCAGATCCTCACTGATACAGCCTGGTCAGAGCTCGATTTTTTGATTGTTGATATGCCTCCCGGGACGGGGGATATTCAACTGAGCTTGGCCCAGTCTGTGAAGGTGACTGGTGCGGTCATTGTCACTACACCTCAGGATGTAGCCTTGGCAGACGCCCGAAAAGGCATTGAAATGTTCCGGAAGGTCGGCGTTCCCATTCTGGGAATTGTTGAGAATATGGCAATGCATGTCTGTTCGCAGTGCGGTCATAGCGAGGCAATCTTCGGTTCTGAAGGTGGTAGTCGGCTGGCATCAGAGTACGGAGGCGAGGTCATTGGGAGGCTCCCACTAAACATACAGATCAGAGAAAAAACCGATAGCGGCGATCCTGTGGTAGCATCACTACCGAGCTCGGCGGTCGCTCGTGCCTACGCCGAACTCGCAGAAAATGTCGGCTCTGCCGCAGCGCATGCCATTAAAATTCGTTTGGAAGCGCCGAAAATTTCGATCAGTGACGACTGATGTTGCTCGCAAGGCTGATCAGAACGCCAGCTTTGACGAAGCATATGATCGGCTTCTTTGAGCGCACTTACAAAAATGACAGGGGATTCTCGTGGATGCAGTGAATAACTTCTTAATCTATATCGACGGCTTCTTGGGCAGCGCGATCTGGTTTCCAACGTTTTTGCTGGCGACGGGTATTTTCTTTACAGTCTATTTAGGATTCCCACAGATTCGTTACTTCAGGCATGCAATCGGAGTGACCACAGGAAAATTTGACAAGGAAGAAGCCAAGGGCGATACCTCACACTTTCAAGCTCTCGCGACCGCGCTTTCGGGCACGGTAGGAACCGGCAATATTGGCGGGGTAGCTCTTGCCCTGCATCTCGGAGGCCCTGCTGCCTTGTTTTGGATGTGGATGACAGCTTTTTTTGGAATGACTAGCAAGTTTGTCGAAGTGACGCTCTCGCACAAGTACAGAAACGAAACCGAAGACGGCACGATGGCTGGCGGCCCTATGTATTATATGGAGAAGGGGCTCAATGCAAAATGGCTGGCGATTGTCTTTGCGGTTGCTACCGTGCTGAGTTCATTCGGCACAGGCAATCTTCCTCAGATAAATAGCATCGCTTCCGGTCTAGAAAGCACGTTCGATCTGGACCCCCTAATTACAGCCAGCGTGCTTTCTTTACTTCTCGGACTGGTAATCATTGGCGGAATCACTCGTATCGCCAGGGTTGCCGCAGCGATTGTCCCTACAATGGCGATGATTTACCTGATCGGGGCTTTCGCAGTGATCATCCCGAATATTGGCAATATCATCCCATCGTTCTTATCAATTTTTAGCAATGCGTTTTCTGGATCAGCTGCCGCAGGTGGGTTCCTTGGTGCATCTTTCGCGTATGCATTCGATCGAGGCGTGAATCGCGGTCTGTATTCCAATGAAGCCGGGCAAGGGTCGGCACCTATTGCGCATGCGTCAGCGCGAACCGATGAGCCTGCTGGTGAGGGTATGGTATCCATTCTTGAACCTTTTATCGATACGATTGTAATCTGCACAATTACTGGGCTCGTGATTCTTTCCTCTGGAGTTTGGATGGATAAATTCGAAAACGAATTTCAACGTGCAGACATGAGCTTTGTGACTGGAACCTACACAGAGGCTGACGCCGATCATGTTGCTAGCTTGTTCTCCTATCTGAGCGGCGAGGAATCCGATACTCGGAGCTACAGCGGGCAGATCGAGCTGAGCGATGGCGTGCCTCAGAATACCGAGGCATTCACGCTGATTGCGGCCCGCTCACTGGCAGAAAATACGGTCTACTCCAGAGATGGTGTGCTTATTAACGGTCCGTTAAGGGTGGTTGATGGTCAGCTGGAGGATTCAACTGTCGTTGTAACCGGTGATTCCCTTTTACACTCGGTACCGCTCACCACGCAGGCATTCACCAGAGGATTGTTCGGCCAGTACGGCCAATATATCGTATCCATCGGGTTAATGTTGTTTGCATTTTCTACTGCGATTGCGTGGTCCTACTATGGGGACCGCGCCATGACGTATCTGTTTGGAACTAGATCGATTCTACCGTACCGAATTGTCTATGTGCTTGGATTCTTCACGGCCGCGCTTGCGGACACAACGGTTGTTTGGAACATTTCCCTCATCACTATAGTATTGATGACGGTGCCGAATTTGGTCGGCATTCTGTTCATGCATAAAGAAATGAAAGCTACGGTCGCAGATTACTGGGAAAGAACGAACAGAAGCTGATGCCGCGGGTTTGAGCTGCTAGCGTTGGATTGCTTCACCAGGCAGCCTGATTTCTTCGACTATGGCCTGCACATCCTGAGGGGGCTCCGGTGTGAAAGAGGCAATCAGCCATGCTACCGCGAGATTGATCAAGGTCCCGAATGTTCCAATACCCTCGGGTGAAATTCCTAGCAGCCAGCCCTGCGCATTATCAAGTGTAGGGTTTAGGCTCTTGAAGTAAACGATGTAGCCCGCCGTGAACAAGAAACCGGAGAGCATTCCGGCGATGGCTCCGTGTTTGTTCATTCTTTTCTGAAAAATTCCTAGAACAATAGCTGGAAAAAACGAAGCAGCAGCTAGCCCGAACGCGTAGGCGACAACCTGAGCAACATAGGCAGGGGGGTTGAGCCCTACATAACCTGCAACGAGCACCGCGATGAATATTGCCACACGGGCATAGAGTAGCTCCTGCTTTTCCGATATAGACGGCATGAAGCTGCGTTTCATAAGATCGTGAGCGACAGACGTCGATATCACTAAGAGCAAACCTGCTGCTGTAGAGAGTGCAGCGGCCAGGGCGCCGGCCGCTACCAGCGCTACGACCCAATTCGGCAAATTAGCGATTTCGGGGTTTGCTAAAACCATAATGTCCCTGTTCACTTCGAGTTCATTCACCTCAGGGTCACCGACATACTGAATGCGACCGTCACCATTTTTGTCGTTAAATGAGATCAGGTTGGTGGTTTCCCATTTGCTGAACCATTCCGGCATCGCTGCGTATTCTGCATTGTTAACGGTGTTTATTAGATTAGTGCGGGCGAATGCTGCAACCGCGGGCGCGGTAGTGTAGAGGATCGCGATGAAAATGAGGGCGAAACCGGCTGATCTTCTCGCGTCTCTGACGTTAGGTACGGTAAAGAATCGGATGATGACATGTGGTAAGCCAGCGGTACCAAACATTAGAGCGGCAGTGATGAAGAACACATCCTGCGTACTTCGCTGTCCTTCAGTGTAAACAGCGAAGCCGAGTTCTTCGCTCATGCCGTCCAGTCTATCCAGTAAATAACCACCACCAAAAGCATCTGTTAATTCGGCGCCGAACCCTATTTGTGGAATAGGGACACCCGTCATTAAGATTGAAATAAATATTGCTGGCACCATGAAAGCGAATATCAGCACACAGTATTGCGCTACCTGAGTGTAAGTGATGCCCTTCATTCCCCCGAGAACAGCGTAGAAGAAAACAATTGCCATGCCGATGACGACGCCCGTAGTGATATCGACCTCGAGGAACCTCGAGAATACGATCCCGGCTCCCTGCATCTGGCCACACACATAGACGAAGGATATGGAAATTGCGCAAAAGACTGCGATAAGTCTGGCCATTCTCGAGTAGTAGCGGTCTCCTATGAAGTCTGGCACAGTGAATTTGCCAAACTTCCTGAGGTAAGGTGCCAATAACAGTGCGAGCAAGACATATCCGCCTGTCCATCCCATAAGGTAAAAAGTACCGTCCCTGCCGAGAAAGGATATTAGTCCGGCCATAGAAATGAAGGAGGCAGCAGACATCCAGTCTGCTGCGGTTGCCATGCCATTTGCTAGTGGTGGGACGCCACCCCCTGCGACGTAGAAATCACTGGTCGAACCGGCACGGGACCAGACAGCGATGCCGACGTAAAGGCCGAACGTCAAAAAGACGAAAACAAACGTCCAGATCTGTACGCTCATCGTGCTTCCTCCACTGAGTCGACAGATTTGGCCTTGTCACGATTCAAGTTATATGCGTCGTCAAGCTTGTCCATAAGGTATATGTAAACATAGACAAGAATAACGAAAACAAAAATTGCGCCTTGCTGTGCAATCCAAAACCCAAGCTTGAAGCCGCCCACTCGAATCTCGTCCAGAATGTTCACCAGCAAGATGCCACAACCAAAAGAGATAAAGAACCAAACGAACAGCAGAGATAGAACGATTCTTATGTTTGACTTCCAGTATTCCAGGGCGTTCTTGTCGGACATTTTGGTCACCTTGTTTTTGTTATAAGTGCTCGGTGTTCGCTAACCAGATCGAGTTAAGAGCGACAAAAACAAGATACAAATGTATACCTATCCAGTCAATGTTAAGAGTTTTATCTAACCGCCAAAACACATAACTAGTTGAAAACGCTGTCACTTTAATTCCGGCGCGCACGAGCGAGACCAGACACTGAAGGGCTCACAGATGGTCTGATAAGTAGGTAATTAATTGCTGCCGAATTCTCTCCTGTTCCCGGTTATCTGTAGCTTTGAGCCCTTTGCGCTGCAGCTGCCTGAGTTTTTGACGGTCAAGAGAGGGGTCCGCTTGCAGGAGACATTCTATGTTGGTGGAGCCTTTTTTCAGCACCCTTTCTGTCCAAACTTCTGCTAGTGTGAGTCCTGGCTTGAAACAACTGGGTGCTTCCAACTTCTGCAGCTGCTGCTTAAGAAAGGGTTGGTCGGTGTCGCGCATCAATCTCCCAATAAATTGCAACTGTCGGCGACGGGCGTTGTGGCTTTTCGGTAGATGATGGAATGCCTCAATAGCCTCAAGGAGCGTGTCTGGTAGATCGAGTGTCCTGAGTTGTCTGTTGGCGAGCCCAGTCAGTCGCTTCCCCAGCGCTTGTTGCTCGTGCGCGACCCGTTTAAGCTGTGACTTGCTTGGCCCGGCTTCCTTATCTTTTTTGTTGTCGATCATAGATCAAGTGTAAAAACTTTTTGCAAGCCCAAGGAATGCAAAGAATCCAATGGTGTCAGTGATTGTAGTCAACACAACTGAGCCAGCCAAAGCTGGATCTATATCCAATCGCTTAAGCATCAGGGGCAAATAGGCGCCGGCAAGTGCCGCTGTAAACAGATTGATCGTCATTGCTGCAGCGATAATGTAGCTCAGCTTTAAGTCTTGGTACCAGAGGAATACGACGAGTGAAATAACAAATGCCCATAAAGCACCATTTATTCCCGAAACCCCTAATTCTCTCGCCAGGAGCCATCGAGAATTCGCGGCGCTTATGTGCCCAAGCGCTAATCCCCGGATCACGAGCGTCAGCGTTTGTGTTCCGGCTACGCCACCCATATTCGCAACGATGGGCATGAGCACAGCCAGATACACCACCTGATCAAGCGTGTCTTGAAAAAGGAAAATAATCAGTGAAGCGAGTACTGCAGTGAAGAGATTTACGCCGAGCCACAAGGCCCGCCTTCTGGCGGTTTTTAAAACGGGCGCGAAGGTGTCATCTTCTTCGTCGAGGCCGGCCATGCTCATTAAGGAATGCGCACTGCTGTCTCTGATTACGTCTACCACGTCGTCAATCGTGATTCTTCCCAACAATTTGCCGTCATGACCAACTACTGGAGCAGAAACCCAATCATGCTGCTCGAATAATTGCGCAACCTGAGTTGCTTGCATGTCAACCGGAATCGCCTTGATCTCAGAATGCATAACGTCTCTGACTGAGGTATTCGGGTCTGATACCAGCACCTCACGGAGCGACAGGATTCCGAGAAATTCATCTTCTCTATTCACGACTAAAATGTTGTCTGTCATTTCTGGGATAGAGTCATGCCGGCGCAGATAGCGAAGGACGAGTTCAACGGTGTGATTGCGTCTCACCGTTATGGTGTCAAGGTTCATCAGCCCGCCTGCGGTGTTCTCGTCGTAAGAAAGAATCGTTTCCAAACGCTGACGGTCCTGCTGATCCATCGCTTGCAGGACTTCAGTTGCGATCTGCTGAGGAAGCTGTTGTAAAATGTCAGCAAGGTCATCGTCGTCAAGCCCTTCAGTCAGCTGGGCGACTTCTTCTGCGTTTAATTCGCTGAGAATGTCATTTTGCAGGTCTTCATGCAGGTACTGGATAACCTCGCCTTCTAAATCTTTGTCGATGAGCTGCCAAAGCACTCGTCGGGTTTTCGGTGGCGATGATTCAAGAAGGTGTGAGATCCCCGCCGCTGGCAGGGTTTTGATCATTTGCCGAACCTGATATAGCGATCCGCTGCCGATTGCTTTATTTAGCTCGAGTATATGATCTTTTTGGAGCCGAGATTCTTTGAGCTGGGGCATATCTCACTCCGTGAATCATTAAATCGCCATTGCCCACCTTATGGTCTTGCGAGTTTATAACCTAAGCAAGAATGACAAGGCTACCGCAGATGCGGTTAGAGAGCGAAAGTGTAACGCTATTCAGCTTTCTTTAAAATTATTGGGCGAAAAAGTTCATCGAATCCACGGTCGGGTTACTCAGCCTCACCAAATCGGTCATTGATCAAATCGGTGATTGCTTGCAAAGCAACTTTATCATCGATACCGTCAGCCTGGACGGTCAGTATGGTTCCCTTGACCGCGGCCAACATCATCAGAGAAAGGATGCTCTTCCCGTCGACCATTTTCTCGTGACCAATTTGAATGTCGCTTGTGAATCCTGCACAGACACTCGCCAGTTTCGACGCCGCCCTTGCGTGCAGGCCTGCATTGTTGATGACTTCAATTCTACTTTCGAGCATTACCGATTCATTCCCTGAGTTCGCGATGCCGCACTTGAACATTGGCGAGTTTTTCCGCAAATGCTTTTGAAAGACGCTCACATAAATACACTGACCTGTGCTGACCGCCGGTGCAACCAATGGCAATCGTAATATAACTGCGATTATTCGCGTCGAAGCTTGGTAACCATTTAACAAGGAAGTTTAATATGTCCGTGAGCATATCCGTAACTTCGGCGTCTGATCCAAGAAAATCGGCGACTGGCTGATCAAGACCAGTCAACGATCTCAGTGAGGCATTCCAATAAGGGTTGGGTAGGCAGCGAACGTCGTAAACGATATCGGCGTCCGCAGGGACTCCGTGTTTGAAACCGAAGGATTGAAAAAGCAGCGCTGTCGCACTGCTTTGATCGCCTAACAATTGTTCCTTCACAGTTTGTCGAAGAGCTTGCAATGACATGTTGCTCGTATCGATTGCTAAGTTAGCCAGCAAAGAGATGTGTTCGAGCAGATCCGACTCGATATTAATTGCCTCTTTTAGACCAAGGGTTTCGTTAGAAAGAGGGTGCTTACGCCGGCTTTCATTGAATCTTCGTAACAAGGTTTGACTGTTAGCGTCCAAAAACAAAATTTTAGTTGAAATCGACGTGCTCTTCAGGACCGCGAGTATCTCAGGGACTTTCTCCAAGTCTTCGGATACGTTGCGAGCATCAATCGAAACAGCAACCTGAGGTAGGTCGTTACCATCCTCGCTGATGCGGTTCGCCAAAGCTGGCAGCAAACTCGCTGGTAGATTATCGATGCAATAGTATCCGTGATCCTCGAGAACGTGGAGAACTGTGCTTTTGCCCGAGCCTGATCTACCGCTAATGATAGTGAGCTTCATCGTGATAATTTCTATCAATCCATATTTTAAGCTAGTAAGTCACAGCAATATTGTATAGGTCTTCGTTACATAATGTTTGCCGCAAGGTAAAACAAAGATCTTGGTCGCTAAGCAGTTTTGCGAGCTTTGCGAGTGCCGTTATATGTTCATCTGATTCACGCTCCGGCACGATAAGTACGAAAAGTATATCTACAGGTTTTCCGTCAATTGCATCATATTCGGCTGGTTCTTCCAGCGTTATAAGCGACCCGATAATTTCAGCGCAATTGGTAACACGGCAGTGCGGAATCGCAATACCGTTGCCAAGGCCCGTGCTTCCAAGTTGTTCTCTGGCCATCAGTGAATCGTAGATCGGCTCGGATTCAAGTCCTTTGAATTGGCCACTGATGAGATCGCTGATATTAGTCAGGATCCGGCGTTTGCTGCGCCAGGGAACCTTGCAATAGCACCGCTCTGGTAAAAGAATGTCTTCAAGTTGCATGTTTTTACTATCTAATTCTTGGGCTTATGAAAATAGGGGCTATCAGTCCGAAAGTCTCTTCCTCTCGTTTGATGGAGGAATAGACAATGATTCCCTGTATTTGGCAATCGTGCGCCGGGCCACGTTGATGCCTCTTTCCTCGAGCAATTCTGTGATTTTGCTGTCACTCAGTGGTTTGCGCGTATTTTCAGCGGCGATGAGCTTTTTGATAATTGCCCGAATTGCGGTTGAAGAGCATTCGCCCCCGCCTTTGGTGGAGACATGGCTGCAAAAAAAATATTTAAGCTCGAAAATTCCTCTCGGCGTATGCATATACTTCTGAGTGGTTACGCGGGATATCGTCGACTCATGCAAGCTGACGGCTTCAGCAATATCGTGCAATACCAAAGGCTTCATCGCTTCGTCGCCATATTCCAAGAAACCCTTCTGATGTTCGACTATGCGAGTTGCCACTTTCATCAAGGTTTCATTTCGACTTTGCAAGCTTTTTAGAAACCAACGAGCTTCCTGCAAATTATCGCGTAAAAAATTGTTGTCAGCGCTAGTATCAGCTCGTTTAACCAGCGATGCGTAGTTATTATTGATCCTTATTTTTGGCGCCGTGTCTGGATTGATCTCTACTTTCCATTTGCCTGACTCAGCGTTCTTGGTGACTATTACATCAGGAACTACATAAGTTGTAGATGTGGATGCGATATTTGCTCCAGGCCTTGGATCAAGACTTTCGATAACAGCGATTGTTTCAGCAAGTTCGACCTCCTTTAGCTTTGTTTTCCGCATCAGCTGAACATAGTCGCGGTGTCCAAGTAATTCGATGTATTCACGAACGATGAGTTTCGCGTTTTCAATACGCTTTGGGTGCTCATGGTCTACAAGGTGATTGAGCTGAATCAGCAAACATTCGGAAAGGTTCCGGTATCCAACTCCGATAGGATCGAATTGCTGAATACGGTGGAGAACGGCCAAGACTTCATCGAATTCTATTTCTAACTCTGGATCGAAATCCGTCAGCATGGATGCAAGATCGACGGTAAGCCAA
>TARA_B100001057_G_scaffold501265_1_pt1 | contig 10398 bp, 8 predicted proteins | sample TARA_B100001057 | Tara Oceans TARA_B100001057 (sample SAMEA2621839) | marine metagenome | biome: marine biome (ENVO:00000447); feature: surface water layer (ENVO:00002042); material: "saline water (ENVO:00002010), including plankton (ENVO:xxxxxxxx)" | depth 5 m | reverse complement strand
GAAAAACCCATATTTTTTATTTGATCTAACTCATATTTTAGCCTTGTCTTATAGTCTTCTTGACTATCCTTGGCAAAACCTTTGACATATTTTTCTAGTCTTACATGAGCAAGCTCATTTAGATATGAGTCAAAATTATGTTCTTTTGGAACAGGATACTCAGGTAAAAAATATCCCTTTGTCTTTAAAGAAACATTACACTTTTTTGCTACTTCATTTGTATTGTCAACCAGACATGAAAAGTCTTTGAATAATCCAATCATTTCTTTGGGTGATTTAAAATATTGCTCATCAGAAAAATATTTTTCACGATTTGGATCATTTAATGTCTTACCTGTATTAATGCAAACTTTTGTTTCATGAATCTCATAATCATCTTTAGATGAGAATAAAATGTCGTTTGTGGCTATAACAGGTATTCCTTTTTTAATTGATAATGGAATAACATTTTTAAAATAATCAAACTCATCAATTCTATTTGTTTTTTGAACTTCTAAAAGAAAATCTTCATCAAAAGCTTTTCTAAAAACTTCTATCTTTTTATTTGCCTCATCAATATTATCTCGCCTTAAATATTCGTATATGTGACTGCCCTTACCACCTGAAATCACAACAACATCATTTTGAAGTTTAGATAAATCCTCAAATGGAATTATTGGAGTATTGAAAGAATTATTACTATGAGCAATCGAGATTATTTTCATTAGATTTTTATGCCCGTTATTGGTTTTTGCTAGACACAAAACTTCAAATGAGTTTTCATCATTATCAAATATTAATTGAATAGAGGCGCCCGATATTGGTTTTATTCCAGCCGATTCACATTTATTAAAGAATTTTACCAAGCCAAACATGTTAGATTTATCTGTAAGTGCTACCGAGGGAACCTCTAAACGCGATGCATTCTCAACAATTTGATCAATAGTTAACAAGCCTTGCGTAATGCTGTACTCTGATGAAACTCTCAAATGTGAAAAAGTTTGACTCAATTTAAGACTCCATTGAAAGATTTTCTATGTATAACTGAATACTTATTATTCTTTAAAGCCTCTAAGTGATCTTTAGTTCCATAGCCTTTATTTTTATCAAGATTAAACTTTATATATTTTTTACTATATTCAATCATTAAATTATCCCTGTAAACTTTTGCGATTATAGATGCCGCACTAATTTCAGAATGTTTTGAATCCCCACCAATTATAGCCTTCATTTGAGTCTTTAAATTAGGTTTAAATTTACCATCGACCAAGATCATATTAGGTTTAATTGGTAATTTAAGTATAGCCCTTTTCATTGCTAGCAAAGAAGCATTATGAATATTAATTTCATCTATTTCATTATGAGATGCTGAGCCTATAGCAAAGTAAGAGTTTTTTTTTATTTCATTTGAGAGTTCAATTCTTTTTTTTTCAGAAATCTTTTTTGAATCTTTCAAGCCTTCGATATCTTTTTTTAAAATTACTGCTGCTGCAATAACTGGTCCTGCAAGAGCTCCTCTGCCAACCTCATCCACTCCGGCAATATTATTCTTCAAAGGTCTAAAATTAATATAGAAGCACTTGCAAAACCTACTCCAGAAAGTTTCTCCTTAAGCTCATTTTGAATCTGATTCATTTTTGGAATAATGTGATTAATCTTTTTTACAGCATGTAATAAATTTTTTTGATTGCATTCATTTTGAACAAGTTCAGGAAAAACAGCATCTTCTAGCAACAAATTTGGTAAGCCTATATTTTGAACTTTTAACATTCTAGAGATAATAAAATAATTTACAGGATTTGTTTTGTAGCAAATTATTGGAGGACATCCAATAACAGCTGACTCCAAAGATGCAGTACCTGAAGTTACTAAAGAAAATTCTGATATAGAAAGAAATTCATTTACTGCAAAAGGTTTTACAACCACATTACACAGAGATTTCGTCATTTTATGAATTTTATTGCATAGCTTGTGAGAACTTGCCGGAATCAAATAAACTGTTTCAGGATTTATAATAGAGTAGTTTTTAATAAATTTTATATAAGTTGGAAGCATATATTTTAATTCTGAGTCTCTACTTCCAGGAAGAATAGATATATATTTTTTATTATGATCAAGTGAATATTTATCAAATATGTCTTTTTTAGTAGCTTTTTCTAAAGTATTAAATGGATGTCCTAAATGGACACTTTTATGATTAATTTTTTTATAAAATTCATGTTCAAAATCAAACAAACAAAGTGTCAAATCTATGAATTTCTTTATTAACTTAGTTCTGTTTTGTCTCCAAGCCCAAACAGACGGACTCACAAGTTGTATATTTTTACATATATTTTTTTCTTTTAGAGACTTATGAATTTTAATATTAAAGTCTGGAGAATCGATACCGATAAATAAATCAACTTTACATTTTATAAATGATTCTGTTAATTTCTCTCTTCTCATAGACAGAGTTCTGTAATTAAGAATTGGATCTACTATACCCATAATCTGTAACTCTTCGTAATTAAATTGAGAGTTTAATCCTAGACTTTCTAATTTTGGTCCACCAACACCAAATAATTGAATATGTTTATGTTTTTTTAATTCGCTAATTAGATCAGCACCAAGTGCATCACCTGAGAGCTCACCACAAACAATTCCGATCTTTAAGGGACTGTCTGTAATCACCTACCTTAGTATTCCTCTTTCAGATGCCTGAATTGAATTTATGAAATTTTCAATGTGAATATCTTGAGTTTGCTCATAAAGTAAACTCAACTCATTAAGAGCTTCTTCAATTTTAAGATTTTTTCTATACACCAGTTTATATGCTTTTTTGATATTGCTAATTGTGTCATCACTAATATTTTTTCTGGACATTCCTACAGAATTTATTCCAATCACTCTAGCTGGATCAGATGCTACTTTTACATATGCAGGAACATCCATTGTGATTGACGAATTCATACCTGCAAAACAAAAATCACCCAATTTACAATACTGATGAACAGTTGTAATTCCACCAATAGATATGTTATTGCCAACATGAACATGCCCAGCAAGTGCAGCAAGATTAGCAAAAACGTTGTCATTTCCAACTTTACAATCATGAGCAACATGAGCAAACGGCATAAATAAATTGTTTGATCCTATGATTGTTACTGAGTTATCTTGAGTTGTTCCCCTATGGATTGTTACACCCTCTCTAAATATATTGTTATCACCAATAGTTAGTCTTGTTTTTTCTCCTTTAAACTTTTTATCAGGAGTGTCATCTCCAATAGTTGAGAATTGATAAATTAAATTATTCTTTCCAATTACTGTTGGTCCTTTAATAACTGCATGACTAATAATCTTTGTACCACTTTCAATCTGGACATCTTCTCCAATTGTACAAAATGGACCGATTTGCACGTCACTAGCAATTTTTGCCGAGGAATCAATAATTGATGTTGAATGAATATTCATAGAGCTTTTCTATCTGCGCACAATATAGTTGCTGTACAGACTATCTCATTATTAAGTTCAGCTCTACAATTAAATTTCCATATTCCTCTTTTTTCATTTATAACTTTACTAAACAAATCTATTGTATCTCCTGGTCTTACCCTCTTTCTAAATCTAACTTTGTCAACGCCTGCCAAGACATATATGGATCCTTCTTCTGGAGTTTTGTTCATAATTGTGAAACCTAAAATTCCCGACGCTTGGCCCAATGCTTCGATAATTATAACTCCTGGAAAAACTGGATTTCCTGGAAAATGGCCCTCTAAAAAATATTCATCCGACTTTATTAATTTTCTAGCATGGATAGTTTCATTGTTATTTATTTCCACTACTTCGTCTATGAAGAGAAATGGTTCTCTGTGTGGAAGATATTTTTTAATATCGTTTTGATTAAGGATCATTTTTTATCCTTATTTTTTATAAATATTGATGATTTTGCCCATTCTTTATGTTTTTGAGCCGGCATAATTCCAATATACTCTCCAGGCTCATTAATATTTTTAGTTATCAGCGTATGGGCCCCAACTTTTACATCGTTGCAAATTTCAAGATGTCCTAAAACACCAGACAGACCTCCCATTTGAAAATTTTCACCAATCAAGGAAGATCCAGCAATTGCACAACATGCTGCAATTGCTGAATTCTTTTGGATTACTACATTATGTGCAATATGAACTTGGTTATCTAAAATAACTCCATCATGTATTTCAGTATCATCGAGAGTACCTCTATCAATTGTACAATTTGATCCAATATGAACATTATTACCAATTATAAGGCTGCCTAGCTGTTCTATTTTTTCATATCCATTATTTGATGATGCAAATCCAAAACCATCAGATCCTAATACAGAACCACAGTCAATATATGCATTTGATCCTATTGATACATTTTCAACTACTGAAACATTTGCATTAATAACAACATCTGAGCCAATTTTGCAGTTGGGTCCAATAAAAACACTAGGACCTATATAGACATTCTTACCAATAAACGAGTCTTTATCAATTACTGCGGTCTCATGTATGAATGGTAACTTTTTGTTATCACTTCTTTTAAATAACTTTGTTAACTTGGCAAAAGCTAAATATGGATTTTCCGATATTAAAAAATTTATGCTATTAGATGTCTCAGCATTCTTATCAACTATTACCGAACCTGCTTTTGTCTCAGACAGCAGATGATAATATTTTTTATTAGCAACAAAGGTTAAAGATGTTTTATTTGCATTCTGGATTGTCGCAAGATTGTCTACTAAAACATCATTGCCTACGAGTTTTGAACCAGTGATATATGCTAATTCTGATAACTTAAAGCTTTTTTGCTTCGACACTACTCAGATTGTGATGCAGACTCAATAGCAGAAACATCTAACATAGAAGTAACATCATCTGTAAGATCTAAAGCAGGATCGCTAAAAAGCATGGTTTCATTTTTAGCCAATAAAACTTTAATTTGTTTTGCTGCAATAAGTTCACCTATGATTTTCTGCATTGCAGGACCACTTTCTGTGAATATTTTTTGAGCAGTCTCTTCTTGAGCTTGTTGAATTTTACCTGCTAAGAATTCAAGATCTTTTCCTTTATCTTGAATATCTTTTTGCATTTTTGCTATTTCTTCCTGTGATAAGGTATCTAACTCCTTTTGAAGTTTCTCGGCAATTGTTTGTCTCTCTGCTTGAAGCGCCTGTGCTTCCTCTAAATTAGATGCATAGTCAGCGTCTTCTTCAAGCGCTTTAAAAGCATCTGCAGCAGATTGTGTTGATAGAACAGCGGTTCTCATATCAATCACAGCAACGCCATCTATAGCAAATAAAGGTGATGCAATAAATAAAAAAGACATTGCATAAAATTTAATTATATTTTTCATAAGTACCCCTCAATGGATTTGAATATTTTATATTAACTAGAAAACATTTCCTACTGTAAATTGGAATTCTTCGGTTCTCTCTTGTGGTCCAGCATTAGTTGGTTTTGCAATAGCAAGACTCATTGGACCAAAACCTGTAATCCATGTCACTCCTACACCATAAGAATATCTTAAATCATCAATGGATGGTTTGTAGCAATTAAATTGATATTCCTTACAGTTATCAGAGAATACATTTCCAAAATCAAAGAAAAATGCAGATCTTAATGATCTTTGATCTTCAATAAATGGAAGTCTAAAAATTAATTGGAGACTGCCCTCAATTTTTACATTTCCACCAATTGGGGGATCTCTGTAACGTGATCTGGAGGAATATTGATTTGTGGCATAAGGATTATAATATGGAGAATCTAATTCGCCATCTCCATCTGTATCAATTAAATTTGGGCAAGTTCCATCATCATAATTAAATTCATAACAAGGAGCGTTTGTACTTCTTGGTCCAAGTGTATTTGATTCAAAACCCCTAAGAGATCTTGGCCCACCTGCATAAAAGTTTTGAAAAAATGGAGTTTCATCTGTTTCTCCGTATGCATCTAAATATCCTAATTCTCCTTGAAAACCAAATACTAATTGAGAAGACAGTGGCTGATAAAATCTCTGTCTGATATTTGCTCTGTAGTAATTAATATCACTTCCTGGAATTGTTGAAGTTAGTGTGAATGATGTAGATGATCCATCAGTTGGAAAGAGTCCTCTATTAAGTGTAACTCTTTGCCACGTAAAGCCTAAAGACAAGGTTTCAAAAACGTTACCTTCAGCAGCAACAAAATCATATATTTCTCTTGCAGGCAATGTCCCTATATCTATATCAGTCTTATCATATGTCAAATTAAAATTTAATCTTGTGATGTCAGATATTGGATATCCAAATTGCACGCCTAAGCCATTGGAATTAGTTAAATAATTTGCAACATTAAATTCTCCATAATCTGTCTCTCTAAAGTAAAGATTGTATCCAAGACTGACGCCATCTTTTGTTGCATAGGGATCAAGAAATGAAATATTATAAACCTCACTGTATATATTTTTATTGATGCCTATCCCAACAGTGTTTCCAGACCCAAAGAAGTTCTGTTCTTGTAAATTGAAACCAAGCATTAATCCAAAATCACTGTAACCAATATTTCCACCTAAACTTCCTGTAGTTTCCTCTTCAACTTCATATAGCACGTCAATCTGATCATCTGTTCCTGGTACAGGAATTGTTTCAACATTTACTTCTTTAAAATATCCAAGTCTTTCAAGCCTTATTTTTCCTGCTTCAATGCTGTCATCAGAACTCCATGCACCCTCAAATTGCCTCATTTCTCTTCTAAGCACATGATCCTGAGTGACCTGGTTTCCTGTAAAAAGTATTTTCCTTGTATAGGTTTTTTTTCCAGGTTGAATTGAAAAAATTAATTTCACATTGCTTGTATCTTGATCTACCTCAGGATCACCAGATACCTCTGCAAATGCATAACCCCTATTTCCTAAAACACTTGTGAAAAATTCTTCAATACTAGTTATTGTTGCCTGAGAGTAGGTTTTATCAATTAAGCTATTTATAATTTCAAAATATACATCTTCCTCAAAAGGTATATCACCTATTACATCAACATCATTGATAGTATATTTTTTACCTTCAAAAACATTAAAAGTGATAAAAATTGATTTCTTGTCTCTTGAAAGGCTAATTTGTGAGGACTCAATTGAAAATTTTAGATATCCTCTATCTCTATAAAAAGATTCTAAAGTTTCTATGTCCCCTTTTAGCTTTTCTCTCGAGTATTGATTATCATTTGAAAGAAAAGAAAATAAAGACCCCTCAGATAGCTCAAAACCATTGAGGATCTCGTCATTAGTAAAAATTTCATTTCCAATGATATTTATCTTTTCGATCTTTGCACTACTGCCTTCGTCAACCTCTATATTAATTTCAATTCTATTTCTTGGTTTAATAATTTCTTCTACATCAACACTTGCTCCATACCTACCATTTGATGAATAAGATCTGACTAGCTCCGAACGAACTTTTTCAATTGTAGATCTTTTATATACCTCTCCTTCTTTAATTCCCACCCCATCTAGACTTTCAAGAAGTTGCTCAGTTTTTAATGCCTGATTGCCAGAAATTTCGATTGCAGTTATTGATGGTCTTTCCTCCACACTAATTATTAAAGTATTTCCATCTTTTCCAATTTGAATGTCATCAAATTGTTCAGTGGCAAATAGAGACTTGACTATATCATTAGATTTCCTAAGATTTATTTTATCTCCAACACTTATTGGAATAACGTTAAAAATGCTTCCTGTTGAAACTCTTTGCAGGCCTATTATTCTTATATCACCTACAAGAAACTCATCAAATGCTGACAATTGAAAACTTAAGACAAAAGTAATTAAAAGAAGACTAAATTTTTTCATGTTAACTTAGAGAAATCTTGCAACATCGTTGAAAATTGCAAAAATCATCAACATGCCAACTAGAACTGTACCACCTGCATAAATAAAGTTTTCTGCTTTTTCTGGTAATGGTTTTCCTCTTATGGCCTCAATACCTAATAAAGTTAATTGTCCTCCATCAAGAACAGGTATTGGCAGTAAATTAATCACAGCTAAACTTATGCTCAAAAGTGCCATAAGGTACATAAATGGTAAAAACCCTGCTTGAGCAGTATTGCCTGCCATTTGGGCGATACCAATTGGTCCGCTTAAGTTTTCTGTTCCCATGTTACCAGTTAACATTTTTCCAATAAACTGAAGCGTTTTGACACTAAGGTTATAAGTTTCGTAGGTTCCTTTAAATAATGATTGTATAAAAGTCCTTGATGTTCCAAAAGAAACACCTAGCATTCCTTGATCTTCTAATTCTGTTGATACAGATTCTATATCGACATACAAGCTTAAGGTTTGGCCATCCCTTTCTATATTAAACATCATAGTTTTATTTGGATTTGAAGATACAATTGATCTTATATCACTGGCAAAATTAATATTACTATCATCTATTTTTAGAATTAAATCATTTGCAATAATATTCGCTTCATCTGCGGCACCGTCAGGAAGTACATTTCCTATAATTGGCTGCATTTCATATCTAAGATCAATGCCAATATAATCTGAGGGGTTCTCTTGTGATTGAGATGTAGGAAGAAAATCACTTACATATATAGATATATCCTCAAATTCATTTGTGTTTAATCTTTTTACCTTAAAATTTAATATTCCTGAATATCCGGCATATGTTAATAGCTCTAAACTAATATCTTTTGCATCTGAAACACTTACATTATTGATTTCAATGATCTGATCGCCAGGTTTGAAGAAAATTTGGTTAGAGTAGTTAATAGATTCTTTTTTTACTTGATCAACCACCACCAAAGTTTGAGGATCTGGCGTATTTAAAAAGATTGCTGTAAAGATAAAAATTGATAGAAGAAAGTTTGCAAGGGGTCCAGCAAACATAACACAAGCCCTTTGCCACTTTGGTCTTGAATCAAATGTCATTTTCAATTGATCTTTTGATAGTTGATTTTTAATGTCTGGTTCCAATTCAATAAGTTTATTAGTTATCATTGACACATAACCACCGAGTGGGATTGCAGATAGTGCAAACTCTGTTCCGTGCTTATCATATTTTTTATAGAAAACAGGCCCCATGCCAATAGAGAATCTTTGTACATAAACATTGCACATTCTTGCAACAATAAAGTGACCAAACTCATGAATGGTAACTAAAACACCTAGAAGAACAGCAAAAGCCAGAATGTATATTAAATATGTCATAAATAAATTATTTTAAGCAATCGATTTTACCACCTTCTTCGCTTCAATGCGTGTCTCTTTATCAACAGAGTATATAGAATCAATTGACATATCATTAGACATTATATTTTTGTCAAAAGTTCGATAAATAACTTCATAAATTTTGTCGAAATTTATTCTTCCATTTAAAAATTCTTCCACTGCAATCTCATTAGCTGCATTAAAAACCGTTCCTAGAAACCCTCCTTTGTTACAAACCTCTCTGGCAATATTTTCAATATTTGATCTATCCTCTGGGAACTCCTGAAAGCTAAGATTTAAAGAAGAAAATTCTATTGGATTAAAATCAATAGGAAGTCTTCTGTCTTCAGATAATGCATGTGCAATTGGGACTTTCATATCTGGCATAGAAAGTTGACAAATGCTAGATCCATCTAAAAAAGTTACTATTGAGTGAATAATACTTTGAGGATGTACTACAAGATCAAAAAATTTTTCGTCTAAATCAAACAAGTATTTAGCTTCGATTAATTCTAAACATTTATTAACCAATGTTGCAGAATCAATTGAAATTTTTGATCCCATTTTCCAATTAGGATGATTTAATGCTTCATCTACAGTTACATTTTTTAGCTCTGAAATCGTTTTATTTAAGAAAGGGCCGCCTGATGCAGTTATGATAATTTTTTTTACATCTTTTGTATCATTCTCACCTGCAAGGCATTGGAAAATTGCATTATGTTCACTGTCTATTGGAATAATTTCAGTATTATTTTTTTTAGCAATGGGTAAAATTATGTCTCCTCCAACTACAACACTTTCTTTATTTGCTAATAAAATTTTTTTTCCAGAACTTGCCGCCATGAAAGTTGTTTTTAACCCTGAAAAGCCTGATATCGCAGAAATAATAATATCAATATCTTTATGATTGATAAGATCATTAAGTTCATCATCATTGTTTAAAAAGGTGATATCCTTTGAACTCTTTTGCTTTTGAAAACAGCTTTTATCTTGAATGAACACATATTTAGGTGAAAAGTCCTCTATTATTTTGTAACATTTCTCAACGTTGTTTTTGATTGATATTCCAATCAAATTTAAGTTATCTCTGTTTTGATCAATTACTTTGAGAGCGCTTAAACCGATACTGCCAGTGGCGCCTAGTAACAGTATATTTTTCATATAACTAAAATAAAAAATATAATTGCCACTGGTGTAGCAATTAGATGAGAGTCTAATCTGTCTAAAATG
>TARA_B100001057_G_scaffold500097_1_pt1 | contig 10398 bp, 18 predicted proteins | sample TARA_B100001057 | Tara Oceans TARA_B100001057 (sample SAMEA2621839) | marine metagenome | biome: marine biome (ENVO:00000447); feature: surface water layer (ENVO:00002042); material: "saline water (ENVO:00002010), including plankton (ENVO:xxxxxxxx)" | depth 5 m | reverse complement strand
CCTCCTGCGTGCAAGGCAGGCGCTCTAGCCAGCTGAGCTAATTCCCCTACTCTCCAGGCTCTTCAGTTACTACTGAGTCAAGACCTTCAATTCTAGTCATCTCCGCGTTGATGTCTACTTTAGTCTTGGCGCCTTGCCAGTTTGTATCGTCTAAGAGTGTAACTCCATCAAAGACCTTCCACTCGAAAGTAGAGTAATCTTGTGCTGAAGATCTAAGATCGAAATCTGTTACATCTGATGTAAATACAGAAGGACCACATACAACATTAAGTTGATATTTGTTTTCGAACGTATGAGTGGCTTCAAAGCCTGCTCCATCGTTGCCTCCGTGTACTTGAAATACTAAGTCGTTAAATTGTGCCATTTTAATTTTGCTGTTTTTGAATTTAAAAATAAAAAAAGAGGGTCGTGTACCAGAGAATACCAACTCTGGAAGATCGTCTTACTGTATATATTACTGCATACCAACTAACTTCTACTTTATTCGAAGTTCTACTCAAGATGGTTAATCTCGTTGTAGTGCCACAATAGCTTTAGTTGTACTTTACCCCCAATAAGATAGGGTTGTTCAGTCACTAGGTAGGGTTTCCTGGTTTGGGTACCTACAATGCTCTTCGTGAAATAGGTTTGTTTGTCTATTTCACAATCTACCTTCTTCTACTCTGTCGAGTCTAAATCACCATACTTTAAGCAATTTAGCCGGAACTTGTCCGATGTCTGAAGTGCCTTAACCCCTCTCACGTTAGGGTTTATTCGGCCACACACTCACTTTCCATCTGATCAGGACTTCGAGTGCCTCTTTATACTTTCAATACTTTCAAAGAACTTTAGGATAACTTTTTATCCCTGCTTATTTTTGTTAGACACATAAACTCTTACGTCTTGTGCTAAACCTTTGATAACTTGCATAGCCTTTCTTACTCTCGTACCGGCTGCTTTGTTACCTTTTTCATCGAATTTTAGAACGTCTGCTTCGATACCCTCGATTGCTTCCGTCATTTGGTTAATTAAATCGTTCATGATTTTCTTTTTAAAATTAGTTAGTAATTATATAGTTAGTTTTTAGTTTGTTTCAGTTATTCTGACAATGTATTATGTCTACCGTTGAAACCACCATATTTTGTGTACTCCTCATCTGCCTCTCCAATATCAAACCATTCCGTTGCGTATTTGTCGGTGGTAGAGGAATAAATCTCCATCTCACCTTCAAATAGAACTGCTAACTGATCTGCTAAATCTGTGTTACCTTGCTCTTCTAGTTGGTCACAGATACCATACCAGTCTTCCATGTATAATTCATGGATGTACTCTACGAATTCTTTTTCATTCTTTACATCACCTTCATAAGGAAATTCAGGTAGTGTAACGAAATCTTCTGGGTTAAGGTCTACCACGGTGGTAGCTTCCCAGTTTGTGTATTTTTCACATTTTCTAAGTTGGAATGCCATGTTTGAATAATTTAGTAATTATAGATATTCAACTGGATTAGTTTCAATTTGCTGTGAAGAAATGAATTATCCATGCTATCAGACCGTTGATATTTAAAACAACTAGATTCCATTGCTTTAAATGAACAACTTGTACTAATACACATGAGAAACCCATAATGAATAGAATTGGTTCAACAGTCCAGTGTGCAGCTAATATAAATGCAGCACCCATATAACCAATTCTAGCAGCCATTTTTTCTGCTGGTGATTGTCTTTTCTGATGTACTAAATATCTGAGGAAGCTTCTCCACCAACGATACTCACAAGCTTTACAAGTTTTCTTTAACTCATGCTTGAAAGACTTTTCTGGTAATTTCCTACCACACTTGTTACACTTCCGTCCCGACAGTCTCAAAATATCAGTTTAAAGATATTCGACCAAAGTAAATAAGTGATTGCAAAAATACCTAACCACGTTATTAACTTAGTCCAATTATATTTCTTCATTATTTAGGTTTTGGTGCATTATTTTTAGCTTTTCTATGATTGCGTCATAGCAGCTCTTGCACATTTGTCCTGCACCTTCAATATAGTATTTTCTACTTTTAACGGGTGCATCTCGTTTTACTTTAGTAGGTTTATCACAAGATATACAAATTTCAAAACCGTCATTTGTTACAAAATCGTTCATAGTTTATTTATCTTCTTTATTTTAGTCCCACCAGTTTTGGATATTATGTTCTATGTATTTCCAAACTATTCTGTGAGCTCGTTTTTGTTTTTCTTGAGAGTCTAGACATGCTTGATGTCTCTCTTCTTTCATAAGTAAAAGTTCTTCTTTCGTGTACTCTTGTTCATATACTTCTACCGCATCCCAATATTGTCCGTCTACCACATCATCAATAGGTTCCCATCTAGTTTCGTATGGTCCATATTTATCCTCCATTATAGTTGCATATTCATACAGGTAATCTTCATCGTATACCTTCTCTAGTAGTTCAACGGCAGTTCTAATTCTATCGACTGTATTATCTACATTTTCTTTATGTCCTCTTAGTTCAATTTCATCCGCGGTTCTCTTTAACTGATGTTGAAATAATTCAACTGCATATTTATAGTCCCAATCATATCCTTTCCAAATGATAGGTAGATAGTCTATTACTCTGTTAATTTGTCGCCACTTTCTTTTGAACCAGTATTTCATTCGATGTTATTTAATTGATTATATGCTTTCCATAGAGCCTCTAACCCCTCTACTAGATTATCCTTTACTTCTGTTTCTAATTTAATAACTGGATGTTGTATCAATTGTCTATCTATGTTATCCATGATACACTTCAACCTGTCTCTTACCTCATGATAGTGAAAGTCTGATAACTCTACTCCTATTTTATCGCTCTTCTTCGGCATCCTTCGTCCACATCTGATTATTAATTACTAAAACATCTACATCTGATTCGTTAAATAATTTAACAACATCTGGTGGTGTTTCTACAATCGGTTGACCCTTTACATTTAAAGAAGTATTAATTACAATCGGAATGCCTGTTCTCTCTTCAAATTTCTCAATTAATTTATATAATTTTGGGTTATGTTCTTGTGTTAGAGTCTGTACTCTAGCTGTATTGTCAATATGTACTGCTGCTGGAATATCAAAAGGTCTCTTACAAGGTACGGTATGTAACATATAAGGAGACTCAAAGTCCATTCTAAACCATTCTGCTGCTTTCTCTTTTAACACAATAGGAGCAAAAGGTCTATACCATTCTCTGAATTTGACTCTAGCATTAAGTGTATCTTTCATGTCATTGTTTCTAGGAGAAGCTAAGAAAGATCTGTGACCCAATGCTCTTGGACCATTCTCAGATTTACCATCAAACCAACATACTATTTTATCATCTGCTAGAGCATCAGCAACATAGTCTAAGTCTAATGGTTTACCATCCTCAAAATCAGTCTCATGTGTTATACCAGTATATGCTAGTTCTTTAGTATCGTATTGTTGTCTAGGGTGTTTGAACCACCAGTGTAAAACGAACAGAGCTGAACCTGCTGCTGTGCCATCATCTCCACATGCTGGGAACATGTGCATTCTATCGAAACTGGTCTCTGTATGTACTTTATAGTTTGCATTACAGTTTAAGAAAGTACCACCTGATACACAGAGGTTACCATCATTCCAGTCTTTAGTTTCATCGTATAGATCTTGTGTATATTTTACTAGTGACCTCTCTGTAATATATTGAATAGTAGCTGCAATATCCATTGCTTCTTGTGAAGTAGACTCTTCGTTTGAGAAAGGGTATTGCCATTCTCTATTAAATTGATGTGCGTCTGGATTACCATTTGCAATCTCTGGTCTGATATTATCACCGACTAGAGGGAATCTACCACTGATCTGACCGAATACCCAGTCAATATATCTATGTTCTTCTTTGTCACCTTTTCTATTAGCTTGTGGTGCAGTAAACTCTTCCCACCTGTCAAAACCTATTTTCCTAATGTTACCATGTGCAGCTAGACCCATCATCGAGCCTGCTTTAGTTGTACCTGGTCCAATACCTAAATGTTCTGTCATAACATCATAGTGATTACCCCACATATAACCTGGATTACGGAATTGTTGAAGAGTATTACCTTTACCTATGAAGAAACCTGAACAGGCTTCTGGGTGGTGCATCGAGGCATCTGCTGTAAAAATAGCTGCGCTGTCGAAGTTAGAAGTGTAGAATGCAGATGCAGCATGAGATAGGTGGTGGTCTATAAAGAAACCTGGATAAACTTTGTCAATACCTTCTATTTTGACATTGAGCTTCCAAATACCAGGTGCATTGATGTCACCAGAACTAAAAGGTTTTGCAGTTCTTTGGATTAGATCTGGTAGAGTGTAACCCCAATCAGTTTCTTCTACTCTTGGAGTATTCTCTAAGTGATTTAAGATAGGAGTCTCACCGTGCCAGCTTCCGAATATACCTAGAGGGTATTTTTCGTCGTAAGGGGAGTAGATACTCATCCATGGTGCAAAATCTTTTGTCCATGTAGATAGAGCAATATGGTCTATATCTTCTAGCCACATGTCCCACTCACCAAGAAACATTTGTACTTGTTCCTTAGTAATGTATAAGTCTTTCTTATTTCTGCTGTATCTTTCTGTGGCTGTTGTGCCTACTAGTTTGCCATCTTTTACTAGTGCAATGGAGGCGTCATGGCCAAGGTGTATACCTAAGATATTCATATTCTATTAGAATTGGTTTGTACTCAAGTATAATATGAAAAAAGAGGAGTTTGTTTACTCCTCTCTTTAATTTATTTACCTGCCCACATCTCTAATAGAGATTCTAATTCTTCTATAGAAAATGAATATACTGCTTCTGTACTGTAAGGTGCTTTTCTAGCCTTAAGTTTTTCTTCTAACATCATTGCTAATTGAGCTTGGTAGTTTAAATCATTAAGTAGATTTTGTTCTACCTCTGTTAGGTTTTTATTCTTAGGGTTGTTGTAGACTGTGTCCTTGACTTGTCTCAACTCATTTAGGGTTCTGTTTTTCATAGTTTAAAATGGTGATTCTTCGTTTTTAAATTTCTCTAGTTCTAATTTGTCAATATCTACTTCTTGCACGTTAAGCGATGCAAATGGAGTTCTATGTAATTTGTATACACTCCAATCTTGATTCGGATGTAGAGCATTTTGATTCTTTGCAATTAGATTTGCTTTTGAATATGCGTGCTTGTCATTGTCTCCCTGGACATAAACTTCAAATGTTACGGTATATCTCATATTTTAATTTTTTATTTTAATTTTTTAAAATGTTCTTACGTTTTCATAGACAGCTTTGATAACTGGGAACCTTAAAGAATGTGTACCATTCTTGTTTGTAGTTTCCTCAAAGTATTGAACTGTAATTTGTTTACCCAAAATTTCATCTGGGTTCTCAAAGTAATGACGTCTCTGTTCGTGATTAAAACCACTACCGACTTGAACTCTGTTACCTTTATGTTCAATGATAACATTCTTCAACATCATCTCTTCAATTTCTTTACCACCAACAATTACTCTGTGATAGTCATTCTCAAGATCGACAACAACATACTCATCGTCAAACATTTGTTTTACTTTCAAGATGTCTGTAGATCTTTTACCTTTGTAGGTAGTATTCTTTCTTAGCATTAGACCTTCCCATCCACCTTTCTTAGACTTTTCCATCATTAAGTCAAAGATAGCATCTGAACATTCTAATTGCTCAAGAATACCAATCATCTCTGTCTCTTGTACATGAGTTCTAAGATTAACAAGTCTCTGTGCAAAATTATCTTTAGAGACTTTATCATTAAAATCTTCTAAGTCTAACATATCAAAAATGTAGTAGTAAGGATTAGCAATTGTATGGTCTTTCCTTTTAATTTCTTTGATGATACCAGCAAAGTCTTCATTCATATTCTCATCTACGATACAGACTTCGCCATCAAAGACTGTATTAGTCAAGCCAAGAGCTTTAATATCCATTTTTAGATTATCGAGTGTCAAGAATTCTTTACCTTGTCTAGAGAAGAACTTAACCTCACCGAACATATCGATTACAGTCAAACATCTTACTCCATCAAGTTTTCTTGAGACAAACCAACCATCTTCCCAGTTAACTTTCTTTTGAGTCTTTTCATCGTAGGCTTTTGCTAACGCAACATCGAATGTAGGAATAAGTCCTGGGATAGCTTTGTTAATCATTGATACAGTCGATCTAGTCTTAAGATTTCTGTCAATGATGTTCCAGATAACATCTTCATATAGTTTATTCTCTTCTACGAAACCATTTACAGTCTCAATTGCATCATGACCAGTAAGGTCTCTGCTGGCAAGAGCATCTAGAAGTTCAAAGATATTACTGTAAGGTGTGAAAGGCATACAGAGATCTGACCTCTTCTTACAGTTTGCTGAAGTTACACCATATTGCTTGAAAGTATCATAAGTATATTGAAGTACTTTCAATAAGTCTGGTTGATTTTTATATTTTTCAATAACTGCTAACTTGTCTGAGTTAGAGTTTGTAGAGTTACTTTCCTCTACGAATTTTTTTGCGATTGCTAATGCGGTCATTAAGAAAATAGTTTAATAAGGTTAGGAATAAGAATGGTCATGTAGAGTCCCATTGCAATGAACAAGAAGATGTCTACTGAGTCAATCTTCTTTAGAGTTTGTTTGATTTTTTTCATTATGCTAAATTTAATTCGGCATATTCTGATTTATATTCAGTTAATGTAATCTCTGTCGGAGCACCGAATTTAAGCTCGTGAGAGATATATTCAAACTTCTCATAGTCATTAGATTGCTTAGCAACCAAGGACTTAATAGCACTAACTGCGTTCTCTTCGTCATAGAAAAGATCGTCTGGGTCAAACCCGTTGATTACGAACTCATGGCCACCTTTAGGCTTCCAGTGTGGGGTCTTAGTGTCCGAGTAGTTTTCGTAGTATTGGGATTGGATAATCAATGTTGTCATTTGTGTTTGTTTTTAATTACAGTACTAATATAATAAAAATATCTGACATAAAAAAATCTAGAGGCAATTATTTTGCAAAAAGTTTGTTCAAAGGATAAACATTATCATCTGACTCACCTCTTTCTGGATGCCATTGCACTGCCCAGATCTTTTTATCTTCATCTGCAATACCTTCTACTACATATTTGTCCTCTGTCCAATGAGTTACTTTAAAATTAGATGCAATAGGTAAACAGTATTGGTGGTGTCTTGAGTTGACCCACATTTTATTGCCGTCATTATCGTAGACATGGTGATATTGACTGACTTTCTCTAAATGTTCTTCGTTCTTTGAGAAATCATCTGCAGCATGAGATTCTAATATAGGTTTCTCTAAGTTTAGAATTCCACCGCCAAAATAATGATTTAACATCTGCATACCTCGACAGACACCAATAATAGGTAGATTAGCTTCTAGTGCTTTACCTATCCATTTAACTTCTAAATTATCTCTATCTCTATCTTTACCAATATCTGCTCCACCACAAAGAATAAGTGGATATTTAGCTTTATTAGTAAATTTGTCTACAAATATAGGTTCAAAGCCATTAGTAATTAACCAAGCTTCATATTGTACTTTCTCTAATTTACCTCTTGGAGGTGCAAAGTGTACTTTCATAACTATTATATACAAAAAAAGCCCAGTGTTCTAACTGGGCTTTAAAGTTAATGATGAATTAGTAGTTCTTACTTCTTGTCGAACACTTTCCACAGGATTAGTAAAGCTACTAAGCCAACGAATCCGCCATCACCTAGAGATTTTACAATCTCCATAACATTACCTACCACGTTTGTACCGAAAATACCAATGCCGAATACTACTTCAACAAGAATACTTAGTGATACAAAAGAGATTAGGATTGTAGATAGGCCACCAAAGAAGTCGCCTACTTTTCCAAATATGTCTTTCATGATTTTGTGATTTATTTAAAGCCCCGTCCCCCGAGTCTTTAAAACCGATTACGCCTCTTCTTCTTTTTCTTTCTTCTTACCGAAGATTTTATCCGCAGATGCTAAACCAAGTCCACCAATACAAATTGCAGCTACTGCATTTACTAGTGTCGGTTCTACCGGCATGTCTGTATAAAGATTTATCATTAAAGCAGCACAAAGTGTTAGTCCTGCTAAAATGCCTATAAATCTTTTTGATGAAGGAGTACCCTTCTCGTCTTTCAGAAGACCTGAAAGCCAGTTGATTATCTTTTTCATGTTAGGCTAGATATTTTTACAATATACTCTATATATCGTTACGTAATGTCGTTTGAGTTAATTAGCGTATATGTGAATGAATTTCCCCATCTATCTCTAGCTTTATACATGACATTCATGAAATCATAGAAATCATCTTCTTTTGAGAAAACTTGACATCCAGCTGACCATTTGTCAACTTGAACTGAGCCTGATTTCCATGAACCAGCTTTGTGGATATTAATACCGAAAACACCTTTTTGTGTATCTTCTTCTATTAAGTCATATTCATCATCTAGATTTTTATCTCTATATACTGTTAGAGCACCTTTTTGTCTTAGGGCCTCATATTTACCTTGGTGTAGACCAATCATGTGAGATCCTCTGTACTGACCTTCTTTTAAAATAGCAACACCTGCTTTATTCATTAAGTGTTCTGCCCAGTATTTACCTGGATCTGTGGTGCATTTCCAACAGTTAAAATGCCAATTACCTGCATCATCTTTATATGATATAGTCATACAGTCATCAAATGCATTTGTGATTTCATCTCCTGTTGCTCCATTTCTAACTCCAACGATATTTACGTTGTAAGCACCGTGGTGAAAGTACTTATGGCCTTTGCCATTCATTGCTTTTTCTATTTGTTCTCTAGTGTAACAGTTTTCCATAATTTATTTGTTTTATTTAGCGACCACCAGTAACAATTGTTCTAATTGCAAATATAATCAATGTAGATGCTAATAATTTCATCACCGGGTCTTTGCTTACAACCTTTTCTACTGCAGTTTCTTTTTTACAACATTCATCTAGTCCTTTAGTAGATCCGCATCCTACTAATAATATTGAACTTAACGCTATTGCTATCATTTTCTTTTTCATAGTTAAGTATTTTTTTTAACTCTCCTTAATTCTGCTTGCAATCCTCACATTGGCATGCATTAGGGTTCGACGCAGGAGGGCTAGCCGTCGAATTTGCCTTATTGGATTGAATATTTGTAGCATCTACCTTCTCTAATATCTGTTTATCAAATTGATGGTCTTTGAACCAAAAATCTATGACCTTAGAAAATGACGCTATCAACGCACCTAATAGTAGCATTAATATCTCTTTCCAATCTTTATCAAGTGCGTGGTCACCTAACATTGCATGTTCGATTCCCACTAATACTGCGAAAAATGAGCCGACTAAAATAATACTTAAGATAGTCCTACCCCAAAATTCTCTTTTAATTAATTTTACAAATGGATTCATAATATCTTGTTATATTATTATATATCAGGTTATTCTGAGCTATTCTTAATGATATATTGATATATAATATGACCCTCGCTGAAACGTCAGCAATACCTTCCTAGGGTCGGAAATCAACAAATTTTTTAAAACTGAATGAAAGCAAAAAAACTGTTTTTTGCTCTGGTATTTGTGTGCGCTAATCTTATTAGCTTTGCTCAAACAACAGAGCCATGCGGAACCGACGAATTGATTCTACGTAATCCATTCTTAGAGGAAGCAATCAATGGTAGATCGGCAAACGACTGTGACACAGACTATGACCTACCTAATGCGGAAGTACTCACAATACCCATAGTTTTCCATGTTATGCACACTGGAACTCCTTTAGGTGTTGATGAGAATATAAGTAACGAGCAGATTTATTCTGCCGTGGAAAACCTAACCGATAGATTCAGAGCTACTCCTGGTGCATTAGGAGTTGACGAGAATACTATCGATTCTAGATTTGATTTTTGTCTGGCTGGTACAGATCCAGATGGAAATTCTACCAATGGAATAGTTAGACATAATATGTCTGGTTATTCTGACTATATGGAAGATGGTGTTACTACCAATCCTAGTTTTTATAGTGACGCAATGCCTGATAATACTATGAAAGGCATTGGCTGTTGGGATCCGGACTTTTACTGTAACGTTTATATAGTTACCGAGATTAACGGTAATAATGCAGGCGGTGGAGTGCAAGGCTATGCATATCTTGGTCCAACAGGTGATTGTAGAGATGGTATTGTATGTTTATACAATGTTGTCGGTACTGAAGGTACTTTAAAACCTGGTCGAGACTTGAATACTACGCTTCCACATGAAATGGGCCACTATCTTACACTCTATCATACTTTTAATAATTCTGCTCCTAATTGTGATTACATGGAGTCTAATTGTTGTGCATCTGGTGATAGAGTCTGTGATACTCCTGTTCAGACTAATTCTGGTCAATCTTGTAGTGTACC
>TARA_B100001057_G_scaffold479024_1_pt1 | contig 10398 bp, 6 predicted proteins | sample TARA_B100001057 | Tara Oceans TARA_B100001057 (sample SAMEA2621839) | marine metagenome | biome: marine biome (ENVO:00000447); feature: surface water layer (ENVO:00002042); material: "saline water (ENVO:00002010), including plankton (ENVO:xxxxxxxx)" | depth 5 m | reverse complement strand
CTCAGGTTTTGACTCAGGTTTTGACTCAGAGATTTTGGAATCTTTATTATTAACTATGGCACCAATGATTGGTTTTTGATAAAGGGCGTCAAATCCCAAGACCCTATAGTTCATCTGAAAATCCTCACCCGAACTCAAACTCTCGATAAATTCTGACTGATCTTTTGAGAAAAGCACAATAAAATCGAGGTCCTCGCCGTCGATAGAACAATCCGCTTTATATCCACTGTCATACGATGATTCAATCTGACGACCAAGGGCTTGCCTTGCAGAATTAAATGATAAATTTATGGAAAATTCATGACCTTTTACAGGTTCAATGAACTTGTCCACGTCTGAGGAAAATAGTCTTTTAGAATTAAGACTCCTAAATATCTCGAGTATCTGTTCTTTAGTCACCTTCTTAAAATAACTTTATCAGTAATGCGAGGTGAATATCTATTATAATTTTTAAAAAAATTTGGAATACTCTAACAAAAATATATTAATTCTAATTAATCACTTAGTCCCAGATGCTTTTTGGACGCCATAACCAATTCCAATCATTATTAAACCAAATAATACTCCACCCGGTCCTCCACCTTCTGCACAACTGGCAAGAGTTGTTAGAGCTCCAAAACCATAAAAGAACAATGAAATACATCCCGCCCCACAATTATTTTCCTTTCCTTCTGAAACAGAATCTGCGGTTACTGTTGAATATGATTCATCTTGAACAGAATTTTCGTCAGCTCCAAACGTTGGAACATTAGAGACATTAGGCAATGGCGGCGCAATATCGCTAGCTTTAGAGGTGGTCTTACTAGCAATTATATCATCCCATACATCACTACTAGCATAGAAAGCATGCGCACCAGCTTTCCGGAATTTATTCTGTATTTCTTTAGCCTCCTGCTCAGTACATTGTGACTTTATGACGAAAGGAGTATCATCGATTAACGCCTTCGCATCAGCCAGACTTAGTCCACTAATAACATTCCGCAGAGCAACGATTGTCCCAATTTTATTAGATGGCTCTTCATCTATACCCACATCAAAAAAGAGCCCCTCAAACGAGGTAAATTCTGATTCAACCTCTTCACTAACGACTTCATCAGGTTCTGAAGGAATAACAGATTCTGGCTTCCAAGACTCTACTTCAACGTCTTCAACTATATTTTCAGTGACCTCTTCTTCCACAAGAGGAACATCACTAGACACTTCTAATTTATCTTCAATGGGAGCATGTTTGGGCTCATCTACTCCATCATTAGCAAGGACTGCTTCATTGCTAGAGGCAGCCTCATTAGAATCACTCTCTTCCTCGAGTAACTCCAATTCAGCACCTACCTTACCAAAAATTACCCTCTGATATAAAACGTCGTACTCAATAAAACGAACAGTCACCTGAAAGTCTTGTCCGACCTCTAATGATTCAACTAAATCATTATCTTCAGGACTGAAAAGTATATCACATTCCACGTCCCACTTTTCAGCAGTACATAAAACTTTCTGACCATCATTGTATAACTGATCCTTTTGACTTCCAAAGGAACGAGATGCAGACACAAAATCCAATCGAAGATCAAACGCTGCACCCACATAAGGTTCCATTAATTTATCAACTTCAGAGCTTAAAAGCCTTTTCTCTTTGAGCTCACGAAGTGCGCTCATGATTTCTTTTTTATCAGCCATCCTTTAAGTATAATATCAAATACCTTCGGCACTTAGAAGAAATAAAAACGTGTATTGAGAAATACTCTATTATAAATAACTAAATATTTTATAATTAGAGACAATAAGCCCTCTAACTTAAAAAACGCTTCTCTTTTTATGGTTTATCGAAAGAAATTAATTTTTTGTCGAAAAACGGTAGAACTTTTTCCCTTCTGGAAGGTCTATTTTTCTAATAAAAACATCCTCGATAGGGTCCCAAGTCACTAGATCATCGCTCTCTTCCAAGCAAAGGGTTAGGGTCAAATCTCCAGTCAACGGATCTGCTTCTAACAAAACAGTTTTCACTCTTCCGTCAACTACCTGCCCAGGGTCTACTCCTTGTGAAAGCTCCTCAATTCTTTGCTGAAGCACCGTAATTTTGGTCATTGCAACTGACCACGGTACCACTCTTTCTCCGCCAGCTATGTAGCCGTTGATATATTCATATCCTTCAGGAAGAATTATGCCTTCAAGAACGGCCTCCTCAAACTCAACATCGTCAAGACCTGAAGAACCAAATAAATTAGCGCCACTCAGATTAGCCTTAGTAAAATTCACACCTTCTAAAATAGTACCCGATAAATCAGCATCACTGAAATCCACTTCAGAGAAATTAGCTTCTGTGAGGTTAGCCGTTGGACCTACAAGGTATCCTTTAACAATCGACCAGCTCTCTGGAAGGGCAGTCGGCTTACCCGAAACTGAACCAGAACTAATTCCAGACAAATTCGCTTCTGATAAATCTAAATCTTTAAGATTAATCCCATTGAGGTTTGCCTTTGGCCCAATAAGGTAGCCATTAATAATTGTCCACCCTTCAGGTAACGCCAAAGGTAAACCCTCAACGCCTCCAGAGCTAACATTACTCAGATCGGCCTCAGAAAGATCAAAGCCTTCGAGATCCACACCAGAAAAGTTAGCCCCAACCAATATGGCCGTCGGTCCAGATAAATAACCTTTTATCAACTTCCACCCTTCTGGAAGAGATTCAGGGTTACCTGAAACACCACCAGAAACCACACCATTGATATTCGCTCCAGAAAAATCTGCATTCTCTAAGTCACTATCGGTGAAAATTGCATTCTCAAGATTAGCGTCCTCAAAGAGAACATTCTCCAAGTCAGCTCCCGTGAAGTCAGTGCCATTAAGATTCAATCCTGAAAAGTCAGCAGACTTAAGATCTGCACTAGCACCAACGAGGTAACCGTTAACTAGTGACCATCCTTCGGGCAAACTTTGAGGCACCCCAACTAATCCACCTGAGCTGACTCCATCAATTTTTAAAGGCTCCATATCAAGATCAGTCAGATCGGCTTCAGCCAAATTAACTCCAGGACCAATGAGGTACCCATTCAATAAGACCCAATCTTTTGGCAAACTCAAAGGCTCGCCAATAATATTTCCTGAACGCACATCTCTAAGGTCAGCTTCCTCTAGCTGAACTCCCGCAATATTAGTCCCCCTAAGATCTGCCCCTCTAAGGTTTACTCCGGAAAAATTTGCTGGGTTCAGTCCTGTTAAGACTTCTGCCTGACCATAATTATTTCTACCCCACCCAACCATGGTTCCATCATTTTTAATCGCTATATTATGAACCGTTCCAGCCGTTATCGATTTTACTTGGTTAAGGCCGTCAGGAACCTCGGCCTGTCCGTAATTATTTCTACCCCATGCCACGACTGATCCATCGTCCTTAAGAGCCAAATTATGATATCCACCAGCATCGATGAAAGTAACACCTTCCAAACCTTCTGGAAGAGTCGCCTGCCCGTAAGTAGAATCTCCCCATGAAACAACTGTCCCATCTTCTTTCAAGGCTAATGAATGAAAGTATCCTGCTGAAATTAAAATCACATCAGTCAACCCCTCAGGCACACTACACTGCCCATAATCATTACTGCCCCAAGCAATCACACTGCCGGATTCAGTTAGGGCAAGATTATGTTCACGACCTGCAGCGATAGCTTTGATATTACTAAGCCCATCAGGAACAGTTGACTGGCCTTTATTGTCTCTTCCAAAACCAATCACATTGCCATTTTCAGTAAGTACAAGGGAATGAGTATATCCAGACGCAACTTGGACTGCAGGAGCATCTATTTCAGGAATTGTGGTTTGAGAGTAATTATTTCTTCCCCATGCATGGACTGCACCAGCCTGATCAACTGCCAAAGAATGGGAGTAGCCACCATCAACAGAAATAACATTAGATAAATTCTCATTAACGAGCGTCTGGCCATATCTACCCCACCCCCATGCTAGGCAATCTCCTTCTTCTGTAATGACCATATTATGGTAGTATCCAGAAATTAAAGCCTTCGGTGGAGATCCACTTAAATTTGCATCGGGTCCCACATAGTAACCATTGACTGTGCCGGTTCCATCGGCACCTATTTGTGCTGTGACCTTTATTGAAAAAAGGAAAAATGAGAATAATTGAAAAATTGATATCTTTTTCATCTTTAGAGAGACGTCGGATAATGCCATGTAAGATTTGTATTTTTAGTTTTTATTTTGTTAGCAGACCGTTGCAACCCAATTACTTTCTTTGATTCTGTATTATGAGCCCACCCTTTGCTTTCTATTGAGTATAGCCCCTTATCTTCATTCTCATAAAGATAAGATTCACCAGTAAAAACGTCATTAGGCAGTTTTTTAGCTAAATTTTTCAAATCTCTAGGAAAGCCTCCATTTCTAAGCTTATAAGCTTCAATAGCGCAGGCAATATATGCATGATCAATCATCACTTGGACTGTCCCAGCTTTAATCATAGTTGAGGATGAGGGCATTATTAGGCTACTAGTTAGATAAAAAGGGTGAGACTTATTATTCTCTAAGTATTGATCTAAAGCTGTTAATTTATTGGGGTAGACTCTCCTATCCAACTTATCAAATCCTTCCCTAGTATATTTGAAGTAAAGTATATTTGATTGAGCCTGACTATTATTAATAAAAGCAAGGGGTGAAATATAAAACCATTGAATAGATTTCATTGATTGCAATGGAACACCATATGAAATTAATCCAGCTCGATAGGCTGTAGAATCCAGAATTGCCAATTCTCGTAAATAAGAATGCAACTGATTTAGATTATGACGATCAAATTCCAAACCCTTTGAAAGACCTTCAATAATATTGATTGAACTTAATTTTTTCTGTATTTCCTCTAACTGTTCAATGTTCCATTTCCCTTTAGCTAGACCTTCCCATATTGGACTTAATAAGCTCTTCAGCATACTTAACCTTAAGGTCTGAACAACTAACCTTGGATCATTTTTAAAACATTCAGTAAGAAAAAGAGCCCTTCCAACATCTTTAAATGCATTTATTGAGTCACCCTTTTCAAGTAAAACATGACTCCTTAGAAGGAACCACCATTGGGCATTCATGTGAACCAACTGTGGACTGGTAGACTGATTCCATGCCTCAATAAAAGCCCCTTGGATTTTATAATCTAAATTGGAGTTATATAAGGGCCTTTCATTAATAGCGATTTCCAACAGCTTTAGATCTTTTTCAATGTCCTTAATTACAATTAATACATCATCAAAAGGATCACCTACTTCTTCCGGTTGGTTCCAATTCTCGACACCATCGCTACGAAAACATTCTTGGAAATCTAAAAAATTAATAAATTCCTGGTTCTCTTCATACGAAAACGCGATAATGGGCGCACTAATTTGAGACTTAGGTTTGTTTAAAATTTTTAATTCTTTTTCCTTTAGAATATCCGCAAGAGCGAAGTTTCTTTCATCTGGAACAGCTGAAGGGATAATATCTCTAAAATTAAAATTGAAACCTTTTTCTTCAAGATCAGATTTTGTAGAACTCCAATTCTTTGAACTGCTAATAGTATAAAAATACCTTACAGACACCCCAATCAAAAGGACAACTGATACAATAATAATCAGCAGTTTAAGCTTTTTTTTCATTAACAAAGCAACACATATTACATATCTGACATCAAGATAATGTTAAAATAAGAAATTAACTCAAAGGGAACTCTTTATGAAATCTGTCATTAAATTATATAGGTGTATAGTTGTGTTTTTTCCTTCCCTAATAGAGTGCGTTCCTCGCGGATAAGTCATCATGGAAAACTTTTTATTGTGACTAATTAGCCGATCGACCAATTTTTCAAATGTTTGATAATGGCAATTATCATCCAATGCGCCATGGACAATAAGCAAGTTCCCTTTCAGTTGGTGTGCAAAATTAATTGGTGAGCCCTCCCTATAGGCCTTTTGATTTTCTCCAGCCAGCCCCATGTATCTTTCCTGATAGATAGTGTCATAGTGCCTCTGATTAGGAACCGAAGCCACAGCAATTGCAGTCTTATATAAATCAGGATATTTAAATATTGCATTTAAACTCATTGAGCCGCCTCCACTCCAACCCCATGAGCCTACTCTTTTCGCATCAATATAGGGACGCTCATCTAGAACTTTACTGACAGCCGCAGCCTGATCCTTAGGCGGCAAGATACCAATCTTACCATTTGAAGCCTTCCTCCAATCACGACCCCGAGGAGAAGCGGACCCTCTATTATCAAAACTCATAACAATATAGCCGTGCTGAGCAAGCATCAGGTGCCATAGGTGACTTGATCCTCCCCAGCTGTCTCGAACAACTTGCCCCACCGGCTCACCATAAACATAAACAAGTAATGGATATTTCTTATTGGGATCAAAATTAGGCGGCTTAATGCACTTTGAATGCAGCCTGTGTCCATCTCCGATATCAACATAAAAATATTCAACAGGACTTTTTTTAAGGTTATTGAATTTCTTTTTTAGTTTTTCGTTATCTTCAAAGACTTTAATCACTTTATAATCCGGGAGAGTAACCAGTTTAGTCACAGGTGGATTCTCTGCATTAGAAGAACTTACTATCGCATGGCTACCATCTGGCGAAATATTATAATTATGAGTCCCTTTGATTTCTGAATCAGGCGTTACCCTTTCATTCCCTGAGCCATCTTTACCCACACGGTAAAGGTAACGTTGAGAAGGGTTCTTAGGTGAAGCAATATAATAAAAATGCTCTTCATTATTATCCATTCTCAGAAGCTTAATGACATCGAATTCACCAGGAGTAATCAGCTTAAGGTTTTTGCCATCAGATGAGTACGAATAGACATGCCTCCATCCATCACGGTCACTTACCCACGTAAATTTGTTATAATTATCTTTCCAATAGATCTCGTTACCCGCATACACCCATGCCTCATCCTGTTCTATTAAAATCGGGTCCACTTTACCGCTACCAGGATCAACTCGAAGTAGAGTGTTCTTATCCTGCGCCCGATTAAGTTGCTGAATAACTAGACCTCCAGCTCCCTGCACCCATTCCATTTTTGCTATGTAATTGTTTCGTAAGTCATCAGAGGATTTCACCCAGACCGTTTCCTTTGAGTTTAAATATCTAACACCCACTCTACAAATAGCATTGCGTTGACCAACCTTTGGATAAGCAAAACTATTTAATTTTGGATAAAGCCCCGAAACGTTATCAACCATGGTATGCTTTCGTACAGATCTCTCATCAAATTGCCAATAGGCTATGGCTTGACTATCTGGACTCCATCGAAACCCATCTCTTAAGCCAAGCTCTTCCTCATAAACCCAGTCAGAAGTGCCGTTAATAATTCCTTTTGAACGATCAGCCGTTATTGGTTTTATTGAATGATCAAGTAGATCTTCAATATAAATATTACGCTCTCTTACATAGGCAACTTGATTTGAGTCTGGAGAAAATTTAGCGAATTGAAGTGTTGAAGCGCGGGCATCACCACCAAGCTTTCGAATCTCACTAGACCCTCTGTCTAGTACCCAGTAATCCCCTCTTGTTTTACTCCTCCAGACACGTTTTGAATTAGTATAAATAAGAACATATGCTTTATCTTTTGAAAAAGAATATCCATCAATAGGAATTGGCTTATCAGAACCTGATGGGACTAAATTTGCAACCTTGACGAGGGGTTTATCTTTACCATCAGATATATTGTGGGCCCAAATCTCTTTACCTTTATTCTCTCCTTCAGCATCCTTAAGATAAAAGTACTCTTTTCCATCATCAGACCAACGTGCAGAAAATCCTTTTGAGGAAAATTCTTTATCTTTAAAGATTCGATCAATGGACAATTGACCTGCATTTTCATTCTCTTCAGAAAACAGGAGGTAAGATCCATTAATAATTAAAAACGAAAGATTGATTATAAGAATTCTAATGAACATTCAACTGAGCTTTTGTTATCTCAATTGAACCTATTCACATAAAAAGAACCAACACTTTTTATGAATTATTCATATTAATAACTCTATGTTTCTATTGCTGTGAGCCGTTTAAGATCTTTATCAGCTAAATCCACAAGAACATAATCCCCATCTTGGTTTACCCTAAAAACACCGTACTTTGCTGTTTCATATATTTTTTCGGTATTCTCTTTAAAAAGAAAACTCTCTTGCTCTACATCGATACGGTAAAAATATTCAGACCCGTTTTCACTCCTTCTTCTTGCTTTTATTTTGAACAGTATTTCATTATTCGCAAGCAGTTGGTCATCCTCAAGTCTATTGAAATTGGCAACTCCTGATTCGTTATAGCGAAGAACAATTCTCGCGGAGAACCAAACTTTGCCAGAATTAATATCTTCCTCTTTCACTTCAATATTCTCTCTTTCCAGAGCAAAATTAATTATCATATACTGCCCTTGCAATAGTGAAAGTGGATCAACCGGGGCCAATTCAAGTAATATTTCCTTTCCAGTTAAAATCAATTGGTCTCGATCAGCTTTTACCTGAAATGCATAAATTATGACTCCGATAACAAGGATTGATATTATTAATTCTGATATTCTTTTCATGCTTCCTGTTTGAGAGTTTGGTCCTTGTCAGAAGGTGCAAAGGCCCAAGTCTTATAGACAAAATAAACGATCAACACTAGAGCCGACTTTATCATCAGCATTATACCTGTATCCATCAGCCCAAGATCAAGGCGGCGAGTAATTTGAAAAAGAGCTACCGGTAAAAGAAGAATACCTAATAGAGAAATAATACGGTCATGTTGACCGTATCCTAAAACAATGATAGCAATCGCAAGAACAGGACCAGTCATCAACGTAGAGCTCAACAAAAACAAAGCCAATATTGAAACGAATAAGACTCTTTTCTTCTCCCCAATTTTTCCCCCACATGACCAAATTATAACGAAAACAGAAACAAAGAACATCACGACAGGAGCTGAAAATATCATTATAAGATCCTCAATCGAAATCTTTGATTCTTTCAACAAATCACCTATCTGAAGAATCCCAGGAGAAATGGCCGTAATAGCAACGGCAAGTCCAATGGATGTTAAAAGAAGCCCAGTGCTTATCGGTCTAAATGTCCGAGTCACTTGAGGGTGAATCATCATTAAAAATGCTAAGGGCGCAACCAAGGAAAAGAAGGCCATTGTGGTTATTTCCTCAGACCAAGACATCTTCTCCATAACCCAGAATAAGGCCATCACAAGACACGAGGTGAATGATATGAACCTATCCATGTACAAGCTGTAAATAGGATATGTTACACAGGTAAAAATAATATTTACGATTAGTGAAGCGCCCAGTACATCATCAGGCTCAAGTATTATAATAAATCCAATGACACACATAATTTTTCCTGAGAGAATGAGTGCAAAAGAAAAAAGCGTCAGAAAAGCCTCGAGAGGCGTGTGCTGTTCTACTTTGCGTCCGTATAGGTAAAGAGCGATCGCGCAAATGACACAAAAAATGCCGACGCCGAGAAGTGAATCTTCATCAATCTCTAAAGTCACATTAATAACAAGCATAAGAAAACCAGCCGTAACGAAAGAACCGACACCAATTAAAGCTCTTAGGTAAATTGGCATCTGGTTTTTTTGAATACGCTCAAGCGCGACCTCCCGCGCGCGTTCCTTGTCGATTTCAAAATCATTAGAAAGAGAATCGATGAGCTCTGATGCTGTTATATATACAGAGCTTTTATTCATGACGAATTTTCTACACCCCCTCCCTCTTTAGAATTATTATTTTTAAGACTAATCCTGAATTTATTAAGTAAAACATAACTTCCCCAAAAAATAAGAACACTAAAGATTAACCCAAGAACCGGTAACACTTCATCAGGGACATCAATCTCTTCAAATGTAATCATTGCATTAATAAGAACAAGAAAATCAATACCAAGAACAAAGAGAGCCAATGACCAAAGATCAGTCTTTACTTTCGAAAAATAGAAAATACCCCCTATGACAAAGAGAACACCAAAAGCCATTAAAAGAAGATCTAAAACCTTAACTCCGTCAAACCCATCATCAATGAATGATCCGTAAGTAAACACAATTTGCCCAATGGTTGGGAAAAGCGCATAAAGAACCAAAAGAAAACGAAACCAACGAGATCTTATCCAATCCCACGAAAAGTTATCCTTTGAAATTTGACCAACAAACTCGAATAGAAAAATAAAAGTAATGAAAGAGACGACACTAAAAAACAATTCAGGATCTTCGATATAACGACGAAACGAAATTTCTAAATTAGAAATCTCTTCAATCAGATAAAAAGGAAATAATAAAATCCAAATTGCCCACAAAGGCAGGAACCTCGCCACAATGATTATCGGTAGAGGCAAAAATATAAGCCTCCTTAAGAACCAAGCTGAGTCTGCGTCTAATTGATAA
>TARA_B100001057_G_C22870019_1_pt1 | contig 10400 bp, 9 predicted proteins | sample TARA_B100001057 | Tara Oceans TARA_B100001057 (sample SAMEA2621839) | marine metagenome | biome: marine biome (ENVO:00000447); feature: surface water layer (ENVO:00002042); material: "saline water (ENVO:00002010), including plankton (ENVO:xxxxxxxx)" | depth 5 m | reverse complement strand
TTTCGACGAGATCCGTGGCCTGCAGCAGCAAGTTTTTTATGGATACGGTCAGTCAATTTCTTCTAGTTAATCAAAATTAGACGAATTATTATCATCTAAAGATAAACTTCCCTCTTCTAAATCATCAGTTTTGTTAATTTCATTCGAAATATTTTCACTTAAAACTTCATTTTGGCTTTCAAAATCTGGAAGCTTTAATTGAACATTAAAATTTTCGAAATCTGACATTTCTGAGAGTGTTGGTAACTCATCAAGTTTTTTTAAACCAAAATAATCTAAAAAGTTCTTTGTCGTCCCAAACATTGCAGGTCGTCCAGGTGAATCACGATGTCCAATAATTTTTATCCAATCTCGATCTAATAATTGTCGGATAATATTTCCGCTTACTGAAACTCCACGAATTTCCTCTATTTCACCGCGTGTAATGGGTTGTCGATAAGCTATAAGCGCAAGAGTTTCAAATAAAGCTCTAGAATATCGAGGTGGTTTTTCCTCCCATAGTTTCTGAAGACGGGAAACCATGGTTGTTTTAATTTGGATTCTATATCCTGATGCAACTGATGATATTGTGATTCCGCGATCAGTATATTCCTCATTTAAGATATTTATAATCTGTTTTATTTCCGATCTTTCCGGGGAATCATCATTTTCAAATAAATCCATTATTTGCTCAATAGATAATGGTCGCCCAGCCGCTAGCAGCGCTGCTTCAATAAAGTATTTTATTTCGTTTGTATCCATAATTATTCTGAAAAGTTTTCATTACTCGAATTATTTTTTTCTAGTTTATTGTTAGCTAATATAACAGAGGATGCAGCCCTAACATGAAGTGGTTGATATTGCTCTGATTGGACAACCTCAATTAAGAATTCTCGCAGTAATTCTAAAATTGCAATGAATGTAACAGTTATTCCCATGCGTCCTTCGTTTGGATCAAATAAATCTACAAAATTTGTAAAATCATTTGTTTTTAAATTAGATAATATATCACTCATACGCTGTCTAACAGAAAGGGGTTCACGTTTCATTTGTAAGTTAGAATGCATTTCTGCTCGTTGCATTAATTCTTGAAATGCTAAAATTAATTCTTTAACCGTTATGTCCGGTAACTTTATTGAGACTTTTTTTTCTAAAGATTCAGCTGTTGCAATAAAAGTATCTCTTTCTAATCTTGGTAAATCACTAATATCTTCAGCTGCTTTCTTATATCTTTCGTATTCTTGTAAACGACGAACTAATTCAGCCCGCGGATCCTCCTCATCTTCTTCTATTTCTTCAGGTCTAGGAAGAAGCATTCTAGATTTAACCTCAGCGAGCATAGCTGCCATTAAGAGATATTCACCAGCTAGTTCAATTTGTAACTCTTTCATTACATCTATGTATTGAACATATTGTTTGGTAATTTCAGAAATTGGTATATCAAGAATATCTAAATTTTGGCGCCTAATAAGATATAAGAGTAGATCTAATGGTCCTTCAAATGCTTCGAGAAAGACTTGTAAGGCATCCGGAGGTATATATAGATCTCGAGGCAAGCTTGTGATTGGCTCTCCATCTACGACAGCAAAGGGCATTTCACTCTGAGTTGGCAAAGAAGCCTCAATATGATCTATTTTTTTAGAACTATTTATTTCAGAATTTATTAAGTCTGATTTCATCTTAATTCCGTAAGCCCAAAATAATATTATCGTGTCAATTATATAATAACTTATATAATCGCAATCTGTTGAACTGTCTTTCTTTTACTAAATAAAACTAAACTTGTTCACTTACTTTGTATATTCTATAAGTATATTTAAAAAAAACATAATTTCTCAGCAGCAAGCAAATAAGCTATTATTTACATATTAAAAATTAATTAAATTAATAAGATGAATGTTATTTTTGAATTTCTTCCATTAGTGCTATTTCTTGCAATTTTACTGTGGAAAGGTATGTATCCTGCAGTAATTGTTCTCATGGTAGCTATGCCGTTAAGTTTATTTATAAAATACCTAAAAGATAAGAGCATAGATAAAATACAACTATGGTCTACAATATTTCTAATAATTGCTGGGTTACTTACATTGTATTTCAATAATCCATATTTCTTAATGTGGAAACCAACTGTTTTTTATTGGGCTCTAGCCATAATTTTCCTATTAAGTCAGTTTATCAGTGACAAACCACTTGTTCAAAGATTCTTCAAATTAATGGATGAAAGTATTTTTGAAAAAATAAATTCAAGATCTTGGAATAAAATTAATTTTACTTGGGTGATATTTTTTGTAATCGCTGGTCTTTTAAATATTCTTGTTGCATATAATTATGATTTTGAAACATGGGCAGCATTTAAAGTTTTTGGCCTCATGGCACTGACATTTATTTTTATGATTGGACAGACAATTTGGATATTTAATCGTTTAGGAAAAGATAAAGAAAAAATTGTCATTGAGGATAAATAATGTGGTATGCGATTGTAACTCAAGATTATGAAAATTCTCTTGATAAAAGAATAAATGTTAGATCTGAGCATGTAACCAGGCTAAAAAAACTTCTTGATGATGGGCGCCTACTTTTAGCAGGACCTAATCCAGCAATAGATGCATCGGAACCTGGTCCAGCAGGATTTACAGGAAGCATCATTATCGCAGAATTTGATTCATTAGAAGATGCCAAATCTTGGGCGAAAGAGGATCCATATACAAAGGCAAATGTAACTAAGAAAATTAATGTAAAGCCATTTAATCTTGTTTTGCCATGACAAAAAAAAGAGTTTCAAAAATAGAAAAGAAACTTATCAAGTCTTTCTCTCCAGAATATCTTTTAGTTAAAGATCAAAGTCATCTGCATGTTGGTCATCATGGAGCTAAAGATGGACTTGGACATTTTGAAATCATTATATCTTCAGGGAAGTTTGTTGGATTAAGTAGGTTGGCAACCCATAAACTAGTATTTGATGCTTTAGGAGAGATGATGAAAACTGACATACATGCATTAACTATAAAAATAGGTGTAAGATAGAAGATTAAATGTTTTAAAATTTACTGATTAAGGGCAATAAGATGGCTTTTTTTTTAAAAAATAAAATCTTTTCACAATACTTTTTAATTGTATTTGGTTATTTATTTATACTTAATATTTCAATAGCAGAAGAAATAGACTTTGACAACTCGATTATCGACTTAATATTAGAATCAAGTCTCCAGAAACCTGCGAATCAAGCTACAGCATTAGAACGTGAATCTGCTATCCAAGAACTCACAAATATCTATTTAATCTCAAACTTACCAAGGACCATCGAAATTAGTAAGGATCCTCTAATAAAAGCCCAACTTGAGCTTCAACAAAAAGTTATATTATTTAATGCATTTGCCAATGATTTCTATGCAAAAAATCAACCTACAGATTTAGAAATTAAAAATTTCTATGAAGATCAAATTGGAGTCAAGACAATTCAGGAATTCAAAGCTCGTCATATTCTTGTCGAAACTGAGGAAAAAGCCAATTTATTAATAAGCAGTCTTAAAAATGGAGCAAATTTTATAGAATTAGCTGAAAATAATTCAATAGGCCCGTCTGCTGAATCCGGAGGGGACTTAGGATGGTTTAACATACAATCCATGGTTAAACCTTTTTCAGATGCTGTTTTAGCCATGGAAAATGGTGAATTTTCCGATTATCCTGTCATGACGCAATTTGGCTGGCACGTAATCTTACGAGAAGACTCTCGCAATGCATCACCACCACCTTTGGATGCTGTTAGAGAGTCTATTATTCAACAATTAATACAACAAAAATTTCTAATCTTTATTGAGGATTTAAACTCATAAATTTAAGTCAATTTCATGAAATCTTTTTCTGTCAATATATTTATATCAAGATTTTCTGCTTTTGAAAGCTTTGAGCCTGCTTTGTCACCTGCAATAAGATAATCAGTTTTTTTCGATAAACTGCTTGAAACTCTGCCGCCTGCGTCATGTATAATTTTCTTTATCTCCTCCCTTGATAAGGTCGGCAAGGTGCCGGTTAAAACAAATACCATACCTTGAAGGGGGCCCTTTATTTGATGCGTTAGAGGGTCAGTTTCTGACCAATTTACTCCATTATCACGAAGCCTTTTAATTAAAGAAAGATTTTCTACCTCACAAAAAAAAGATCTTATTCTTGACGCAACAATAGGGCCAACATCCGGTATGTTTAGCATATCTTCTTCTGTAGCCGAAATTATATTAGCTAGTTTCCCATAATACCCTGCAATGTTATTTGATGTTGTCTCACCAACTTCACGAATACCTAGAGAATATAAAAATTTTGAAAGGGTAATTGATTTACTCGCATTAATTGAATTTATAAGATTCTCTGCAGATTTGTCTCCTATTCTTTCAAATGTAATTAATTCATCTTTTTTTAAGGTGAAAATATCATCAGGAGCTTTAAGTCTGCCTGAAGCAACTAATTGCTCTATTATTTTTGCACCAAACCCTTCTATATCAAAAGCTCGTCTAGATACAAAATGTTTAAGCGACTCTGCAATTTGTGCTGAACAAATCAAATTTCCAGAGCAGCGTACAACTGTTTCACCAATAATTTGCTCAATGACTGACCCACAAACTGGGCATACATCTGGTAGCTTAATGGGAGCCGTGTCTTTTGGTCTTTTTTCAAGTAGCACTTTTACTACTTCAGGAATTACATCACCTGCCCTACGAACTACAACTGAATCATTTACCCTAACATCCTTTCGATTTAATTCTTCAATATTATGTAAAGTTGCATTACTTACTGTAACACCGCCAACAAAAACTGGTTTGAGCTTGGCAACTGGTGTCACTGCTCCAGTCCTTCCTATTTGAAACTTTATATCTTCAACTCTTGTAACTTCTTCCTGCGCAGGAAACTTATGCGCTATTGCCCATCTTGGAGCTCTTGAAACAAAGCCAATTTCTTTTTGTAAATCAAGATTATTGACTTTAAAGACAACACCATCTATTTCGTAGCCTAGGTTGTTCCTTTGTTTACTTATTTTTTTAAAATAATCATGACATTCATATATGTCCTTTACTACCTTCCTATCAGGGCAGACCTTAATTCCCCAGCTATGGATTAAATTAATAATCTCACTGTGATAACTAGGCAAAGTATTACTATTCGTAATGCCTATAGCATAAGCATACATATCTAGGGGTCTATTTGCTGTTAGCTTTGGGTCAAGTTGCCTTATACTACCAGCTGCTGCATTACGTGGATTAACAAAAACTTTTTCACCTGATTTTTTTGCAAGTTCGTTGTAGGAGATAAATCCATCAATTGGCATAAATATTTCACCACGAATTTCTATTTTTGATGGGTAGTTATCTCCAATCAATTTCAAAGGTATTGATTTTATGGTTCTAACATTATGTGTTACGTCTTCACCATTAGATCCATCACCTCTTGTAGCTGCTCTAATAAGAGTGCCATTTTCATATATGAGGCTTACAGCAACGCCATCAAGTTTTGGTTCTGCGGCATAAGATATTTTGGAATGATTTTCTTCTCTTAAACGATCTAAATTTCGTTTATGAAAATCCTTTAACTCTTCTAAAGTAAATGAATTCTCTAATGAAAGCATCTGCAGTTCATGTTGCACTGTTTTAAATTTTGATATGGGAACGCTACCTACACGTTGTGTTGGAGAATTTGAAGAAACAAGATTAGGATACTGACTTTCTAAAGATTGAAGATCGCGCATTAATCGATCATATTCGGAGTCTGATATTTCAGGATCATCAAGTGCATGATAACGATAATTATGATGATTGATTTGATCGCGAAGCTTTTCGACCTTTTTTTTGATAAGCTCAGACACGTTTGACTTAATTCTAATATGTTTTATAAAGTTAATTTGTTGTGTTGAAACTGAATGATTTCTTCGCGTAAATAGCGTTCGCGCTGGATGCTAAGTGTACTTCCAGTTTCATCCAACAATTCTCCCTTAAGGGTTTGAGCTAATGCTCTAGCACTATCTAACATCATATCAAAAGCGTCAACAGAGTCGAATGACTCAGATAAGACCATAAACAAACTTATACCAGGAATTTCTTGTTTCTTTATATTTTGCATATCAAAACTGCCGGGTTCAACAAGGCTTGCAACACTAAAAATTATATTTTCATCATCATCAAAATGATGAAAAATACCAAATTTTCCATGTTTTAATCCAATACCTCTCATCGATAAAACTAATTCATCCCCTAGAAATAGAGTTTTATCATGAGCAACAATTCTTAAGGTAATTATTTTTGATTGTGGCGTTTCTTTTTTTGTCGCTACTTCAATATTACTTATGTCATCGCTTTTAAGATCATCATCAATTGAAACTTTCTTTTCAATGCCTAAATCAAATTCTGATGATAACTCGTCTGCAATTGAATTATTTTCAAAAACAGGGTCTATTCTATGATTTTTTTCTTTTTTATCAGATGATTTTTCTGTTTGACGACTGAAGAAATAAATACCTACGATCATCAAAACTCCAAATATCAATAGTAACCAACGAAAATCTTCCATTTTAACTCACTTAAACTTTCTAGGTAGCTGCCATTTTAACCGCTAAATCAAGATCAACTGATACTAATCTAGATACACCTGGTTCTTGCATTGTTACACCTAATAATTGACGGGCTACTTCCATTGTTACTTTATTATGAGTAATAAATACAAATTGCACTTTATCGGACATTTCTCTGACAATATTACAAAACCGTGTCACATTTGCATCATCTAGAGGTGCATCAACTTCGTCAAGCATACAAAATGGAGCTGGGTTTAATTCAAAAATAGCAAAAACTAAAGCTACTGCTGTCAATGCTTTTTCTCCGCCTGAAAGAAGATGAATTGTACTATTACGCTTACCGGGTGGTCTTGCCATTACAGTAATGCCAGTAGTCAATAAATCATCTCCAGCTAATTCAAGATATGCATGGCCTCCGCCAAATAACTTTGGAAAGAGTTCTTTAAATACTTTATTTACATCATCAAATGCATCTTTAAATTTAGAACGAGTTTCTCGATCAATTTTTCGAATCGCTCCCTCCAAAGTTGATAAGGCATCATTTAAATCTGCTAATTGAGCATCCAGATATTCTTTGCGTTCTGACTGTTCTTTAAATTCATCGATTGCTGCTAAATTAATAGGTCCTAGTCTTTCAATTCTTTTTTGTAGTTTTTCAAGGTTCTCTTTGCACGAATCAATAGAAATTTCGAATTTCATCTCATTCAAAAGATCATTATATTCAAAATCTGTATGCTTAATCTGGTTAATAAATCCCTCTTGGCGAACTCTAAGCTCCTGTGCTATTAATTCTACTTCATTAACTTTCGATCTTGTCGCCTCCAAAGTTTGATCTTTCTGCAATCTAGTCTGATCAAGTTCTCTAAGATTAAATTCTGCTTCTTCCACAGATTTCCGCGAACTACTAAGTTCAACTTCAATCTTAAGACGATCATCGAGTAATTTTTTTAAATCAGACTCATTTTCAGATATGGGAGATTGACTTAGACTTATTTGATTTTGAATTTCAGTTTTACGATTTTGTAAAAAAATTAATTGAGATTTCATTCTTTCTAAATTTGAAGTAACAGATAGCTTGCTTGACTTTCTTCTCTCAAATTGAATAGCAATCTCTTGAACATTCTGTCGATCCTCTTCAGCTTGTTCACGAACACGTTTTAGCTCCGAAACCAAAACTTCATGTCTCTTTTTATGGTCAGATTCCTCTTCATTAAGTTGATGAAGTAAGTCTGAAGCCTGATTATGTATTTGCTGAGAGTCTAATAATTTTTTCTCCTCTTTTGCTTTTTCTTCATTCAAATTCACCAATTCTTCTTCCAGTGATGATCTTCTCAAGACAGCTTGATCTAGACGAAATTTAGCAGATTGAACACTTGCGCTTATTTCAGAGTAATCATTTAGTACCAATGAGGAGTCATATTGTAATTTTTCACGATGTTCCTCTTGAGAATGCAATTGCTTCTTATTTTCTCTTAATAAATTATGAGCACTATTATATCGTGCATCCATTTCACGAATTTCAGATTTAAGTTCTCTTAATTGATGTTCACGAGCTAAAATACTTTCTTTATTATTTTTCTCGCGAAAAACTCTGAGCCAATTTTTGCTAAACCAAATACCATCAATAGTGATAACAGATTTCTCTCCCTCAAGAGACTTGTGAATTCTTTTGGCCTGATCTAGGTTATCTGCCACATAAACATTTGACAAAATATGAAAAATTTCAACAGGAGCACCAGATATTTTTTCGGCTAAAGTATTATTTGGAGGGGATAAGCCTTCCCCTTGATTATGGTCAATCAGTAAAGTTATATTGCCATTCTTTAACTTTAAAAACATTTCATTGACTGGATTAATATTTTCCACACAAACAGCTTGCAAGTAGTCGCCTAATACTGTCTCTACTGCTTTTTCCCAACCATTTTTAACTTTTAACTTATTTGCCACCTTCTGTTTATCAGATAAACCTGTAGATTCTAACCAGCTTTTAATGCCTTTATCACTCTCACCAAGAGCTGCTTTTTGTAAAGCAACTATTGAAGCGTATTTAGCTTTATTATTTTGTAATGCAGCTAATCGTTCATCGACAACCGAAGATAATTTTTTATTTTGATCACGTAGTTTATTTATATTTTCATTAACTTCTAATAAAGCTCTTTCGAAAGAATTACGATTTTCACGCTTTTCCAACTCTTTTTCAGAAAAGCTTTTATGATGATCTTCAAGTTTTTTTAAGTTATTATCTTCGTTGACTTCGAGAATTTTATTAATGCGATCTGCAATATTATTGAGTTGAGTTTCAATCTGCTCTATGCGTGTCATTTCAACCGTTTGAATCTGCTGTGCATTACTATATTTTTTTTGGTGATCGTTCCAATCTTTTTGCCACTCGGATAATGCATTTTCAGCTTTTTGAAAAGACATTATTGACGAATCTTCTCGTTGCCGAGCTTCTTCTAAGCCAGGTGTTAATTCAGATAATTTTTCATCTAATTGCTCTATCTCTGTTTTGTCTTGCTCTATATGATCTGTTATTTCATCAGCGCCAATTATTGCTTGATCAAGATCTTTTTGTTGTCTTATATTTAAATCTTTAGCATGCTCAATGGATTGCTCTAGTCTAGAAATTTCTGAACCAACTTTATAATAACGACTTTGAATTATATTAAATTCATCGGTTTTCTCTATTTGATTAATTCGAGCGTTTTCAAGAGAAGACTCAAGACTTCGTTGGTCAGCTATAGCAGCCTCTAAGCTAATTTTTTTTTCTGCTAAATCTTTAGCTATGATAGTTTTTTGGTCCTCCAAATCTTTTGCTTGGAGGGCAAGCAATTCTGCAGCCATTCGCCTTTCATTGTTCTTATACTGACTATATCTTCCAGCAGTTTTTGCCTGTCGGTTAAGATGTTTTATTTGCTTTTCAACTTCGTCAAGAACATCCATTAGCCTTGATAAATTATCTTTTGTTCGCTTAATACGACTAGATGTTTCTTTGCGGCGCTCTTTATATTTTGATATCCCAGCAGCCTCCTCAAGAAATACTCTCATTTCCTCTGGCTTAGCTTCAATCATACGGGAAATCATTCCTTGCTCAATTATGGAATAACTTCTTGGCCCTAGACCAGTACCTAAAAAAACACCAGTGATATCTTTTCGGCGGCAACGTGTTCCATTTAGATAGTAATTGGATAGACCATCACGACTCACTTCTCGTCTTATGGAAATTTCGGAATATTTTGCATACTGTCCTTCAAGAGTAGTATTGCTATTATCAAACAGCAACTCAACAGAGGCTAAACCTACTGGTTTGCGAGAACTTGAGCCATTAAATATTACATCAGTAATGGAGTCGCCCCTCAAGCGAGTTGCGGAACTCTCACCCATTACCCATCTAACTGCATCAATTACATTAGATTTGCCACAGCCATTTGGTCCAACCACTCCAACTAATGAACTAGGGAATGTGATAGATGTAGGATCAACAAAAGATTTAAAGCCAGCTAGCTTTATTTTACTTAATCTCATCGGTGATTAAAGCTGGTTTACCATAATATCAAGTATTGTAATGTAATTTATCAAATAAAACGATCGACATTTGTAGATTGATTGATATTATTAATTATTAACTGTTTTAGATAAGAAATATTATAAATTTTTAAAAAAATTCATAAATATAGCTATTATGTAGCTCCAAGCAATGTATAATCCCCGCCTTTTCTGTTCTCGTCGGGAGGTCGAAAATGTCATCAAAAAAAAGCCTAAATAAGAAATTAAAGAAAGTTTCGGCCTCATCAAAAAAAGTTATTGCCAAGAAAAAAGTAGCTAAAAAGAAAGCAGCTACTAAAAAAACCGTCAAAAAGAAGGT
>TARA_B100001057_G_scaffold248116_1_pt1 | contig 10404 bp, 14 predicted proteins | sample TARA_B100001057 | Tara Oceans TARA_B100001057 (sample SAMEA2621839) | marine metagenome | biome: marine biome (ENVO:00000447); feature: surface water layer (ENVO:00002042); material: "saline water (ENVO:00002010), including plankton (ENVO:xxxxxxxx)" | depth 5 m | reverse complement strand
TATCTTTCTCCCTCCTTGGGAGCTCTAACAGGTCCTTCAACAGTATCTCCTGTTCTTAAACCAAACTTTCTTATTTGACTAGGACTAACATATATATCATCAGGTCCAGGCAGATAGTTTGACTCCATTGCTCTTAAGAAACCAAATCCATCTTGTAACAATTGCAAAACACCTGCTCCTGTGATTTCTTCTTTTTCAGCAACTTTTTTTAAAATAGCAAAAAGAATTTCTTGTTTTCTCAAAGTGCTAGCATTTTCAATACCAAGTTCTTCTGCTTGGGCTATTAGTTGTTCGGAAGATTTTAATTTTAATTCTTGAATGTTCATGATAAATAAAATTATTAAGGACTTAATAAGTAACTTTAATATATATACTATTTAATTTTATTCAACCCTAGATAGGCTTAAATATTACAACAAATATAATCAAAATTAGTAAAATTGTTGGGATTTCATTAATAAATCGATAAAATTTATGTGAGCTTTTGTTAAGATCCATTTTAAACTGATTAACGATTGTGCCTAAATAAAAGTGATAAAGAGTCAATAAAAGCACAAATAACAGCTTAAGCAACATCCAGACTTGACTTAATTGTTCAAAACCTATGCTGTGTATAAGCAAAAGTCCGAGTATCCAAGAAAGGACCATTGCTGGTGTCATAATGTAATAAAAAAGCTTTCTTTCCATTACTTTGAATACTTCTGAAATTGTAATTTCTGATTTATTTTGAGCATGATATACAAAAATTCTTGGTAAATAAAGAAGGCCAGCCATCCAAGACACTACTGCAATTAAATGAAGGGATTTAAAAAGTAAATATATATTCATCTATCAAATATTTTTCATTATTAAAGACTCTAACAATTGGATATGATCAGCGTTATCATTCAAACAAGGAATCATATCGAAATTTTCTCCTCCAGAACTAATGAAGCTTTCTTTCCCCTGGATCAAAATTTCCTCCAGCGTTTCTACACAATCAGATGAAAAGCCTGGGCATATTGTGAGTATGTTTTTTTTCCCCTCTTTGGGCAGTGTCTCTAAAGTTTGATCGGTATAAGGTTGCAGCCATTCTTCGGGGCCAAATCTAGATTGAAAAGTAGTTTTAATTTCTATTGTATCAAATTTTTCTGATATTAATCTAGAAGTTTTGACACAATAACAATGATAAGGATCACCTTTATCAAAATATTTTTTTGGTATTCCATGATATGATGCTAAAATTAAATCTGGCTTCCAATTTATTTCTTTAATTTTCTTCTTTATAGAGTTTACCAATGCGTCAATATAAATAGGATTTGATTCATAGTGTGAGACAATTTTTAACGAAGGTTGCCACCTCATTTTCATTAAAGTTCTGTATACTTCATCACAAACTGTTGCTGTTGTTGCAGCAGCGTACTGTGGATATAATGGTAAGATTACTAAATTTTCACAACCTTGTTCATGTAGTTTTTTAATTTTTCCCTTAATACTCGGATTGCCATATCGCATTGCAAAATCAACAATTAAATTATCATTGGCTATAGAGTTAGATATCTTGTTGGCTTGTTGTTGTGTATAAAACAGCAGTGGAGACATGTTTTTTTCTTTCATCCAAATTTCTTTATAAGCCTTTGCTGTTTTGGATGGTCTAAGATTTAAAATAAAAACATTTAATATTATTTGCCATATGAATGGATTTACTTCTATTACTCTTTTATCAGATAAAAATTCTTTAAGATATTTCCTTATGTCAAGCCAACTGGTTGAATCTGGTGTCCCTAAATTAATGATTAAGACACCAGTTTTTCCATAATTTATTGGGGGATGATTTTCGTCTTTTTTCATTTAATAATCCTTAACCATTTTAACTAAATATTCTAACATACTTGGGTTAGTTTCAGGCAAAATCCCGTGCCCTAGATTAAATATATAGGGGTGATCTTTAAAAATATCTAAATATCTTTTTATTTCTTTCTTCAGAGTTTCTTTATCAGTCAATAAAATTTTTGGGTCCATCCCTCCTTGAACTGGTATTTTAATGTTCCTGATAATTTGAGCAGGATCAACATCATAATCTATACAAATAGCGCTAGGTTGTATTACTTCACAATAATTTTTATAATCTTTGATGCCCCGGGGAAAACAAATTACAGGAGTATTTAAAGATTTTGTATATTCAACCAAGGGTAAAGTTGGATTATAAATAAATTTTGTTAAATCTTTCTCACCTAGAAGGCCAGCCCAACTGTCAAAAATTTGAATCACTTCAGCACCGTTATTAATTTGATTTTTAATGTGAATTTTTAGAAATCTTTCTAAAATTTTCAAAATTTCATTTATTAAAGATACATTATCAAAAAAATTATTTATTAAACTCAGTTTAGGAGATTGTTTATTAATCATATATACTAATAATGTCCATGGGGCACCAACGAAACCGATAGTACTTTTGTCTTTTGTGAGTTTATTATTATTAACTAAATTTATTGCCTGATAAACAGGTCTAATATTTTTAATGAAATCTTTTTCAGATAATTTTAAAATTTCGTTTATATTTAGTTGTCCTAACGAGGGACCAAAATTTTTTTTAAATTCTACTTTTTGATTTAAGGCATAGGGAACCATTAAAATGTCAGAAAAAATTATAGCAGCATCAAGATCAAACCTTTTAAGAGGTTGAAGTGTTATTTCAGAAGACAGTTCTGGATTTAAACATAATTGAATAAAATCAGCATTTTTTTTTCTGATTTCTCTAAATTCAGGAAGATATCTGCCTGCTTGTCTCATAATCCACACAGGATTAATATTTGTTTTTTTATTAATTATAACTTGTTTAATTGGTGTCATATTAATAGTTAAATATATTTAATAGTAGTATTATTATATCTTGTGAATAGTGGTGATCAAATTTTGTAAACATTTTATAAACATTTTATTAACAATTAGATCATAAAATTTGTTAAAATATATGATAAAAAATGAAGCTTATTCATAATTTTTAATTATTTAAAAAATTTTATACAAGAAGATAATAATGTTAATAAAAACCTTGTTTTACAACATAAATTTTAAAATGTTAAAATTACTAAATATGATTTAAATAATAAATAGTTATTAACATTTAATACATGAGCAATACATATCAAATTTATCTCATTTCAGACTCTACAGGAGAGACTTTAGATAGAATTTTTACAGCAATTAAAGCTCAATTTAAAAATATAAAATATAATGTTCATACATATTCTTTTACAAGAACAAATAACCAAATTTCACAAATAATAATTGATGCAGAGAAACAAACTAATGCTATTATATTATATTCAATAGTTGATAGTAATTTAGCCAAACATCTTGCTAACATAAGTAATGAAAAAAAAATTCCATGTTTTGGAGTACTTGGTGATCTTATATTAAGTTTCTCAAAATTATTAAATCAAAAAGCATCACATCAACCAAGTGGACAATATGCACTTAACGAAGAATACTATAAAAGAATTGAAGCCATTCAATTTACGATGAGTCATGATGATGGAAACTTACCTATGGAAATAAAAAAATCGGACATAATCCTTTTAGGTGTAAGTAGAACCAGCAAAACTCCAACATCAATTTATTTAGCAAACAAGGGCTTTAAAACATCTAACATTCCTTTAGTAAACGAAAATTCAATACCACAAATTTTAAAAGAAAACCCAAAGATGTCTTGTGTAGTTGGGTTAAACACTGAGCCCGAAAGACTAGTAGACATTAGAAAAAACAGGATGAATGTAATAAAAGAAACGGAAAACAAATCTTATACGGATTTAAATAAAATTAAACGAGAGGTGGAAAACGCAAAAAATACTTTTAAAAAATATAGATGGCCCATAATTGATGTAACAAGAAAATCAGTAGAAGAGACAGCAGCGTCGATAATTAAAATATACGAAATATATAAAAAGAATGTTTAACATTATACTTGCTTCGAAAAGCAAAGTGAGAAAAGAGATACTTGATAAAAATAATATTTTATGTCAGGTAAAGCCCTCGAATATAGACGAGGAAACCATTAAAAAAAGTTTGTTAAAACAAAACTCTAGCCCCGAAATTATATCTATAAATTTAGCAGAACTAAAAGCAAACAAAATAAGCCAAAAATATATCAATCAGTTAGTTTTAGGAGCTGATAGTGTAATAGATTTAAAAGGAGAGTTAATATCAAAGCCAGCAAGCAGAGAAGAAGCAATGATTATATTAAAAAAATTAAACGGAAAAAAACATGACCTAATTAGCTCTGTTTGCATTTCAAAAAATGGCTCTATGATTTGGAATTACACTGACAAAGCAACATTAAGCATGAAAACTTTTTCTCATGACGATCTTACTAAGTATTTATCAAAAATTTCTGATGAAAATTTATTTGCTTATAATGTTTATCAGATAGAATCACACGGAAAAAACCTTTTTTCAGAAATTGAAGGGGACAAAGACACAATAATGGGCCTTCCAATTAAAAAAATTAGAGAATATTTAAACAATTATAAATGATAAAAAAATATTTAATATGAAAAAATATTTAGTAATTGGTAATCCAATAAAACATTCATTGTCACCCCAGCTGCACAATTATTGGATTAAAAATAATAATATAAATGCGGTATATGAGAAAAAACAATTTAGTTCAGGTGATCTACAAAATTTAATTTTATTGATAAAACAAAAAAAAATTGAAGGAGCAAATATAACTGTCCCATTTAAAAGGGAAATTATAAGTTATTTAGATCAATTAAGTTATGAATCCTCTAAAACACAGTCAGTTAATACTGTTTATCTAAGCAATGAAAAAGTAGTTGGGCACAATACTGATATCGATGGATTTGAACTTGCTGTTAAAGACATCAACTACGATGTTAAGAATAAAAAAATTTTAATATTAGGGGCAGGAGGGGTTGTGCCATCTATTATTTTTGCATTAAATAAAATGAAAGCAAAAAACATACTAGTTACAAATCGAACTATTTCTAAAGCCAGAGAACTTAAAAGGTTATTTCCAGACGTATCAATTATTGAATGGGGTAAGACTCCAGAATTCGATATGATCATAAATGCTACAAGTTTGGGACTTAATGACAAAGACCATATAAACATAGACTTTTCTTTAAACCGCAATAAATTTTTTTATGATGTAATTTACAATCCCAAAGAAACTAAATTTTTAAGGGATGCTAAAAAATTAGGAAATACTATTGAAAATGGTAGAAAAATGTTCATTTTTCAAGCAGCAGCAGCTTTTGAAATCTGGCATGGTATAAAACCCAAAACCAATAGTGAAGTGAATAGGCTTTTAGACTGATGATAAGAATTGGAATTTTGGGAGACATAGGATCAGGGAAAAGTTATGTTGCTAAAAATTTTGGTTATCCTGTTTTTAATGCAGATAATCATGTTTCTAAATTATATAAGAAAAATAGACAAATTTTTCGTCAATTAAAAAAAATTCTACCAAAATATATCACCAAATTTCCAGTCAATAAATTTGAAATTTCAAATGCAATTTTAGATAACGATTTAAACTTAAAGAAAATTATTAAAATTGTTCATCTTGAAATAAGGAGAAAAATGAATCTTTTTTTAAAAAAAAACAAACATAAGAAGATAATAATCTTGGATATACCTCTATTATTAGAAAATAAGATTAATAAAAAAAAAGATATTCTTATATTTGTTCGTTCTAATAAATACGATATCTTACAAAAGTTAAAAAAAAGAAAAAATTTTAATAAAAAAATTTATAATAAATTCAAAAAGATACAACTTTCACTAGATTATAAAAAAAAAAAGTCTAATTTTATCATCAAGAATAATTTTAAAAAAACAACAGTTAGAAAACAGATAAAAAATATTTTAAAGTCGATTTTATAAATGAAAGAAATAATTTTAGACACAGAAACAACTGGCCTTTCCGTCAAAGAAGGTCACAGGTTAGTAGAAATTGGCTGTATTGAATTAGAAAATCTAATACCCACAAATAAGAAATTTCATTGTTATTTAAACCCTGAAAGAAATGTTTCAGAAAAAGCTCTTGGGGTACATGGTTATACTGATGAGTTTTTATCAACTAAAAAAAAATTTATTGAAATAGCTGATGAATTTTTATTTTTTATTAAAGACTCAAAATTAGTAATTCATAACGCTGAGTTTGACCTTTCGCATTTAAATAATGAATTAAAAAAAATCGGAAAAAAAAATTTAATTAATCCAATAGTAGATACATTAAGTTTAGCTAGAGATAAATTTCCTGGGTCACCAGTGAGTTTGGATGCTTTGTGTAAAAAATATAGGATCGATAACTCGAAAAGAACACAGCATACTGCACTGATTGACTGTGATTTATTGTCAAAAGTTTATATTAATCTTTTAGATCAAAAGGAACCAACTTTAGATTTTAAAAATTTAGACCTAAAAAAAAATGATAATATCTATGTTAATACACCATATTATAAAAAAGTTTTAAAACCAACTGTTGAGGAATTAAATAAACATAAAAATTATTTGAAAACAAACTTAAAAAAGAATTTTTTTAATTAGATCTTTCATTATAAAGTTTAAAGAAATCTATTTTTTTTTCTAACTTGATATTTGGATGTCCTGCACTGTGCACTAAATTTAAAAAAACTTTTTCTAGATTAGGATATACTTTACTCGGAACTTCACATAAGATTATTCTTTCAAGCTCTTTTTTATCATCAATTTTCTCTTCAAGCTTAATTATTGTTGAATATACTATTTCATAATATGACTTTTTTTCATTTTGCTCTTTATCTTCAAATTTTAGGGTAGTTATTACTTCTATAAGATTATTCTTGAGTGCTTTAGAATTGATATCTATATTAAGTTGATATCTAGATATGTTATCTTTGACAAAAATATAAGTTTCAATGTCTGGTGTTTCGCAAGATATATCCTGAATATATTCTGCTAATATCTTAAATTTTTTTGTTGTCATCTTCTTTTATCTCTTCTGACTCACCGTCAATATATGATTTTTTTTCATAAGTCTCTCTTTTTAAACTTTTAGATAATTTTTTAAAAATTAATTTTCTAGTAAATGGAAGTATGATTAGGAAACCCAATATGTCTGTTGCAAAACCAGGTATTATCAAAAGAAAAGCAGCAAAAGTTATTGCGGCACCAGAAATAATTTCGTAAGCAGGAACTTCATTTTTTATAAGTTGCCCAAAGCCTGACCTCAATGTATTTAAACCCTCATGCCTTGCATAAATTATTCCTACTATCGCTGAAATAAATATTAAAGATATAGTGTTAAAAGCTCCAATTTGAGCTCCTATTTTTATAAATAGATAAATTTCTATTATAGGTATTAATATAATACTTAGTAAAACTGTGTTCATTTGTCTTTAATGTAATTGCTAGTTGAAATTAATCAACATAGTAATTAGATTATATTTATTATGAATTATAGTTTCGAATATATAGATATCATTTTATTAGCAATGATTGCTGGGTTTATTTTTTTACGTCTAAGGGGCATTTTAGGTAAAAGATCTGGATTTGAAGGTAAGTCAGCCCCACAATTTGAAGAAGTTTTAAAAAATGTTAATCAAGAGATAAAAACTAAACAAAATGAAAGTTTTGACGAAAAAGCAAAAAAAGAATTTTTGAAAGGTGCTGAAATTGCCTATGAAACAATTATTACTGATTTTAGCGATGATGATAATAAACTTATAAAGAGTAAACCACTCTTGAGCAAAAAAGTGCATGATCAATTCAATGAAGCTTTGAAAGAAAGATCTAAGAGGGGTCATTTTGCTGAAATTACTTTTATAGGAGTAAACTCTGCTGATATTAAAGAGCACAAAAAAGTCGATAGTATTTTGCAGGTTACTGTGGATTTTGTTGGCGAAGTCATAACTTGTATAAAAGATAAAGATAAGAAAATTATATCTGGAAACCCTGATAAAATTAAAAAGATATATGATACTTGGGTTTTTTCTAGAGATATCAAATCCAAAAATCCAAATTGGCAGTTAATAGATATTTTAACTTAATTGAATAGTAAAATTTCAGATAAAGATAAAGAAGATTGGGAAAGGTTTTTATCCAATAAAGATGATTTACCAAATAAAGATAATAAGTTGATTAAAAAAAAAACGAGCAAATCTTTTACTTTTGATCTACATGGTTATTCGTTAATTGATGCCAATAAAAAAATAAAAAATCTAATTCAAAGTGCTTATAATCAGGAAGTTAAGAAATTAATTATTGTTACTGGTAAAGGTCTGCATTCTAAAAATGAAGGGGATCCTTACGTTTCTAAAGATTTAGGAATTTTAAGATATTCTGTTCCTGAGTATGTCAAAAATAATAAAGAATTAATGGATATGATTAATGAAATTACAGAAGCAAATATTGAAGATGGTGGAAGTGGAGCCTTTTATATATTTTTAAAAAAAAAGTTATAAAATAAATTTTGATAGATCAGTATCTTTAATTAAGCTGTCTAAATTTTTATTTATATACTCTTTATTTATAATTATCTTTTCACCTGAGCGGTCTGTTGCTGTAAAACTTATTTCATCCAATATTTTTTCAATAATAGTGTGCAATCTCCTTGCTCCTATGTTTTCAACAGTTGCATTTACTTCTGAGGCAATATTGGCAATTGAATCGATACCATCTTCAGAAAACTCAAGTTCAACATTTTCAGTTTTTAACAAAGCCACATATTGTTTTATTAAACTAAAATCTGGTTCTTTTAAAATTCGTTTGAAATCATCGCTTGTTAAAGCTTCTAGTTCTACTCTAATAGGTAGCCTCCCTTGTAACTCAGGAAGTAAATCTGAGGGTTTAGCTAACTGAAAAGCCCCAGAGGCTATGAATAATATATGATCAGTTTTTATTGGACCATACTTTGTATTTACTGTGGTTCCCTCAATTAATGGAAGTAGATCTCTTTGTACTCCTTCTCTTGAAACATCTCCACCAACTCTATCAGTTCTTCCAGAAATTTTATCTATCTCATCTAAAAAGACTATACCATTGTTTTCAGCTGATATTTTTGCTGATTTAACAATTTTATCTTGCTCGATTAGCTTATCCGATTCATCGTTAATTAAAATTTCATGAGATTCCTTAACTGACATTTTTTTCTTTTTTTCTTTAGTGCCCATTGATTTACCTAGCATTTCACCAATATTTATCATTCCAACATTTGCGCCAGGCATTCCTGGAATTTCAAAAGAAGTATTGCTTCCGCCAGCATCAATGACTGCAATTTCGATTTCGTTGTCATCTAAATCACCATTTCTTAATCTCTTTCTAAAACTTTCTCTGGTAGCTAAACTTGCTTTTTTTCCAACTAATGCATCTAAAACTTTTTCTTCTGCAAGTTTTTGAGCTTGTGTATAAACTTCTTTCCTTTTTTTTATCTTTTCCATTGATATTGAAATTTCAACTAAATCCCTGACTATTTGTTCTACATCTCTACCGACATAACCCACTTCTGTAAATCTTGTTGCTTCCACTTTAACAAAAGGTGCCTCTGCTAATTTTGAAAGCCTTCTAGATATTTCAGTTTTACCAACACCTGTAGGCCCAATCATAAGAATATTTTTTGGCAAAACTTCATTTCTCATTTCACCTTTTAAGGCTTGTCTTCTCCACCTATTTCTCAAAGCTACAGCAACAGCTTTCTTTGCTTTATTTTGTCCAACAACAAATCTGTCTAACTCGGAAACTATTTCTCTTGGGGATAATGAACTTACAAGTGTTTCATTATCATCAGATTTTTTATCTTTAGGTACCAAGGGAGTAACGTTGGACTTTTCCATTATATCTTTTCAACCTTAATATTATTATTTGTAAAAACACATATTTCAGATGCAACCTCAATTGCTTTTTTTGCAACTTGTTCAGCATTCATTTCCGTATTCATTAAAACCTTTCCAGCTGCTAATGCATAATTTCCACCTGATCCTATTCCTATTACATCGCCCTCTGGTTCAAGAACATCACCAGTTCCTGAAATAATATAACTGTTTTCTTTATCTCCAATTGCCATTAATGCTTCAAGTCTTCTTAAATATTTATCTGTTCGCCAGTCTTTGGCCAATTCGACAGCAGCCCTAGATAAATTCCCTGCATGCTTTTCTATTTTTGCTTCCAATCTTTCAAATAATGTTAGTGCGTCAGCAGTTGATCCAGCAAAACCTGCTACAACTTCTCTTTTTTCAATTTTTCTTACTTTAGATGCGGTGCTTTTAACAACAGTATTTCCCATACTTACCTGGCCGTCGCCTGCGACCACTACTTCATTATTCTTTCTTACTAGTACAATTGTTGTCATAACTTATAAATGGATACTAAATTCAATAGTTCAAGACCAGGTTTAGTATTATTGCCATAATTGAATAATAT
>TARA_B100001057_G_scaffold59436_1_pt1 | contig 10406 bp, 6 predicted proteins | sample TARA_B100001057 | Tara Oceans TARA_B100001057 (sample SAMEA2621839) | marine metagenome | biome: marine biome (ENVO:00000447); feature: surface water layer (ENVO:00002042); material: "saline water (ENVO:00002010), including plankton (ENVO:xxxxxxxx)" | depth 5 m | reverse complement strand
ATGAGTTTATCTTTGATAAACTGCCAAATAATTCTTGTCATCTCATCGCCATCTACCTCAACTAATGGCGTTTTAACTTTAATTTTATTCACAAATTTCCAGTTCTTTTTTTAATTCTGAGTGATTTTTGATTACTTTATATGCTTCTTTCATTTTTTCTCCAGCAAAATCCTCATCAATAAGACGATCTATTAGATTGATAAGCTCATCCCAAAAATTATTTAGATTATAAATATAAATAGGTTTTTCATGGAGTCGCAGTTGCTTCCAAGAATATACTTCAAAAAATTCTTCCAAAGTTCCAATTCCCCCAGGAAAAATAAGAAAACAGTCTGCTTGCAAAAACATTTCCATCTTTCTTTCATGCATAGTTTTAACTATTTTAAGATTATTAAGGCTGTTGTTTTTCTTTTCTATATCAATTAAATGCTCAGTTATTACTCCATATACGTTGCCTCCACTATCAAGAACACTATTGGCTAATATGCCCATTAAGCCCATGTTGCCACCACCATAGATAAGTTTGATTTTGTGTTTTGCTAAAAGCGATCCAAGTCTTTTAGCTTCATTTTTATAGATACTATGGACATGATTGGAGGAACCACAGTAAACAGCTATAGACCTCATTAATCTGCCAAAACTTTAACATTGAGCATTTTGGCCTTATTATAAAATATATTTTTAATACTTTTTGGTAATGCAAGAAGAGCAGGTGTAACAAACAATGTGGCAACAGAGGCAAATCCGATACCCCATATAAGTGACCAAGCAAGAAGAACAAAAAAGTATGTTTCTTCACTCTTATATGCAATCGTTCTATCAAAAATATCCAAGCTTATTTGGAGCGCTGATGGAAGTAGACCGGTAATTGTCGTTATTGTAGTTAAAAAAATTGGCCTAATTCTATTTTTGCATGCAACTAAAATTGCCTCATAGACATTGCTTCTATCCTCTAAAAGTTCTTTACGATAACTGTCAATTAAAATTATATTATTATTTACAACAATTCCCATGCAGGCAACAATACCTAAACCTGAAAATACAATACTGAATTTTAAATCAAGTAATAGAGTTCCAAGTAATATGCCTCCAATCGATAGAATTACAGAAAATAAAATTATAAATGTATGATAAAAGTTATTAAACAAGGTAATCAATACTATAAAAATACCCACCAATGCACCAAAGAATGCAAACATTAAAAAATTCATTGAGCTGGCCGAGTCTTCAGCTTCACCGGCAAATTTGACAAATACATTTGAAGGTAAATTTAATTCATCTATCCATTTTGATAGTTCCTGCTTTACTTCTGATGCATTTAATTCATCATTTATATTTGCATCAATTACAAGTGTTCTCATACCTTGTTGCTTTCCAATGGTAAAAACTTTTTCTCTTTTTTGCTTATCAACAAAGTTGGATAATGGGACTAGACCTTGAGAAGTTGAAATATTTGTCCTTTCAATCGAGGAGAAAGTTTTTTCGTCAGAAGGTAAATAAATTTTTACGGGTATTCTCTCCTCAGCATTATCTGGAATAATATTACCAATTGTAAGACCTGAAGTAGCAATTTTAATACTATCACCAATTGTATTTTTTGATAGATCATATTTTTTTGTTTCATTTGAGTCGATATTATAGATCCATTCAATCCCTGTAATTGGATTTTTAATATTCTGATCAGTGAACGCGTCATCTTTTATTAATTTTTGCAGAACAATTCCTGCAAATTGTCTAATTTTGGTTGAGTCTGCTGACTGAACTTCAATTGTAAGATCTTTCGCCCACTGCGAACCGCTATAATCGTTTGCATTAACACTAATATTTAAACCCTGAATTACTGATAACCTTTTTTCTAGGTCCTGAATAACTAAATCAGTATCTGGCCGATCCTTAAAGTCAATTAAATCTACCCAAATATCTGCCACCATATCTGTTGGGTTATTATCAAATAACCATATTCTATCTCGATAGATTGTATTTCCATAAAAATTCTTAATATGAGGATGTCCAACTATTACATCAATTGTTTCTTCTAGATAACCTTTTGACTCTGAAGGTGATAAATTGCCCTTTGCCAAGATTTCTATTTCTAGACTGTTTGCCTTATCTTCAGCAAAAAAAACATATTCAGTGTTAGACTTTATTACTCCAAATACGATTGTTGAAAATATAAGAATGCCAAATAATGAAATTTTTATTGGATTTACAATTATATAATTAATAATTGCACCATAGTATGTATAAAACAAACTATCGTAAGGATCTTTTTTTGTAACCATTCCCGCAGTCTTCATTCCAAAAGATGACCCAAGTACAGGAATTATAATCATTGTAACAAAGAAAGAGCATAACAATACAACAAGCACCGTCCTCGGAATTACTCGTATCCATACACCAAAAAAATCTGGCCAAAATGCTAAAGGCAAGAATGCTAATACAGTAGTTAGTGTAGATGCAAATATTGGATAAAACATGTCGTGAGCTGCATTAAGGTAAGACAAAGATCTCCTAACGCCTTTTTCCTGTTCTCTTCTAGCATATTCAGTTATCACGATCGGTCCATCAACAAGTAGCCCAACTGATAATACAAGGCCCATTATGCTCATTAAATTATAGGACATTCCCATGAAATTCAGAATCGTTATTGAAAGCAAATAAGTGGTTGGTATTGAAATGCCTACAAGAAGTCCAACACGCCATCCAAGAATAGCTACAATAATGGTCATGACAATGATAACGGCTGTTATAACAGTATTTTCAGATGCTGAAATTCTATCATTTATATCCTTAGATTCGTCCGCTATGAGTACAGCTGATGCAATAGGGCTAATGGTACCGTCTAATTCAGAAAGTTTTTTCTTTATGTTATCATAAAGTGTAATTGTGCTTGAGTTCTCTTTTTTATTTATTTGAAGTAATATACCTGGATTACCATTTATGTTTACGTAGTCTTTATTTTTATCAAATGTTTGTTTTACACTAGCAATATCGCTTAAATAAATTGTCTTATTAGATGACGATTTAATCGGTAGCTTATTAAGTTCTGCTGCGGATTTGTATAGAGACTTAATTTTAACAGAATAGTCAGAATTATTGTTTGTAATCTTCCCTGCTGAAATAAGGTTGTTATATTTTTTAAAAGATTCAAGTACATTATTAATTCCTAGGCCATATTTTTCCATTGAGGACGCATTTATATTTATGTCGATTATTTCATCTTTTTTTCCTTTATATTCAATATCTGTAACGTCATAAAGTTGCTCAAATTCGTCTTCATATTTTTCAGCAACCTTGACTAATTCTCGATAACCCATATCGCCGTGAATGCCAACTAATACAAATTGATAATTAGATGATTTATGTTCAACTACCTCTCTGAGGTCATAACCCTGAGGCAGGTCTTCAATATTTAAAATTTTATTTCTTACTTCTTTTGCAATATTTGGCATCTCAGTATCTAATTCAAATGCAATTAAAAATGATACTAGGCCGTCTTTTGTGATAGAAACTACTTCCTTAGAATCTTTCATTGTCATCATTTCTTTTTCTATCGGAGTTGTAATTAATCTTTCCACATCTGTTGAAGATGCTCCATCATAATAGACAATTACTGAAACAGACTTTAGGTCTACGTTTGGCCATTCATGCCGTGGAAAGCTAGTATAGGATAGTATACCAACTAAAAATATACCTACCAAAATAGTGTTAATAGTTTTTTTTCTGAAAAAAATTGTATCAAGTATTTTTTTTAGCATTTAGGCAAATGAAGGCTTTTTAAATTTTTTTATAATATCTTTGATGTGATCTGGTAAAACTAGAAGGCAAGGAGTTAGCACTAAAGTTAAAATTGCGGAAAAAGAAATGCCATAAATGATGCATTGAGCCAGTGGAGCCCAAGATGTTGATGCATTAGAGTCATACGCGATATCTCTGGCTATTGGATCGATAGAATAGTTCAGCGCTAAAGGTATCAAGCCCAACATTGTTGTAAGTGATGTAAGAAAAATAGGGCGCAATCTTTGAGCACAGGCCTTAATTATTCGAGTTCTTACATCCTCATTAGACTTAGAAGAAATCACATTGAAGCTGTCTATTAAAATTATATTATTGTTTACAACTATTCCGGCTAAAGAAACTATACCAATTCCTGTTAAAAGTGCGCTAAATACTTGGTTGAATATAAGTAAGCCCAACATCACCCCAGCTGTACTGAGTACAACGGCACTTAGAATAATTGTCATCTGATAAAAATTATTGAATTGGGTAACTAATAATGCAGCCATAAGCATAATTGAAATTACAAAAGCCTGTGTAACGAAATTCAGTGAATTTACTTGCTCTTCATTATCACCTCCAAATTCAATATCAACATTTGCTGGAATACTCTGTTCTTTAATCCATGCTTCAAATAATTTCAATCTAGATTCAGGTGTAAATTCTGATGAAACATCTGCTTTAATTATTGTTACATGTTTAGAGTCAAATTTTCTTACATAATTTACTTTTTGTTGGGGTTTTTTTTCAACAAAATTTGAAATCGGAACCATACCAGACTCCGTATTTATTAAAATATTGTCCAATTCATCAATATACCTTTCCTTTTCTGGATATCTGAGGACAATATCTAATTCTTCATCAATATCTTTTGGCCTATAAGAACCAATTGTAAGCCCACTAGTAATAAGGCCAATTGAATTCCCAATTGTAGGTATATCTGCACCAAACTTTGCTGCTTTTGGCTTATCAACAAAAAGTTCCCATTCAACACCTGGTACCGGAAGAGTACTTTCTAAATTGACAAGGCCATCTACTGTATTCAAATATCGTTTAATATCTTGAGCAACAGTCATTGTAGAGCTTCTGTTGGGCCCAAGTACTCTTATTTCAATATCTTTACCAGTTGGTGGGCCACCCTCTTGTGCTTTGATCTCAGTCTTGATGCCTGGAATCTTGTCCAGTTCTTTTCTCATATTTTCAATTACAACTCTTCCATTTTCTCTCTCTTTTCTGTCGGTAAATTCAAAGAAAAATGAGGCAATTGTATCATCTGAGCTACTACCACCTGTTCTAAAATTATTGAATCTTCCAGTTTGTAAAAATAGATTTTTAACACCTTTTGTTCCGTGTACGATTTCTTCAACTGACTCAGATAATTCATCAATTTGCTCGATTGTAAGGTTTCCACGTGCTTGAATTTTTCCAAATCCAGCATACGGATCACTTTGAGAAACTAAAACAACACCTTTACCTATTGAAGAGTAAGTTGAAATAACAATAAATGAGAAAATAATTATTGATCCACTAACTATCAATGGTCTTTTAAGGACTAGTGTCAGAAAATCAATATATTTTCCAACAATTCCCTCAACTTTAGAAAGATCATATGCATGTTCTGAACTTATTGACTGAACAGTTTTTTTGCTCATTTCGGAAGCCTTGCCAAAAATACTACCAATTACAGGAACAATCATCAGACTATAGATTAAAGCCACAGTTAGGATGATGAATATTGTAATAGGTAGAACTCTCATGAACTGCCCACTTACACCTGGCCAGAAAAATAAAGGAATAAAAACAGCTAACGTTGTCGCTGCTGATGCAGTAACAGGCCAGAACATTCTTTTTGCAGCATAAATAAAAGCTGTTTTCTTATCATATCCTTCTACCATTTTTCTATCAGCCAATTCTACAACAACTATCGAGCCGTCTATCAGCATCCCTAAAGCCACCAACATCCCAAATATGACCATAAAATTATATGTAAACCCGAGGGCATATAAAATAAAAATGGCAATAATAATTGATACTGGAATACCAGATCCTACTATTAAGGATGACCTGATACCAAAAGTTATCATCGCTACAATTAGCACAAACATAGTAGCCATTATAATATTTCCTTGAAGTGAATTAACTTGTTCAAGCATTACATCTTTTGTATTTAATACATAGCCAAGACTAATATCAGGTGAAATTTTTGATTGATACTTTTCTACAATATTTTCAACTTTATTAATCGTACTTATTAGGTTCGCCCCACGCGCTTTTTTTACTCCTAAGCAAATACTTTGATTTTGATTAATACTTGCGAAAAAAGTTCGCTCTTTGAAGTTTCTTTTAACATCGGAAATATCAGACAACAGGACAACTCCGTTGGAAGAAGATCTAATAGGTATTGAATTAATCTCACTTTCGTCTTCAAATAAACCTGGTACATCTACTGAGAATTGCCCCTGACCAGTTTCAATTTCGCCAGCCATAACAGCCTGATTATTATTATTTATTGCTCTTATAATTTCATAAATAGAAATATTATAATTTTCAATTTGATTACGGTTAAGTATTGCTTCTAATTGTTCATCTCTATTTCCGATCAAATCAACTTCAAAAATTTCTGGAAGAAGCTCTATTTCATTTTGAATATCTCGTATAATATTTAAAAGTTCTCGTTCTTGTGCAACATCTGAGGAAATTGCAACAATAATTGAGGGGTCATCAGATAAAGATACTTCTCTAATTATTGGATCTTTAGCATCTTCTGGAAACTTTGATTTAGCTTCGTTTACAGCATCTCTGACACTATCTAAAGATTTTGACATTGTCTCCGCCGCTTCAAACTCCACAACTGCAGCTGCATAGCCTTCGAAACCAAACGCTTGAAGTTTTTTTACACCCTCTATTGATCTCAACTCTTCTTCGAGAGGACGTACTAATAATCTCTCAGAATCGGATGGAGATACGCCTGGAAGTCCAACTCCTGCATAAACAACAGGAATCGTAATATCAGGTTCAGCTTCAACAGGAATATTTATCCTCCCGAATATGCCAGCAACAATAAGTACTAATAAGAAAGCAAGGGCTGTTCTTTTTCTGTCTACAAAAAACTCGATCATTTAATAATTAATTTCCTGTCCCTCAATCACATATTCTTGGCCGACTGTAATAATCTTTGTTGTTTTAGGCAATCCCTCTACCCAAAGACCATCTGGAGTGTCTTCAATAATTGATATTTTTTTAAAAGTTGCTCTGTTATCAATTGCGATTTTAACACCCAACTCTCCGTTATCATCCAAAGACAATAAATAAGAAGGTATTAAATGTGCTGTTGTTTCGCGCACTGGTACTTTTATTTCTGCTGTTAATCCTTCTCTAATTTCTCCATCTACATTAGATATTTCAGCTTCGACTGTATAAGTTCTTGTTAGAGGTGAAGCACTCTTACTGACAAAATTAATTTGGCCTTTTAAATTTATGTTATTAAGAAGCTCAATTTCTACTTTTGATTTCTTTTTAACTTTACTCACTTCTTTTTCGGTTACCTCTCCAACAACCTTCATTGGATCTAACTGAATAATTGTCACACACGGCAAGCTTGGACCAATTAATGAACCCATCTCAACATGTACCTCTTCAATGTATCCGTCAAACGGGGCTAATATTTTTGTATTATTTAATTCATTTTGTGTCATCTCAACTTTAGCATCAGCGCCTTTAAGCCTTGCCTCAGCCATTGCTAAATCATTTTCTGAACGATATCCATCAATCTTAAGCTTATTTATTGCGTCATACTGAAGGCTAGCTTGTTTTTGCAGAGCGAGTGCTTCATCTAAGATTGCAGTTCTGTTTTCCTCTTCCAAACTACAAACTAAATCATTTCTTTTGACATAGTCTCCTTTTTTCGATGTAAAAATAACATTTGAAGAAGTTTTTGGATTTAGTTTAATCTTTTTATTTGCTTCAGTCTTACCTCTAATCGTTAAATAAAAAACTTTTTTCTCAGAACTAGTCTCCATTACTCTCACAGATACTGATTTGTCTATTTCGATCGATTTCTCAATATTTTTAACAACTTCATTGCCGTTATCTCCACTTAGAACTCCTGACAGAATCCACAAGAGGACAGCAGCAAGGATGTAAAAAGCTATCATGTAATTACTTAATAAAAATCTCATATTTAAACCTCAATATTGTTTAATAAATTATTCCTTTAATAGATATCTATTCTTCTCAACGTACCTAATACCTGTTTCAAAAAGTGTTGATGCTAAACCTCTAATAAATTTAATTGACTTTTCATTTCTTAAAGCAGCGAGTTCAGATGGGATAGGACCATCATATTTAAATTGTTCAAGCTTCTGTTTTAAATATAGAACTCTCTCATTCATTACAGTGTCTAACATTTCATTTGGAAGATATTTAGAAAATAATACCAATAAAAAAAACTCAGATTTTATCTGATCACCAAAATTCCCAGATCTAATATATTCTGCTGCATCACTAAGTAAATTAGACTTCATTAGATCTAATCCTTTATTTGTAATTGTATAAACCTTTTTGTCTGGTTTTTTACTTTGTGTGTGCTGTTTGCAAGAAACATATTTATTTGATTGTAGATTATTTAATGTGGGATAAATTGTTCCAAAACTTAAACTGTAGAAATCTGACAAAGGACCTTCAAACATTTGTTTTATTTCATATCCAGATCTTGGTCCGAGTGATAAGAGGCCTAAACAAAGAGTTTCTTTTTTCACTTCAATTTACCTCTAAATTTTCTAAATTAAGCATCCCAGCTAGATACATAATTTGAGTTTTGACTATTTCTCTATCTTTTTGTTTATTGAAATAATTGATTTCTGAGTTGAGCAACGCTTGTCTTGCAATTAAAACATCAAGTACACTTCTTTCACCAACCTCTTGCTCAATCACGGTACCTTCGTATGCAGTTTTATTGGCATTGTAATTCAGCTCTGCAGCTTCAATGGTTTGTTCTGAAATTTTATATTTATCCCAAATATTTTCAGAAAGGATTACTGTTTCATTTTGTGTTTTTTGTAAAAGAATTAATTGTGAATTTTTAAGTTCCTTTGCCTTACGAACACTAGATAGCGATTTCCCAGCAGTAAAAATCGGCCAATTTAGTGTAGCTTTGACTTCTTCATTGGTTAATTCATCTATCTCTGATGAAAATTCGTCTAACTCAGATTTAGTAGCAGTAAGATTAAGTTGAGGGTAATATGCTGAACGGGCAACTCCTACATTAGCACTCATTATTTTCATATTTACTTCTGCCATTCTAATTGAGTAATTATTCAAAAATAAAATTTCTTTAAACTCTTCAAATGAGTTAGGGATATCCACATTAATTTCTGAAAAAATTAAATTTCTGGCATCAACACCAACTAAATCAAGGAATGAATTTTTTAAATTCTTTAGAATTATTTCAGAATCTAATAAATCAATCTTTGCAATGTTTAAGTAAGCTTCGGCCTGAGCTACATCAGTTTTTGATGCAAGGCCAACCTCATATTCTTTTATTGTTGCATTTGATCTCTCTGAAACAGACTCAAGGTTATCTTTGTATGATCGAAGCGACTTTTCAGCAACAAGGACATTATAGTAAGCTTCAATTGTTTCTAAAATTATATCCTGAGTAACTTTTTGCTGATTAAGTCTTTTTAAATTTAGAGATTCTTTTGTTGAAACTGAATTGTAAAATCGATTGAAACCACTAAAAAGATTTTGGGATAAAATAATGGACTTACTGCTTGGAGTTAATTCATATTCATTAGCGCTAATTCCAGATTGCGTTTTAATACTTGAGTATTCGTTTTCAGATATATTGGCATTAAGACTAATCGATGGGAAGTAATTTGATTTAGATTGAAAATAATCTTCTTCTGCAATATCTACACTATTAGCCTCCATTTTAAGGAGCAGGTTATTCGCTAAAGACTCACTAATTGCATCATTTAGACTTAATGCACCCGCATTATTGCTTAACAATAAAGCTACTGCTGTCGCTAAATACTTAAAATATTTCATAAACATCCTTAAAAAAAGGTACCTATATCAGATTGATATATATAATCAATACCTATATCAGTATGATATAGTAGTATTTGCCTATTTTTCAAGTAAAGTGCATACATTGTTAAATAATTGAAAAAAAACAATATTATGAAAATTAAAAATAAATCATTTAAAGATAAAAGCAAGAAATGGCTTAAGAGGCATGTAGACGATGAGTTTGTGCAAAAGTCTATTAGTGATAATTACAGGTCAAGGGCTGCTTACAAGTTAATCGAAATTATTGATAAATATAAAATATTAGATGAGGCCAAAAATGTAATCGATCTTGGTTCAGCTCCTGGAAGTTGGTGCCAAGTACTTAAAAATCATGGAAAAAGTCTAAATTCATTAATTGCTGTAGATATCTTTGAAATGAAAGAGATTAAAGGTGTTACTTTTTATAGATCAGACTTTTTATCTCCCGAATTCGAAAATATCTCTAAAACTATAGGTGAATTCGATCTGGTGCTTTCTGATATCTCGCCAAATTTATCAGGAAATAAAGTTTCTGATTTTCTTCTTTCCAAGGATTTAGTTGAGAATGCATTAAGTTA
>TARA_B100001057_G_scaffold177562_1_pt1 | contig 10406 bp, 5 predicted proteins | sample TARA_B100001057 | Tara Oceans TARA_B100001057 (sample SAMEA2621839) | marine metagenome | biome: marine biome (ENVO:00000447); feature: surface water layer (ENVO:00002042); material: "saline water (ENVO:00002010), including plankton (ENVO:xxxxxxxx)" | depth 5 m | reverse complement strand
ACCGGATGGCCTTGGGGGGGATCGGAAGTAAGTCTGGTCGATGCTGCCAAACGTCTTTTGGTAAGAAAAGTACAGCTAAAAAAAGGAAAACTTTTTTCTGAGACGCTTTCTCCATTCAAAACAGGAGAATTGATATATCCTGACCAACGCGACATCAGGGAACTTTATCCAAATAAAGGGAAGCCAACGCTCAAAGGGGTTTTTGCCTTTGACACCCATAACAATTTTGCTGATCTGACTAATAAAATCATTGATGAGCAATTGGAATGGAGGGCCACAGACAACGACTTTGATCTGTTTTTTGTCTTTGAGGATCTAACAAGGCAAAAGGTAAAAAGGGCGGCTCCCGGAGGAGAAGGATGGGTTTTGGATCACTTTTCTCTTCAGGCATTAAAAAATTACCTCCAGCTTTTCACCAGTGCTTTGGAAAAAACCGATGGTAAGATTCGCTCGGTTTTCAACGACAGTTATGAAGTTTACAAAGCAGACTACACCCCCAAATTTTTTGAGGTTTTTGAACGTTATCGCGGCTACGATCTTAGACCCTATATTAACCGTCTTTTGGATAGAAATGACAATGAAATCAGTAACCGAATTAGAGGTGATTACAGAGAAACATTATCTGATTTACTAGTGGGAGGCTTCAATCCTGTTTGGAATGAATGGGCCCAAAATATAGGGGTAAAAACCAAATATCAAGCTCATGGTTCACCGGGAAATCTAATTGATCTTTATGCTTCTGCAGATATCCCTGAATGTGAAACCTTTGGATCTATGCCCTACAATATTGATGGATTTAGAAGAGTGGAAGGAAATATTCGAGCGGGAGATGCCGATGTAGCCATGATCAAATTTTCATCCTCTGCAGCACACTTGTCTGGAAAAAAACAGGTTTCAGCCGAAACCTTTACTTGGTTGAGAGAACATTTTAGAACTGCTCTATCTCAGTGTAAACCCGAACTAGAGAATTTGTTTCTCAATGGCATCAATCATATCTTTTTACACGGATCAACCTATTCACCCGAATCAGCTCCATGGCCGGGTTGGAAATTTTATGCCTCCGTAAATTTTAATAGCACCAATCCTGTTTGGGAAGATGCACCCGCACTATTTGAATACATCAGCCGATCTCAGTCATTATTACAACAAGGTCTGCCCGACAATGATATACTTGTCTATTGGCCTGTTCACGACAGTTGGGCGAAATTTAACAAAGGAAATCCTTTGGTTCAATTTGCAATTCATAGGCTCGAAACCTGGTTGTCGGACACCCCATTTTATAAAGTAACCCATCATTTACTAAAAGAAGGCTATAGTATTGACTATATCTCAGATCGTTTTTTGGAAAAAGTCAATGTTGAAAATGGGGTCATTCAACTGCCTGGAGGAAACTACCGATCAATCGTCGTTCCTCCTACACAACACATGCCCCTTAAAACTTTGAAAAAATTGATTGCCTTGCGAGAAATGGGAGCATCGGTTGTCTTTTTGGGAAGACCCCAAAGTATTCCCGGTTTTTTCGAGTATCAAAAAAAGGAACAGTTACTTAAAGCTTTTGTAAAAGAAAAGATTAATAAAGTTTATTCCCTCAATGAAATGGAAATTCCACTAAAGAAAGCGGGTGTGATCAAAGAGGAATTGGTCAAAGAAGGACTTAAATTCATCCGCAGGGAACACAGGGGCGAAAAGGTTTACTATATTGTCAATCATACCCCCAAAAAAATCGAGAGATTTGTCTCCTTGAGTGTTCCTGCTAAAGAGGTTTTGATCTTGGACCCACTGAACGGGAAAAAGGGTAAAGCCATAACGGAGCATCGAGCTAAGTTCACCAATGTAAAACTCTCCCTCCCCTCGGGAGCAAGTCTCTTTCTCAAAACTTTTGACAGGAGCAACGCACCAAAATGGGAATACTACAAACCGCCAAAGAACTCCTACAAGATTCTCGGCAACTGGGATTTTAAATTGATCAAAGGAGGTCCGGATACTGACTTTTCAAAAAAAATTGATCGGATGAACTCCTGGACCAAATGGAGTAAAAAAATGGAAGCCTTTTCGGGTACTGCCCAATACGAAATTAAATTCAAAAGGCCATCAGAGCATAAAGGCCCCTGGCTTTTGGAATTGGGAGATGTAAGGGAAAGTGCAAAAATTTGGTTAAATGGCAAGTTTATCGGCACACTTTGGTCCAATCCCTATCAGCTTACAATTAAAAGTTTGAAAAAGGGGAAAAACTCCCTTCGCATTCAAGTGACCAACTTGGGAGCTAATCGCATTAAAGCAAAGGAGGCAAGTGGTGAAGAATGGAAAAACTTTTATAACATCAACATGGTAGGACTAGATTATCAACCTTTTGACACCTCAAAATGGGACGTTTTAAAAGCTGGACTAATAGAAAACCCTATATTAAAACCCCTAGAAGTTTATAAATAGATTTCATTTATTAATTAGATGGGGCACTTCGGAATACTAAATTTTTCTAAATTGACTAAATTTGAAAAAATCACTTATGAATCTTAGTCCTATTCTGCTCAGAACTTTATGGGGTTTACTCTTTTTCTACTGTGGTAGTCCAACACAACAAAAACTCGAAGAAAAAAAACCCCCAAATATCATTTTTATTCTTTCCGATGACCAAGCATGGGGAGATTATGGTTTTATGGACCATCCTTATATCCAAACCCCACATATTGACCAATTGGCAAAAGAATCAGCTACTTATACCAGAGGGTATGTGACCAGCCCGCTCTGTGGGCCCTCTTTGGCGAGCATCATCACAGGTAAATATGCTTTTCAACATGGACAAACAGGTAATGATGCAGGGGACTCTCAACGTGAACCGCCTTTATGGATCAAAGGCAATTTTAACAATCTCAAAAAGAAAAAATCAAACGACTACCTTTTCAGTAAAGAGCGAAATGATCAATTTGATGTGATCAAAGCCAAATTTTACAAACATAAACTTTTGACAGATTACCTTTCAGACAAAGGTTATCGTTCTTTCCAATCTGGAAAATGGTGGCTGGGATCATGGAAAGAAGGAAATTTTGATGATGGAATGACCCATGGTAATTACAAAAAAAGAGGAAGACATGGTGATGATGGGTTGAAAATCGGCCGTAAAGGATTGGATCCCATCTTCAACTTTATCGATCAAACTCAAGAAGACAATGTCCCATTTTTTGTCTGGTATGCACCCTTTTTACCGCATACTCCGCATAACCCTCCGAAGAACCTATTAGACAAATACATCGAAGTGGCACCCAACGAAAGTGTCGCCAAATACTGGGCAATGTGCGAATGGTTGGATCAGACTGTAGGAAGTTTGATGAACCACTTAAAAGAAAAATCTTTGGATGAAAATACCTTGGTTGTTTACACAACCGACAACGGCTGGATTCAATCAGAAAAACACAATCGTTACGCCCCCCGTTCTAAAAGAGCACCTCACGAGGGAGGCGTGAGAACTCCAATCATGTTCAAGCTACCGGGAGTAATCCAACCGGAAATTAATCGTTCGACATTGGTCAGTAATATTGATCTGGTTCCCACCGTATTGAGTTTTTTAAATGTGGTCAATGACCAATTGCCCGGTATCAATGTTCTGGACAAGAAAAAATCAGACAAAAGAGAAACGCTCTTTATAGAATGTTACAACCACGATATTTTAAACCTAGAAAAGCCCTCAGAAACTGTTTTATACAAAATAGCATTGAATCAAAAATGGAAGCTGATGCTTCCCAATACGAAAATGGTGGTAAAATCATTTGATACACCCCAAGAGCAATATTATGGTTATTACTCCAACCAACCGCAGTTATTCGACTTGGAAAATGATCCCGACGAACAGAATAATTTAGCAGACCAGTATCCAGAAATCGTCGCAAAAATGAGTTATCAGATCAGTGAGTGGTGGCAACCATTGTATTGAATTTAAAATTATTAATGGAATGACATTAAATCAATTGGCCTTTAAAATGTATTTAAAACCAAATTCTGTGGAGGAATACAAAAAACGTCATAACGAAATTTGGCCTAAGTTAAAGCAACTGCTCAAAGAAGCAGGAATTGGGGCATATCATATTTACCACGATCCTGAAACCGACTGTCTTTTCGCATTTCAGGAAACCAATGGAATTGACTCTCAGTCACTGGGTGAAAATCCCATTGTACAAAAATGGTGGGAATACATGAGCGACCTTATGGAAACCCACCCCGACCATTCACCAAAACAATTGAATCTAAACAAAGTCTTCTCCCTATGATAAACAACACAATAAAATTTGTCTTTTTAATGGTAATCTTTTGGTCATGCGACAAAAAAACAAATGTCCAAAACCCTCCAAATATAATTGTAATCGTAACCGATGACCAAAGGTGGGATGCAATTGGCTACGCCGGAAATGAAATCATCATCACACCCGAACAAGACCAATTGGCAAAAAAGGGAACTTATTTCAACAAGGCTTTTGTAACCACACCAATTTGTGGTGCCAGTCGTGCATCCATCATCACAGGATTGTATGAACGAAAGCACAAATTCACTCTGGGAGGCACCACTCTAGACTCGGTTTACAACCGTAAAAATTATGCATATGAACTACAAGAAAAAGGATACAAAACTGGATTTTTCGGTAAACTGGGAATGAAAAACGATGGAAATCTGACTGCGTCATTTTCTGAACACGAAGTCTATGATCGAAATAATAAATTTAAAGATCACCGAGGATATTATTACAAAACTATTGGAAAAGACACGGTACACCTCACTCGTTACACTGGATATAAAGCCTTAAATTTTATAAAAAACACAGACAAAAACCAACCCTTTTGTTTATCGATTAGCTTTAGTGCCCCCCATGCGCATGACGGTGCCTGGGAAGGAATCCAAAAACAATATTTCTGGCAAGAAGAAGTAGACGGATATTTTAGAGATATGGAAATACCCGACCCAAAAAATGCTTCAGACCAAAGATTTGATGCCTTACCCAAAGGGGTTAGAGATGGGTTTAATAGAACCCGCTGGTATTGGCGCTATGATAAGCCCGATCGTTATCAAGAAAGTCTTAAAGGCTATTACAGAATGATCGGTGGGGTAGATAATGAACTTGGAAAAATAAGAAAATTGCTGAAAACCAAAGGTATTGAAGACAACACCATCATCATTTGGATGGGGGACAATGGTTACTTTCTTGGAGAAAGACAAATCGCAGGCAAATGGTTGATGTATGACAATTCTGTCAGGGTACCATTGATCATTTTTGATCCTCGGGTCAACCAACACCACGATGTGGGGGATATGGTGGCCAACATAGACTTAGCATCTACCATTTTAGATTTTGCAGGGGTAGATTCTAAACTTAAAACGCACGGAAACTCCTTGGTGCCTTATGTAAAAACCGGGAAATCTCCATTTAAAAGAGAAGAATTGCTTATTGAACATTTATGGGATTTTGATCCCATTCCATCCAGCGAAGGGATCAGAACCGAAAAATGGAAATTCATGAGGTACAGAGACATTGAAGCCAAAGACGAACTCTATGATCTGATCTCCGATCCCGAGGAGCTCAGCAATCTGGCGGTTGATCCCGACCACGCAAGTGTAGTTCTTGAAATGCAAGAAAAGCTTGAGAAGAAAATTGCGAAATACACCCAATAAATCAATCTTCTACAAAAGAAAATTTATATTTTCCGGATCCCAATAGCAATTTTGTTTTATACCTATCTTCTTTCTGACTCAAAATCTTAGAGCCCAATTTGGTATTGTCCAATTTCCAGGCCCCTTGTGTCGGTTTGTTAAGAACAAGATCGGAGGAAGTATTGGCGGGTATTTCTAGGGACAACTGTAGTTTTCCATTTTTTCGAGTCCACGCGATCTGAATTTTTCCATAATTGCAATCAAAACTTCCTTTTACGTAATCAAAGTTTTTATCAAAAAGTGGTTGGATGTTGTAACGCTTGTAGCCGGGAAATTTCTCATTGATTTTTAACCCCATTAGATTGGCATACATCCACTCCCCTATCGCACCATAGGCGTAATGATTGAAGGAGTTCATGCTGGGATACTGAAAGCTCCCGTCAGGCTTAATCCCATTCCATCGCTCCCAAATCGTAGTAGCACCCTTGGTAACAGGATACAACCAAGAAGGATATTTTGTTCTGAGCATTAATTTTACGGCCTCTTCGTTTTTCCCGTTATCTGACAATACATGACAAAGGAAGGGAGTTCCCAAAAATCCAGTGGTAAGGTGACCATAGTCATTGATGTTATCGACCAATCGCTCTACAGCAATTTTCCTATTTTCCTCCGAAAGTAATTGAAACTGTAGGGCCAAAACATATGCGGTTTGTGAATCAGAAACCAACATACCATTTTTGGTTACGAATTCATCGTTAAACGCCTTGACCAGTTTTGTATAGAGGTTATTATATTTTTTGACATCATCATTGTAACCCAAAGCTTTTGCCGACTTAATCAATAATTTTGAAGAATAGCAATAAAAAGCCTGGGCAATCAATTTTTTACTGGTCACTGCAGAACGACCTGAATTGTCGTCATCCCGCGAGAAAAATAACCAATCTCCCCAGTGGTCTTCTTTGATATATAAATTATTTTCTGAGTTTTGAGTCATAAAATCAACCCATTTAACCATGCTTATGTACTGGCGATCTAATGTTTTTATGTCGCCATAAATTAAATAAGAATGCCAAGGAATAATTGTAGCTGCATCAGCCCATCCGGTTCTTCCAAAATTCCCTCTGAGTTCTTTTGAATCATTGCGTCCTAAATAATTGTTATGAGGAACTACACCGGGTACGGCCCCATCAACTCTTTGGTCATAAGTCAAATCGATCAACCACTTATCAAAAAAGTTTTTTACATCCATGTTGAATCCGGCTGTACTAAAAAATGCCTGTGCATCTCCTGTCCATCCCAGTCTTTCGTCCCTTTGCGGACAATCGGTAGGAACATCGAGAAAATTTCCCCTTTGGCCCCATTGTATATTTTCTTGAAGCTGATTGATCAGTTCATTCGAAGTTGATAAAGAACCTGTAAATTCCATGTCCGAGTAGAGTGCAACTGCCTTAAAATCTTCAATATTTATTTTATCTATTCCTTCAATTTTTATATATCTAAATCCTTGGAAAGTAAAGGTGGGGTGATAAATTTGATCTGTTTTTCCATTGAGTATAAAGGTGTTTTTTTGCTTGGCAGCTCTGAGATTGGTCGTGTAAAATTCTCCCTCCTTGTCGAGTACTTCAGCGTGAAAAAGACTAACCACTGAACCCTTTGGCAAATTTGATTTAAACTCAACCCATCCCACGAGATTTTGACCAAAATCAATCACTTTATCCCCGGACGGAGTAATGATTAGTTCTATAGCTTCGAGAACTTCTCTTTTTTTGATCATCTCATTTCTGGTGTGGTCTAACTTCCCCGCGTAGCTGTCTACAGACTGCGCTTTTTTGGAATTAGTATTTTTCTTTTTCGGCTTTGACCAAGTTGAGTCTGATAAATTGAAATCTGTAAATTCGCCATTGTATATCGATGAACTTAAAATGGATCCAAAATGATAATTCCAGTTGTCATCGTTGATGATGCTTTTCTTTGTGCCATCCTCAAAGCTTATTACCAGTTCTGCAATAAATGATATTTCATCGCCATAATCCGTTTTTCTCTTTCCACTGTTGGGTCTAAAATTTCTAAACCATCCATCTGCAAGAATTACTCCCAATCTGTTGTCTCCCGATGAAAGCATGTCTTTGACATCATAGGCTTGGTATTGAATTCTATTATTATACGAAGTCCATCCGGGGGTTAGATAAGACTTCCCTACCCTTTTACCATTGATGTGTGCCTCATAAATACCTCTGGAAGTGATGAATAAATTGGCTGATGTTATTTTATTACTAACAACAAAATCATTCGTAAAATAGGGGCTTTTTGGCCCATTTTTATCATCATTGTTGACCCCTATCCAATCTGACTTCCATTGGTTTTTACCCATCAATCCTGTTGTCCAGTAACTAATTTTGCTCTGTTTGGGTCTTGCGGATTGATTGGTCCAAACCTTTACAGTCCAATAATACTTTGTTGCATATTCAAGGGGTTTTCCACGATACTTAACATAAACAGACTCGGAAGAATTGACTTTGCCGGAATCCCAGACTAAACTTTTATTGGAAAAGGTTTTATCTGTTGCTACAAATACTTGATAATGGGTTTGATTCATATTGTAATCATCGGATTTGATGATCCATGAGAAATTAGGACTTTTACTGTCCAATCCCACTGGATTCTCGAGTTTGTCAACCTCCAATTGGGTAATGCTTGTTTTTTGAGCTTGTAGAGAAAGAAGGGATAAAAAAATTAAAATTGAATGTATAAAGCGCATTTTTAAATAGATTTTCTTCAGTAAATTTTTATGTGTGGTTTTGGTATAAGTTAATAAAATAATTTAATACTGTTTTGAATACCTCATAAGTAGCTGCCACGGAATTTGAAATTGCCCCTTAACCAGAATACCTTAAAATAAATTTTAACTGTCCTTTTGGACGATTGCTTCAATCTATATTGTGGAATGCTTTTTATTATCTTTAACAAAATTTATCAAAAAAATAATTCAATACATCTCACTTGACAAAACCAATTCAATACAATCCGCGTTATCCTTCGATTGAAGACCTAAGAGCCAAAGCCAAAAAAAGAATTCCCAAATTCGCTTTTGAATATTTGGACGGAGGTTGTAATGAAGACATCAATTTATATAAAAACACCCACGAGCTCCGGAAAGTGGAAATGAAGCCACGTTATTTGGTTCCCTTTAAGGGAGCCAATCTAAAGACAGAGTTGTTCGGACATGAATACGATGCCCCTTTTGGGATATCTCCTGTGGGCTTACAAGGATTGATGTGGCCCAAATCCCCGGAGATTTTGGCCAAAGCTGCTTTTGAGCATAATATTCCCTTTGTTCTGAGTACCGTTACCACCTCAAGTATAGAGACCATAGCCAAAATTACAGAAGGACGAGCTTGGTTCCAGCTCTATCACCCTGCTAAGGAGAAGGTAACCAAAGACATCATTAATAGAATTGATGCAGTTCAGTGTCCTGTCTTGGTGATCCTATCCGATGTTCCCTCTTTTGGATATCGCCCTAGAGACATCCGAAATGGATTGTCTATGCCCCCAAGAATGACACTTCAAAATATCATTCGGGTGATGAAACGTCCCGAGTGGGCCCTAAGAACTCTGATCAACGGACAACCTAATTTTGAGGTATTAAAACCCTATATGCCCAAAAATCTTAACTTAAAACAGCTAGGTAAATTCATGAATGCCACTTTTGAGGGACGTCTCAATGAAGAAAAAGTAAAGAGACTAAGGGGCATGTGGAAAGGGAAATTGGTGATCAAAGGAGTGGAGTCTGAGGCAGATGTTGAAACCGCCATTCGATTGGGCTTGGACGGTATCATCATTTCCAATCACGGGGGGAGACAGGTAGATATGGGACAAGCCACCATTACCTCCCTAAAAACAATTGCCCCCAAGTACAGGGATCAAATCAAAATTATGATGGACAGTGGCATACGTGGTGGTGCTGACATCGGAAGAGTACTTTCATCGGGAGCAGATTTTACCTTTTTGGGAAGGAGTTTTATGTATGGCGTATCAGCATTGGGTAAAAAGGGAGGAGACCATACCATTTCTATACTCAAGGCCCAGTTAACGCAAGTGATGGAACAGATGTGCTGTGAAAACACAAAAGACCTCGCCAAAAGGCTTATTTAGATATTAGAAAAATCTAAAGCTTATCCTACCCTGTAACGGTTTAATAAATCCATATTTAGGTCAAACCCAATCCCGTGTGTTTCAGGAACCGTTACATATCCATCGCTGTCCAATTTTAACTTTGGATAAAATAAATCTTTCCGAAGTTCGTCTACTTCGGGTGGGTAATACTCAAGTAACTCACCATTAGAAACGGAAGCAACCAGAGGTAATTGCAGCTCTTGACATCCGTGGGGTGCAATTTTTAAACCCTTTTCTTCAGCCAGTTTTGCAACCGCCAAAGCAATATCATAGCCCGGACAAATCGTAGCATCTACATTGAGCATACTTGCTCCCTTATTTTCGATAAGGGTTTCAAAATCGGCCAATGTATAGTAATTTTCTCCCGTTGCAATGGTCAAAGAGGTTGAAGCGTTTAGAGTTTTGTGGGCTTTAAAATCATGTATAGCCAAAGGCTCCTCAAACCAATACACCTTGTAGTTTTCCATTTCTTTGGCATATTCCAAGGCAGTAGGCAAATCGAATGCGCAATTGGCATCTACGAGCAAATCTACATCGGGGCCAATGGCATCTCTGGCAGCTTCAATACGTTTCATGTCCATAGCAATTCCAGCAGAGG
>TARA_B100001057_G_scaffold447195_1_pt1 | contig 10407 bp, 9 predicted proteins | sample TARA_B100001057 | Tara Oceans TARA_B100001057 (sample SAMEA2621839) | marine metagenome | biome: marine biome (ENVO:00000447); feature: surface water layer (ENVO:00002042); material: "saline water (ENVO:00002010), including plankton (ENVO:xxxxxxxx)" | depth 5 m | reverse complement strand
TTTATATAAATAATTAACTATATGTTTAAGATAATTAAAAATTTTAACTGGATTATATTATCCTCTTTTACTTGTATTTTTCTGGGTATTTTAACTTTTCTCACTTTTTTAAACGAGGGATTTATACCGCTTACAGAGAAAAACATACTGGTTTTACTTTCTATTGACATCTTTTTACTATTAATCTTTTTTTATTTAATATTTAGAAACTTTTTAAGGTTTTATACTGCTGGAAAAAAAAATAAATCTGGCTCTCAAACAAATTTTAAATACGTATCGTTATTTTCAATTTTTACTCTAATACCATCTCTAATCGTTGCAGTTTTTTCATTATTTATTTTTAACTTTGGTCTACAAAAATATTTTGATGATCAAATTACTCGAGCAGTTAATAATTCTAATGATGTTGCTAAAAATTACTTAGAGGAAAGTAAAAAAAATGTAAAATCGGATATAATTTTAATGAGCGTCGGTATAAATAGAGCTTCAAATTTATATTATGTTAATCAAAAACAGTTTTTAAGAGTGATAAATGCTGAAAAGATATTAAGAAAAATAGATGATATTTATTTAATTGACAGCGCAGGAAATGTTTTATTATCTGAAACTAGTGTTTCTACTAATGATTTTTTTCTTCCTGGTGAAGAGACTTTTGATGAAGCTCTGAAAGGTGTGCCAGTAGTTATACCAGGAAATTTTGAAAACAAAACTTCAGCTATGATAAAATTAAACTCTTTTATAGATACTTATTTATATATATCTAGAAATATTGATCCAGAAATACTAAATTATCTTAATGAAACTGAAAAAGCAGTTGATTTCTATTATTCAGTAGAAAATAGTCAAACTGGTATTAAGATTACTTTTGCCACCATATATATAATTGTAGTAACATTACTTCTCTTTCTTTCTACAGCAGTTGCGATTTCTTTTGCAAGAGGACTAACAAAACCTATAATTAATTTAATTAGCGCTTCTGAAAATATTAGCAGAGGTGAACTCGACGCTAAAGTTCCCAATATAGAAGCCGATGAAGAATTCAAAAAACTTAATACTAATTTTAATAACATGATTATAAGATTAAAAAAACAACAAGATAAGCTTTTAGTAACTGAAAGATATGAGGCGTGGGAAGTAGTAGCTAGAAAGCTTGCCCATGAAATTAAAAATCCATTAACTCCTATACAGTTATCTTTAGATAGACTAAAAGAAAAATATTCTTCAAAAATTATCGAAGACAAAACTCAATTTAATGATTACTTACAAACAATTAATCGTCAAATTAAAGATATAGAAAAACTTGTAAACGAATTTTCTAACTTCGCAAGAATGCCAAGACCAGTTATTAAAAAAATAGACTTGAATAAAGTAATTTTGGGATCAGTAAACTTTTTAAAAGTTTCCTTAAAAAGTAAAATATCATTTGTCAAAAAAAAGAATCCTAATTTTGTAATGGGTGATGAAGATCAGCTTAATAGAGTATTTATCAACATTATTAAAAACGCTGAAGAGTCGATAATTGAAATTCTTAGTAAAAAGCCTAAATATGAAGGTAAAATTCACATAGATATTCTTAACAATAATGATTATATAGTCACTGTTATAAAAGATAACGGTGAAGGAATTTCAGATACAAAAAAAGTAATGACGCCTTATTTTACAACAAAGAAAAATGGAACAGGTCTAGGACTACCAATTGTTAATAAAATTATAAACGAACATTCTGGAGAGTTTGTAATAAAAAAAGATAAAGGCACCAAAATTGAAATTTGGTTACCAAAAATATAGTATATGAATAAAGAAGTTCTAGTCATAGATGATAACCCAGATATAAGATTTTTAATATGCAATATATTGAAAGAAAAAAATTTTAGCATAAGATCAGCAGCAAATTATGATCAAGCAGTAATAGAAATAAAAAAAAAATTACCTGATTTAGCCATCATAGATATAAAGCTTGATAAAGCTGACAAAGATGGAATTGATCTTTTAAAATTAATTATGAAAAAAAACAATTCTATTCCTGTTATTATGATTTCTGGACATGCTACGGTACAAATAGCTCTTGAGTCAATCAGACTTGGAGCATATGAATTTATCGAAAAAGGAGCATCTTTCTCAGCTGATAAATTATTAAATTATGTTAACAGAGCATTGGAAACAGCAAATCTCAAAGAAGAAAAGGATATAATAGAAAATAGATTATTCCATTCATTTGATCTAATAGGCAAAAGCGCTTCAATAATTAAAGTAAAAAAAATTATTGAAAAATTATCAAACACAGAAAGTAGGGTTCTCATTACAGGACCAACTGGTTCTGGTAAAGAATTGGTAGCTAGAAAAATTCATAAACTGTCTTTAAGAAGCAAAAAACCTTTTGTAGTAATCAATGCCGCTTCCTTAAAAGAGTCAACTTATGAAAAAGAACTATTTGGACAAGAATTTAGTGATGGAACAATGTCATTTGGTGTTTTTGACAAGGCTAATAAAGGAACATTATTGATAGATGAAGTTACTGAAATACCAATTGATACCCAAGCAAATATTTTAAGAGTTTTAATAGATCAAAAATTTAAAAGGATAAATGGAAAAAAAGATATAAACGTTAATATTAGAATTATTTCTTCATCTTCGAAAAATTTATCAGATGAGGTTGCGTCTGGTAAATTCAGAGAAGATTTATTCCATAGACTAAATGTTGTTCCTATAGAATTAAGCTCATTAACTAGTAGAACTGAAGATATTCCTGAATTAATAAATTATTTTAAAAAAAAGATTTCCGAAATAAATGGAGTAAATGAAATTGAAATAAATACTAAAAACGATCAGTTATATACTTATAATTGGCCTGGTAATGTAAGAGAATTAAGAAATTTAATTGAGAGAATTACAATAGTTTCAGCAAACGAAAGCAAGGAAAATATTGATAAATCAATTAGTGATATATTAAATAAAAAACCAGTAGATAATTATCAAGGTTTTCAGGATACATTCTCATCTCCTTTGAAAGAAGCACGAGAACAATTTGAAAAGGAGTATTTGACAATTCAGTTAAAAAAAAATCACGGAAATATTTCGAAAACTGCCGATTTTATAGGAATGGAGCGTTCTGCTCTACATAGAAAATTAAAACAATTGGGCATAAAAGGTATTAATTAAAAATGAATATAATTATTTGTGGTGCCGGAAAAGTAGGCTTTTCAATAAGCAAACAGCTATCTTCACAAGGTCATTCAGTTACCGTTATAGACCAATCTCCAGAAGATATTAAAAAAATAAATGATACTCAAGATGCCAAAGGAATTGTTGGTAGAGCTACTTTGCCTTCTGTTTTAGAAAATGCTGGGGCTGAAAATACTGATATGATTATTGCAGTAACGCGGAATGACGAAACTAATATGGTTGTTTGCCAGCTAGCAAGTTCATTATTTAATATTCAAAAAAAAATTGCAAGAATTAGAACAAAAGATTTTTTAGAAGGAAAATGGAATAAACTTTATAATAAGTCCAATATTCCAATTGATGTTATCATCTCCCCTGAAAAAGAAGTTGCGAAATCATTATTCAGAAGATTAGAGGCGCCAGGAGCATTAGATAACGTCCCGTTTGCAGGTAACAAAGTAAAAATGCTTGAAATTGCTATTGAAAAATCTTGTCCAATTATAAATATGCCATTAAAAAAACTTACGGAAAAATATCCTAACTTTAAAGCTAATATAGTTGGACTAGTAAGAAAAGAAAAATTTCAATTCTTGAAAAAAGATGACAAACTTACAGAAGGTGACAATGTATATGTTGTTGTAAGTAGTGACCAGTTAAATGAAATTCTAAAAGCTTTTGGACACGAAGAAAAGACATCTAAAAAAATTTTAATTATTGGAGGCGGTAATATCGGACTTCATTTGGCTAAAATGGTTGAAGAAAACTTCGAAGGCGCAAGAATTAAGATTATAGAAAAAAACAAAGCTAGAGCAGAAGAAATTGCAGCAGAACTTACTTCTTCAATAGTAATAAATGGCGATGCTCTAGATGAGGAAATATTAAAAGAAGCAAATTTAGAAGAGTCTGAAACTGTCCTCGCTTTAACAAATGATGACGAAAATAATATTATGGCATGTGTATTGGCTGAAAAAACTGGTCCAACAAAAAGAACAATAGCTATTGTAAATAAATCTAACTATAGTTTGTTACAAAGTTCTTTAAATATAGATGATTTAGTAGACCCAAGAATGACTACAGTTTCTAGAATAATGGAACATGTTCATAGAGGAACTATAGCAACGGTTTACTCTTTGTTAGATGGAGATTATGAATTCATGGAAGCAAAAGTTTTAGAGAAATCTGAACTTTTAAACAAATCTATTAAAGATAGTAATTTACCAGAAAATACTAGAATCGGTGCAGTAGTAAGAGGAAAACAAGTTTTAATTCCAAGAAGTGATTTTATATTTGAAAAAGACGATCTAGTTGTTTTGTTAGTTAGTAGAGACCAGCTTAAAGAAATTGAAAATATATTTAGTATAATCTAACTTTTTTTTCCCAATTTATACAACTTTTTACAATATTGCCTAAACTATTTTTTTTAGGTTTCCATTTGATAAATTTTTTAATTTTTGAATTATCGGAAATAATTTCTTCCATATCTCCCTTTCTTCTGCCTTTAATATTAATTTTAAATTCTTTTTTAGTTTGTTTTTTAAATTCATTTATAGCTTCTAAAACTGAAATACCCTTACCATACCCACAATTTAAAATAACAGACTTTTTTCCGTGGGTAATCTTTTTTAAAACTGAAATATGGATTTTTGCTATATCAGAGACATGTATATAATCTCTGATACATGTTTTGTCTTTAGTACGATAGTTCATTCCGTATACGTTAACATTAGGTTTTTTTTCCATTGAAGCAATTGATAAATTTTTAAATAATTGATCACCTTTCGATATTTGTCCAATTTTTCCACTTTTACTTGCCCCAGCAACATTAAAAAACCTCAAAATAGCATAATTAGTTTTTGTATTTTTTAAATTCAATTTAATAAATTTTTCTCCAATAAGTTTTGTTTTGCCATAAATGCTTTTGGGTTTAAGTTTTGAACTTTCTTTAACTACTTTTAACCTATCTTTATAAACCGCGCATGTTGATGAAAAAATTAAATTTTGAACGTTGTTTTTTTTACAACATTCAACAACATTTTGAGTTCCTAAAACATTATTTAAATAATATTTTTTTGGTTTTTTTTGACTTTCTCCCACACTTAACTTAGCAGCTAAGTGAATAACAGAAGAAATTTGATTTCTCTTAAAAATTTTATCTAATTTATTAAAGTTTTTAATATCACAAAGAAAAAATTTAGCTTTTTTATTAACCAATTTTTTGTTTCCAGTTGAGAGATTATCAACAACGACAATCTTCATGTTCAATTGTAAAAGCTGCTCAACAATATGGCTTCCAATATATCCTGCACCTCCAGTGACTAAAATATTTTTCATTTATCAACTATGCTTATTTTTTAATTTTTTAAATAAATTTAAAGCGGCTTCAATGACTTCATCCATATTCAAGTACCTATAACTTGCTAATCTTCCTTCAAAATATATATTTTTTTTCTCTAATTTTTTAATTAATTTTTTATATTTTTTAAATAAATTTACATTCTTTTTATTGTTAATAGGATAATAGGGATCACCTTTAGATTTTGGAAACTCATATGAGATTGTTGAAAATTTTGATTTTTGTTTAGTAACGTGTTTAATTTCCACTTTCCTAGTAAACTTTTGATCGTTTGGAAAATTTATTTGAACACACTCTTGAACTTTATCTTTTTTAAAAGTCTTAAATTTAAAATCTAACGATCTCCAATCTAATTTTCCATATTTAAAGTTAAAAAATATATCAGGAGGACCAGTATAAATAGTTGCTATATTAGGGGTAATATTGTTTTTTATTTTTTCATAAGGAGTTTTAAACAATATTTCTATTTTATCATTTTTAGTCATATTTTCAAAAAGTTTTGTATAACCTTTTTTAGGCATAACTTTTAGTTTTTGATTTACATAAAATGGATCTCGATTAAAACGTATTGGCAATCTACCAACTACGCTTTTATTTAACTTTCGTGGGTGTATTCCCCATTGCTTGATAGTATAATTTTTATAAAAATTCTCGTAAATTTCTTTACCCAATTTAGATAAGATAAAATCTTCACTATTTTTAATTTTTTTCTTTTTAATTTTAAGAGTATCAATGAAATTCTTAGCCTCATTTTTATTTTTGAATCTTCTGTTAAAAAATTTTTCAAGAGTATTTAAATTAATCGGAATTGGATACAGCTGTCCATTAACATAAGATTTTACAATGTAGTTACCCTTGATCCATTTCGTAAATTGACTAACATAATTAAAAATCTTTTTCTTTTTAAACCTCATATAATGAGGACCATATTTGTGAATTCTTAACCCTTTTTTGTTAATCTCATCATAACAATTACCAGCAATATGATGTCTTTTTTCAACAATTAACGAAGACCATTTTTTAACTTTTGCAGCTCTTTCAGCTACCACACATCCTACTGGGCCAGCACCAACAATAAGTAAATCAGGATTTTTATTTTTAATTTTTTTCATTAATATTATCTTATTTTTTTTATTGCTGATAAAACTAATCCATTTCTTTTAACTTCAGCAACACTTTCAAAGTTAAATTCATTATAACAGTTTGAAATACTTTGATTTTTTTTAGAATACAATGTTCTGTTAGTCATTATAACATAATTAGCATTATTTATATCTACATATTCAACATTTTTATATTTTTCTTTCATATAAGTTTTAGCTACAAAAGAATTTACACCACATACAGAAAAATTTATTTTTTTTTCTTTTAAATTAGAAGAAAGAATTAATTCTTTTAAACTCAAAGACCAATAATCATTCTCAAACCTTTGATGCCCATTTGTTTTATCTCCAGAAAAATAATTTAAATAAGAATATTGATAAGGTGTAAATTTGACAAAATTTAGCATATGAAAACTAATTAAAAAAAATAAAATATATTTTGTTGTAATAAAAAATAAGTTTTTCTCTTTTATTATTAAATAAAATGTAATCGAGGGGATAATTATCAAATAAGGTGTTGCCCATAAAAAAAGTCTCAATCCATCGTAAATAGGATAAACTATAAAAATAAGTATTAAATGTGGGAATATTAACAAGACAATAAGTAGTAGCATTTTTAAAAATAAATTATTTAATTCTTTATTTAATTTTTTAAATTTTAAAACTATTATAGGTAAAGCAATAATGTATAAAAAAATAATAAATTCTGGTAATTTATAAAAATAATTTATTAGCAAGTAATATTTAGGTACATCTTTAGATAATGTGTACTCATTATTAGTTAAATTAAAAGGCCAGCCGACATCAATAGAAAAAGTATTTAAAAAAAAACTTAAGGGTAAAGTAAAAATATTGCTATGTGCATCAACCCAAAATAAAATTAGTATTATATAAAAAAATATTAAATAAATAGCAAAGTCAGTAAAAATCTCACTAATTTTTCTTTTTCTATACGTTATTAAGTAAACCAAAAAAATTAATAAAATAGGTGCTAATGAACCAAGAAACAAAAGTTGGATACCAGTTCCTAAAGCAGATAAAGTTGAAATTTTTAATATAGTGATGACTTTATTTTTAAAATTAAAATTTTTAACAGAATACTTCATTAGATAGTAAATTATCCATATATGCGCAAAAGTAATTATGATATCTTTATTATTTATAGCTAAATGTCCGAAAAAGAATGGTATAAAAAAAAGAAAAGAAGCAGAAATTTTCGCTATTGATTTATTAAAAAGTTTCTTTGTTATTTGATAAACACCAACGAATATCATTAGGCCAAAAAATGTATTAATAATATGATGAAACTCTAAATTATATTCTTTTGGTGCGATTTGACTAATTAAACTAGCTAAAGACCAATAAAGAGTTGAAAATCTAAATTTTTGATCAAAATTTTCTTCTACCGCACCTAATGATAAAAGATAATTTAAATTTATTTTACCAATTTTATGATAATAACCTTCATCCCAAGACATACCTACAATTACTGCGCAATAAATTGAATAAGCTATGAATAAAACTTTTATTAATGTTTCATTTTCAGATAAAAATTTAAAAAATTTATTCAAAGTAAGATTTTAATTTAATTCAGATGAAATTTTTTTTATAAATTTTCTAATTAACAAGGCATCTTCGTCAGATAAAATTCTATCTTTTTCCAAACCACTTTTAAGCTCAGACCTGACTTTGTCCTTTATCATTTCTGCAGTCTCTTTATCCAAACTTGAAAGCTTGTTTAAAATTTCTAACTTGTCCGATAGAAAAACGTTATAAAAAACATTAATAATAACTATAATGGAAATAGTAATGGCAACTAATTTAATAAAAAAAAATTTTAAATTGCTTTCAGTTCTCATGTTCTTATAGTTATACTGATACAATTAAAATTCAATGAAAAATTTGCCAAATATAGACATAATTATACCAAACTATAATAAAGGTGATTATTTAAGAGAGTGTTTAGACTCAGTTTTAAATCAAACTTATAAAAACTGGAAAGTATACTTAGTAGATGACTGCTCAAATGACACATCTAAAGATATCTTAAAAGAATATAACCAAGAAGAAAAAATTAATATTATTTTTTTGAATGAAAACTTTGGACCGTCTTATTGTAGAAATTTAGGGATAAAGAATTCAAAATCTGAACATATCGCTTTTTTAGACTCAGATGATTTCTGGCCTGAAAACAAATTAGAAGTTCAAATAAATGAAATGCTAACTAACAGATATAATTTTTCTTATACAGATATAAAATATTTTTTCGATAATAAAAGTAGTAATTTAAAAAAGACTAACTTACCTAAAGTTTATGACTTTAAAAAATTTATAAGAAAATCTACTATGAGCACATCTTCAATTTTAGTTAATAGATCAATAATAAATAATACTTACTTTAAAAATGTCAAACATGAAGATTTTCTTTTTAAATGTGAACTTTTAAAAAAAGGTAATAATTCATTTAAAACCTTTAATACATTTGTTTATTATAGAATAAACAAAAATAATAGATCATCAAATAAAATATCAAATATTTTGAATTTATGGAAAATTAATAAATTATATAACAAATTAAATTTTATAAATAATTTAATGTCTGTTTTGTCCATTAGTTTTAATTCATTAAAAACTTATGGATGGAAGTAAAATATTTATGAGAAAAAATACAAAAAAAATTCTATTAAAAAAAAATACCAAAATCTATATATATGCTCCAGCTAAAACATTTACGGGTGGACCTGAGTGTTTACATCAACTTGCTTTCTACATTAATAAAATATTTAAAGTCAAAACTTTAATATATTATTTGCCAAACGAAATCAAAAATCCAGTACATAAAAATTTTAAACATTATAAAATAAATTATACAAATATAATTGAAGATCAAAAAGATAACATTTTAATAATGCCAGAACATTATTCTTATTTAAAAGCAGGTTTGCAGTATAACAATATTAAAAAAATAATTTGGTGGTTAAGTGTAGATAACTATTTTGGATTTAGATTTAAACACAAAAATAAAAAAATTATAAGATCTTTTTTTAAAATACCTTATAATATAATATCTACTTTTAACAAATTTACTAATTTTTATTTTGGAATTTTGACATATCACGATTATTTAAAAATAATTTATAAATTTTTAAATTTAAATAAACAAAAAGAAATCAATCAAGCATCTTTTCATTTTATGCAATCATATTATGCATATGATTATTTAAATGAAAAATTAAATAATTTATATTTTTTATTTGATTTTCAAAATAAAAAAAAAATACAGAGTAGTAAAAATAATTTGAGAAAAGAAAATTTAATATGCTATTCAAACAAAAGTAATGAGTTCATTCAATTATTAAAAAATTCTTCAAACGAAGAATTTATCGAATTAAAAGATTTCACCTCGGAACAAATGATAAATATTTTTAAAAAATCAAAAATTTATATTGATTTTGGTTACCACCCGGGAAAAGATAAGATGCCTCGAGAAGCAGTAATATTCAATAACTGTATTATAACTAACCTGAAAGGTAGTGCTCAAAATAAGTTTGATATTCCAATATATAAAAATTTCAAGTTTGAACAGAAATTCAATGATCTTAGTAGGATCAAATTATTAATTAACAATTTTTTCAAAAACTATAAGAAGGAAATTAAAAAATTTAAAAATTATAAAAAAAAAGTTTTAAACGAAGAAAAAGAATTTAAAAAACAATTACAGCAAATATTTCAAATAATTAAATAATTGTGGTGCCCTCACACGGACTCGAACCGCGAACCTATTGATTA
>TARA_B100001057_G_scaffold47364_1_pt1 | contig 10410 bp, 9 predicted proteins | sample TARA_B100001057 | Tara Oceans TARA_B100001057 (sample SAMEA2621839) | marine metagenome | biome: marine biome (ENVO:00000447); feature: surface water layer (ENVO:00002042); material: "saline water (ENVO:00002010), including plankton (ENVO:xxxxxxxx)" | depth 5 m | reverse complement strand
CCACCCCACCGGGGGAACACTCCGCGCGCGTCCTATATAATACGGTGGGAGATTTTTTGTTCCCTCCTATAAGTGTTCCTTATATTGAAGTGTTATCCCTTGGATTGGATGCGACTCCAACCCTTTCCTGCCAAAAGAAATTTCCCAGCAGTAGCAGTGTTTTATTTAAGATTTAATCATCTTTGCGATTGTCTGAGTGTCCTCGAAGGCTTCAAAAGTTTTTAATTTTTCACCTTCTAGAGTCCAAACGTGAATGCTGTCGCTTTTAATATCTCCGTCAGTGGCTTCCACTCTAACAAAAATAGTGCCTTCACTCTCCCATAGTCTGATGGGGGTGATTGATAGCGTTGGAATGTTTTGAGCTAGAACTGAGAAATTCTTTTCTATGACTTCATCGGGTCCGACGTAACTCCCTGCATGGCTATAGTCGCCATACGTAATGAAGCTAATTTTATCATCCATTAGTGACCTCAAACTATCCATATCCCCTTTCCCAAATAAATCGTATGCCCTTTCAACTATTTCTAGATCCGTCATGACGAATTTATAAGAATTCATGATGAATCTCGCAACTTTATTTCCACTGATTTAAGCTACCGAGTCGAATACGAGACATCCCGTGGCTCATGGCTACTGACGGGGCCTGTGACTGCCCTGCATCCTCGCCATTTAAAGCTATCCACTCCAAAAGGAAATTCCTAGCTGCCACAAAATGGCGATCAATCACCAGTATCTAATTACTTTCCTGTCGAAATCGACTTGAGCAATCTTCACTTAGTTAGTAGGTCTAACAAAGATAACCAAACTCATTCTCTCACTTTAGAAACAACGTAATGGAAAAAGCCGAGTCGGATCTAGTTGAAATCATTCGTCTCTATGCACCAGAGTCAGAACTGCAGAGCGGCACCTGGAAGAAAGACCACGGAGCCTGCAGAAAGGTCGCAAAGGAGTTGGTTTCAAGCTGTAAACACGATCTTGGACTAGACGCGCAAGCCTTCTTCTTACGCTGCCCAGCTGATCGCCCGAAGTGGCCAGCATTTCTTGCTATAGACGGCACAACAATGGGACCAAAAGTTCCTGCACACGCACACGAGATGCATGGTCCTCTTGAGCCTTTTGGAACATTGTTAACTGGATACTCAGATCTTTCGGCAGCTAACGATGGGTGGGCGAAAATGAATACCTCTGGCATTTTCGAGAGATTGCTCGGCCCAGATTCAGCTTTAGCCTCCGTACGCATTGAGAGGTTACGCATGCTTCGGGCGCAGACAATTATCTCTGACTCTCAGCAATTTATTAGAAACCTAGACCCTAATCGCACTTATCTTCTTCACGTATACACATATCCACCAAGTCTAAATGTCAATGGTTCACCCAAAGATGCTAACACTGCCCAGTACGTCAACTTCATTGCCAAGCGATTTGTCCCTGGTTTTGAAAAGTATACAGGGTGCAAGGTGGAGTCATTTTGGATACGAAGCACAGAGTCTGGATTCAATGAGTATTTTACTAGCTCAGAGACCCTAGCTGGTAATGGCGATGCATACACAAATATCCCAGAGGATAAGCCTCCGGCATCATTTTGGATTACGACTTGGGATGACGATAGACATTGTGAAGAGGCTAATGACCGTTTCTTTAATGACCCTGATTTCGTAAACAATCTTATCAACGACAACCCATACTCTCGAACAATCACGAACAAGGACGGCGAAAATATTTTTATGCCTGTGTATGAGTATGAGCGAATCGTGCAAGAAATGACACACATCATTCTACCTTGAAATTAGGTAGCAAGAAAGGCCAGCTAGAATGGCCCAAAGCACTTGTTCCAAGCTATCGAGTCGAATACGAGCCATCCCGTGGCTCATGGCTGCTGATTGGCCGACATCCCCGCCATCTAAAGCGGCCCACCCGACCGGGGAAACACCTTTTGCACGACCAACGTCCACCTCAGCCGAAGCTCGTAACAGCTCAAATTTCCCTCACTTCTCCCGCCTCCATCCAAGTCGCCACCAAATCCGGCCTCTGCTGAAGAAAGACATTGTAGATGTGATTGGCAAAACTGATCCCGGCATGAGCATAAAGATTAAAAGCCGCATCGACACCGGTAGTTCTCAGTTCCTGAATTTCATAGTCTTGCTGGGCACTGACGATAACTACGCCTGAGTAATCATGGCGCTTGAGAGTTTCGATGGCATGCAGATTAGCTTTGTATGACGGCATGGCGAGAACGACCATATCGAGGGCATCCCGGGGACAAACCCGCTCCCAAAAGTCCGAATCAGTCGCGTCGGCTAGCCTGACATTTCGCTCCACCTCACGGTGAACCTGTACCTTCGACGGATCACAATCGAACCCAATCACATGATTTGGAAAGCGTTGTTCCAAAGCGTAATATGCCGCCAGTCCAACTCGTCCGATCCCAAAAATCGCCACTCGTTCCCGCCCACGAATCATTGGAAGGTCATCACGATGGCGCCCTCTTCGTTCGAATTTTTTCAACCACTCACTGATCGGATCATAAAGGCTCTCGGCCCGACGACTCAGGGGGGCCACCACCAAGAAACTCAGGGACAATGAAAGAGCCACTGCCACCAACCACTCACCTCCCAGCCATCCTTGCGCAACTCCCAGCGAAACAATAATCAGGCCAAACTCGCTATAAGTCGAGAGCGAGACCGCCGCCATCCAAGATGTCCGGGCTCTCAGGCGAAAGCGGGTAAGCAGGAGAAAAAATCCTACGCTTTTAATAGGCAGCAAAACCAAAGCCAACAGCGCCCAGCCCATCGATTGCCACGAGAAGGATCCTTCCAATCCAACCCGAAGAAAAAAGCCCACCAAAAGCAAATCCGTGATTTGATCAAGTGATTTCTTCAAGGCTCCTGCCTGAGGATGCCATCCAACCATTACGCCCACAAAAAGCGCTCCGAGATCAGCCTTGAGCCCAACCTCATCAAAGGACTCCGCTCCCACAACCAGGGCCAGCAAAAGTCCACACAAAGACAATAATTCGCCATGCCCCGAGCGACTCATCAACCAGCCCAAGATTGGGCGCACCATGATCAATGCCGGGATCAAAAGCAGACACCACCAATTCGGAATCTTGCCAGTTGAGACCGTCAAAAAGAGCACGGCCATTATATCTTGCATCACCAAAATCCCAACCGCCACCCTGCCATGAACAGAGCCCAGATCCCCGTTTTCAGAAAGAGTCTTGATCGCAAAGACGGTACTCGAAAAACTGAACGCAAACGCAAGGAGGCACGCCACCCCCCAATTCACGCCTACCGCCGGACCCAGCAACCAAGCCGACAGGAAAATAATCGGTCCAAAAAACAACAAAACCAAAACCATATGTAAACTTGTTCCAGCCCAAATTTCTGGTCGCCCGAGTGCTCTGACTCTTAATTTAAGCCCAATGCTGAACAGCAACAAAGTGACCCCCATATCTGCGATCGTCGTTAAGCCCTCGCCGCCTTCCTGACCAACGGCCCGTAGAATAAACCCAGCAATCAGAAAGCCCACCATCGGAGGCAGGCGAAATTGCTGGGCGACCAGGCCAAAAACGAAAGCAATCGCTATCAAAAGGGCGTCCATAAAACGCTGGATAGGAAGCAAACTTCAGACCGTTTACGGGAAAAAACAGCACGCTCATGCTTTCGCTTTCTTTTACCTTCGCCACAGGAACTTTGAAACCGGGTAAAAGCAAGTTTACCAGAACCTTTACCCCCATCCAGATTCGGCTTCAACAACCTCGTATCTCGCCTAAATTCCACGGACTCTATACCTGCTAAAAAGATCGACGAGGCAATTAATAGGTGGGCGCCAACTCCATTGCCAATTCGTGAGCTTCTTAAAGCTATGCGCTTAGCCTCCGTTTTAAAGATTGGCCTACTTGCTGCTTGAATCTACACTCAACAATTATCTTATATAACAGAAAAATTTTAATATGAGCCCAAAAGATAAACCATTTATTCTTATAGCGAGAGTTAGAGTCATGCCTGGCAAAGTGGAGGATTACCTTAAAATTGCGGAATTAGTAGATGTAGAAGTCGAAAAAACGGAACCAGGAATGCTTTTTCACAACTTTGATGCAGATCCGACTGACCCATCGCAGTTTACGTGGACGGAGCTTTATAAGGATGATGTATCGTTAATCAATCACCTTAATAATCCTCCAGTGCAAGATTATCTCGCGAAACATCTAGAGTTGGCAGAAAGTCTTGAAGTAGAGATTTACGGGACGTTGGATGATGAAACTGCAGAATATCTAAACGCGGCATGGGGAGATGCTGGTATCCCATTCAAGTATTTTAAAAGTACAAAGGTCGGATATGTTCGAGATTCAATTTCTCAATAGTAGAATGTTTTTTAATGAGGACCCCAAAAAGGATTTTGGCCCTCCTATATTCGATAGCACAGAACACCACCAAGCATATGACAAGATTGGTGAGGTGCCCCTTAAGCAGACTTCAAGCTCACTACCCACCATCTAAAGCTCCCCACCCGACCGGGGGAAAACGCGGCGAACGCTCTATGTAAGACGGTGAGAGATTTCTTGTGACTAATTGTGTGTGTCTCTACTATGGATCCTACTTGTTGATTTTTAAAAGGGGTTCTTTTTTTTTGCACTCATAACTTACCCTTCTCAAGGCGGTGGTGATGGTGATAAGGTGATGACCGAGATAAGCCATCCCCAAGATGATTACCAAAACCACCTATTTCGCCATTGTTACCACGCTCGCGTTTGCCATGGACACACATGCTGCCGGGCACAACAACCTCAAAGCTTTCCCAGCTGCCGCCAACGGCATGGAACGTCACGTGATCGTGCTGCCACACAAGGAACGCGGTGAAGAAGACGCGTTCAAGGTAGAACTCATCGCTGGCAAGCAGATGATGACCGATGGGGTCAATCAGATACGTTTGGGCGCGAAAATTGAGGCAAAACCCCTCAAAGGCTGGGGGTTCACCTACTATGAGGTAGCGAAGTTTGGCCATGCGATATCGACTAGAATCGGCGTCCCTCCCAACACGCCCAAGGTAAAAAAATTCATCAGTGGCAGCCCTTTGATCATCCGCTATAATAGTCGAATTCCGATCGTCATCTACACCCCCAAAGGTAGCGAAGTGCGCTACCGCATCTGGCGCGCAGGGGAAAAGTTCGAGGTCGTGAAAAAGGGCTAGAAGCCATCTCATCAACCCCCTTTCTCCCCCATGAACTCCACCCAATCCCGCTCTTCACGGTCTTTCCGCCAATAGCAATTTCCTAGCGGTAAGAATTACATTTACAAATGCTGGAAGAGTTTTAAAAATTATTTAACGAGATTGGTATAAAATCTGCAATTGCTTTGATGACGGGAGAGTTTCTGATGGAAAAGCTTCCTACGGCAAACTCCTTCCAGATTTCAACCACCTTTCTCCAATCTCTGCCCCACTCAGCGGCACCCCAAGCCAAGAGCACATTCCTAGCAACCAACCGACATGTATAAGCATTTTTTAATCACCATTTCCCTATTTCTAACTCTATTATCATATTCAAATGCTAACAATTATCAGGAGGCTGTAGTCAAATTGTCACCTACTTACTATTATGAATTAAATGAGACCACCACCGATAAAGGTGCAATAGACTCTATGGGGAATGCAGCTAAGCCTGGTTCATTCAATGGCAATTACAACGCAGGCGAACCCGAAGTTGGAGGTGAGGGCCCTCTTTACGTATTTAGTGCTGATGATTTTGAAGGCATCGCAGTTCCGGGCTTAGGTGGCACTGATAATGTTGCGCACTATAGTAATAATTCGGGTCATGTTACTCTGGGTGATGGAAATTTGTATGCTTCAAGTTCTATCACCGTTGCTTTATTTTTTAAAGCTGGGCCTGCTCAAGGTGGAGATAGACTATTTACGAATAATATTTCTGATCCTACCAAAAGCTTCCAAATTAACGTAGCTAACAATGGACTGGTTCTTGCAGTTGATCCGAGTAATACTGGCTTGTCTGCAGAGAGGACACTCTACATGGAAGACAATAGTGGTCCTGATAAAAGATTAATTCAGAGTGAATCGGGTTGGTTCCATGTTATAGCTTCAACTTCAGGAAACTCAGGTAATGAAAGGGCTGCTAACTTCAAATTGTGGATCAATGGAGTTAATAGAACAAAAAACTTACAGCCTGATTCGACAGGATGGGGTATCGATACCGGTCAAGCTAAGATTGGTGGCAGAAGATCCGACCCGGCCGACAGTACAACTCATTCGGGAGCGCAGGATGAAGTGGCTATATGGTTGGATAGAGTTTTAACTGATCAGGAGGCTATGTCTTTGTGGGAGGCAGCAATTACTGAAAAGAAAATACCGTTAGTGATTACTGATATAGAGGTCTCAAAAAATATTGATGATAAGAAGGTCAAAATATCTTGGAATTCAAGGCTCGGTGGGGTCTACGGAATATACTCTACTACTAACCTCGGTGATGATAATTGGGAAGAGATTGATGATGGCATCGAAGGTGATGGAGAAATCACAACATTTATTGATACAGGAGTTTCGGTAGATGATAAAAAAAGATTTTATAGGGTGATTGAACTAGAGTGACGAACTTCGCGATTCCTCCCATAGACATGCCAATTACGGTGAGCAAGTAGACGCAAACGCAAAGGAATGGCTTGCGAGAAGTGCACTCGAGTAAATTGGATTAACCTCACTATATAATCTTTTGAATTCTATTTTTTTTATGAAATGGTCCAAAAAATTTCTTACCCTTGTTCTAGGAGTCCTAGTTATTAGTGTGAATTATGGCCATTCCTCGATCTCTGATCTGAAACAAAACAACATATTGCTTCCGGACGGGGTGGATGCCGGAGGTGCCAAGCCAGCCGATATTGACGGGGATGGTGATTTAGATTTTGTTATTATGGATTTTACTGGAGTTCCTCCTTTCGGATTGCCCAGTCAACGGATTGCATGGGCCAGAAATGACGGCGGTAGTGATTGGACTGTACTCCCAATATCAGGTTCGGAGGAAGGACTTGAATCCTTTGAGGTGGCGGACATGGATGGTGATGGGGATCTTGATGTAATTACTGGGGCCTACGGGAGAAGGACCAGTTTCAATCCTTTTGGTTTTGATATTGGAACGGGTGCTTATTTGCGTGTTTACACCAATAACGGACAGGGTTCCTTCACGCAAAATACAATCCTTGATTCCAATGATGCTAAGTATATAGAGGGGGTGACTGTGGCAGATCTTGATCGCGACGGCGACCTTGACATCATCGTCTTACAAAGGAATCGTGTCGTTTGGTTTCCTAACAATGGCAACAGGAGTTACGGGAACCCAAAAGTGATTCGACAGCAGAACGGGCTGTACCCTGAAGGAGTCGACACCGGAGACGTTGATGGAGACGGGGATATAGATGTGATTGTGAGCACTTTTCCTGACAGTGGTGGAAATGTGGCACAAATCATCTGCATGAAAAATCCAGGAAGAGGTAACGGCCTATGGCAGAGAACAGTGGTCGCTGAGAGTGAGTTTCTTGGGATGGGAAAGATGTTATTTCTGGAGGATATTAATGATGACTCAATACTTGATATCGTTGGCTCGTCATCAACCACTACACAAACGAATTCTTTCGGGTATCATCTTGGTGATGGTAATGGTAACTTTGGCGAAATTAGTGGCTGGTCATTCTCTAATGGGAGGGTGGAAGGATTTCACATAGTGGACTTGGATGGTGACGGTGACTTGGATTGGTTTGTTGCTCGTCCAAATGTCGGCAGTATCACTTATGAGGTGAGGCAGGGCGGAGCCACTCTTTTGGAGCAGACCATCACTCTGCCACGAATGTCTAAACCTGATAAGGCTCAAGGCACGGGTCTCTTCACAGCGGATATCAATGGAGATGGAAGATTGGATCTTATTACTCACGGTGCAGAAATTACTTGGTATGAGCTAGTCGTTGAGGGGCAACGTGGTCTAATCATTGTCGATAGCGATTCGGATGGGATTACCGATGACTTGGAGCGAGAACTGGGCACCAATCCCAATGACGCGACAGACAGACCAATAGAGACCGGGGCTAGCATTGGAATCAACTTTCTCAGTGATCGTGATCTTGCAGCCCAAATTCTCTCTGATGAGCTTGCAGGGCATCCGTCCGTGGCTCAAAAGAACTGGAACAATACCAATGGAGATGCCAGTGGTAGTGGCTCAAATCTTCTAGGTGGGAACGGCTCACTGACAGACGGTGATAGTAATGCCAGCCGTGCTATAGTCAGCTGGGCATCAAACGGCACATGGAACACCAGTAATGGTAGGAATTCTGGAGACAATAAGTTGATGAACGGTTACCTTGATAACGTCAATTCTGACGGATACTCAAGAGTGGACCTATATAATATCACCTACGAAAACTATGACGTGTACGTTTATTTGGGTAGTGATTTTAACGGGAGAACTGGAACCATTGAAAGCACGACGGCTAGACAGACATTTTCTTACTCAACCTATTCTAATCAAGGGGGAGCATTTCCTGGTGGTTATATAATTACTGCAGATCAAGGAAACTCAAATCCATCCGCAAACGTCTGTGTTTTTCGTGACCAATCCTCTGGCTCGTTTTCGGTGCAGATCAATCGTGGCAACGGCAACTCGGGAATTTACGGAATTCAAATAGTGCCCAGCGATAAGGGTAATGATATTTTGGATGGCGTTGGAGCCACCCGTGCCGACGCCATTTTTCTAGGTGTTTTGGCCGATCCTGATACAATAATAGATTTTAATACCCTACAATCTTCAATTGATACCGAAATTGGTCTTTACCGCCCTGATGGAAGACTACTTGCAGAAAGTGATAATGTCTTTGGAGGTTTTCAAAGTGGGCTTCGATTTCAAAATTTGTATTCTGGAATTTGGTATCTAGCCGTCGGTGAGAACGATACTACATTTACTGACGGGTTTTCCGTAAGAGGTGGTCCCCCCGGCGGATTCTTCATGCTTAGTGTAAATGATACTAGGGAAATAAATGCTCGAATCCAAGAAACGGGCGTGACTTGGTTCTCGTTCGAAATTCGTCCAAACCCTTTAGGGCTGCCTCCGGAAAATCCTCTTCCCCTTGGACAGCTGGGTGACGGAACTCTTCCACTTAGTTTCAATACCTTTGGTTCCAATACGGATACCGAGATTGCTCTTTATGGGCCTAATGGTGATCTTCTTATTGAGAATGATGATTTCAATGGAGCTCCACAAAGTAGCATCACCGCTAGAAACCTTGTTGAAGGAACTTATCACATTGCCGTAGGTCGATATGAAACTATATTTAAAGATGGGTTTTCTGTCGAGAGACGCCCAACCGGATCTGATAATTTTATTTTAAATTTGGGAACATCTCAAGGCATCAGGGAAGTGATTCCAGAGGTTGGCGTAAAATGGTTCTCTTTTGAGGTGGGGCCTGTAATTATTCCTGAGGTTGCTTTCAACAGTGTACGGTTGAGGGAAGGAAACGTAATCATAAGTTGGAATACATTGAAGGGGCAGAACTACCAAGTTCAGCGATCTAATGATATGAAGAGATGGGTGAATGTGGGTGGCTTAGAGCAGGGCACAGGTAATGTGTTAGATTATTCTGAAACTGCTTCAAAAAAACAGGAGTTTTTCAGGGTTGTGATACCTTAAATTTCCATACTTAAAATAGTGTCAATACAAGTTAACGAGTCGAATACGAGACATCCCGTGACTCATGGCTGCTGACTGGCCCGGTGGGTGCAAAAGGTTGCCTAAGATATACAACCGCCCGGGATGCCGCTGATTACGCTCGTTGGGACGCCCATGATAGTGGTGGCACCATTGATGTGTTTGACCAGCAACGGAGACTCTTTAGGAGCATCGTTATTGAAGCTGCTGAGCTAGCCGATTCGGGCTCTGTCTTGCCGTCTGTTTAGGTGACCAGTTTTTGTTAAAGAAATGCCCCGAAACAAGGCGAAAAGAGGAGAAACCCAATTAGTAATTTCGATTATTTTAATAAAACTTCTAAAAATCTTTCCTGTCGGATCATTGGGACTTTTCCCCCTCTACTCCGGTCTAAATAGGACTTTATCGAATTACCAATAAAACCTAATTCGTATTGGTTGAAAATTCTAGCATACTCCTTTTACATCCTAATTTTAAATTGCTGCTATCAATTTTTCTTTATACCTTTTGGTAATGAAAAAACCTAATCGAAGAAAATTTCTAAAGAAATCATCTGCTGCCGCAGTAGGCGCAACGACAATTAAATTAACGAATGATGGGACAGCTGAAGAAATTGGATCAAAGGAAGGGGTGTTCAAGCTTGGTGACTTTGAATTACAGTCAGGAACGGTGTTGAAAGATGCCTTTTTATCCTATGAAACTCATGGGAAATTAAA
>TARA_B100001057_G_scaffold61177_2_pt1 | contig 10412 bp, 6 predicted proteins | sample TARA_B100001057 | Tara Oceans TARA_B100001057 (sample SAMEA2621839) | marine metagenome | biome: marine biome (ENVO:00000447); feature: surface water layer (ENVO:00002042); material: "saline water (ENVO:00002010), including plankton (ENVO:xxxxxxxx)" | depth 5 m | reverse complement strand
CCAAGGAGGGAACTGACTTTCATCGCTTCACGGTAGCCAGCGGGGTTTGTTCCCCAAGCCGTACTGCCGTCATGACCGGCCATTTTCCCGCCCGTTACAATATCGACGGGCACTTTGCCTGGGTTCCGAGCAACCAGAAACGAAACATGCCCGACTGGCTTGACCCCAAGGCTCCCATGCTCTCTCGCTTTCTCAAAAAGGCAGGGTATGCAACCGCCCATTATGGCAAATGGCATCTCGCCAACGACATGATTCCCGATGCCCCTTTCCTGACCGAATATGGCTATGACGAGTACGGAGCCTTCAATTGTTCCGGGCCCCAGATGTATGTCCACGACGACGTCAAAAGCGCCATTCCCTTCATCGAGAAAAGTCAGGCCAAGGGGAAGCCCTTCTTCATCAACCTCTGGATCCATGAGCCTCACACCCCTTTTCACGTCGATCCCAAGTTGCAGAAGCGCTTTGCCAAGCTTGGCGAAAAAGATGCGATCTATGCGGCGACGCTCTTTCATGCCGACTTGAGGATTGGGCAATTGCTCGATGCCTTGGACCGTTTGAAACTGACTGATGATACCCTTGTGATTTTCAGTTCAGACAATGGACCGGCTCGCGGTGCTCCCGATGCACCTTTGACGCTCGGTTACGATTCCGCAACCGGCTTGGGATACGGAATCGCTGCAGCCAAGGGAATTACGGGAGGCCGAAGGGCCTACAAGGGAGGGCTCCTTGAAGGAGGGATCGGTGTGCCTTTCATTGCCCGGTGGCCGGGGAAGGTTCCGGCCGGAAAGGTGGACAAAACCTCGATCTTTTCGGCGGTCGATCTGTTGCCCACCTTTTGCGAGCTTGCTGGAGCCAAGCTACCGCGTTCCTATGAATCCGACGGACTAAGCCAAGTGGCTATGCTCAAGGGGAAGGGAAATTCCAAGCGGACCAAGCCCTTGTATTGGAAAATCGGAGCCGCCTGGCCTGCCCGTGAATCGAAGCCCGATCACTGGGTCTCCTATGCGGTGGCAAGCATGCAGTGGAAGTTAGTGGCGAATAACGATCTTTCGAACTTCGAACTTTTTGACATCGAAAAGGATCCGCTTGAAAAGAAGGACCTCAAGGATGAAAAACCGGATATCGTTAAGGAGCTGATAGCCAAGATCCGGAACTGGCAGTCCGGGTTGCCGGCGAAGCCTACGGGGAACGTTTTCTCAGGCCTGAGAAAAACTTCCAAATAAGTTCTCCGAGAGTTTGAGCTTGAAAGGAATACCTACCCTCCTGATTGCCTAAAGGGATCCGATGCGGTAGAGGGCCTCGTTCGTGCGCACGAGGAAGGATTTTCCTAGGGGGGCGAAACTGGCCATGTGGGCAGTCCCGTCGAGTTCGTTTTTACTTACGACTTCAAGCGTCTTGCCCGGTTTAATGACCGTAGTAATCCCCGCTTGGTCGGAAAAGTAGAGGAGTCCTCCCGCATAAGTCGGGGAGGAACTGAATTCTCCGTCCATTCGTTCACGCCAATGGAGGTCACCGGCGAGGGCGTCTACGCAGGTGAGGATTCCTCCGTCGTTGATGACGTAGAGTTCTTTTCCCACGAGAATGGGTGATGGCATTTTCGGTCCCCGATCGAGCCTCCAGGCAAGCTTGGGCGTTTTTTCTCCCTCGTAACGAAAGGCGAGAATTTCAGCTTTCATGAAGCAGGTCGACAAGTAGATCATGCCATGACCGGTAACGGGACGGGCGACATTGGAAAAGCCGAGGTGACCATACTTGATTTTCCAAAGCTCGTCTCCCGTTCTCGGGTCGTATCCGTACACCCAGTCGGCGCTGCAGGAAATCAGGACGGGTTTTCCATTAAAGGTTTCCACGATGGGAGTGGAGTAGGATTTCTGAAGCTGTGGATTCTCTCTGAGTTCACCTGAACGCTTGGTCTTCCAAGCAATTTTTCCGCTGTCCTTGTAGAGAGCGACGATGTTTTGCTTGTCGCTTCCGTCCAAGTGGAAGATCATCAGGTTATCCCAAATGAGCGGAGAACTTCCGGGCCCGTTCTCGTGCATCACCCAAAGGGCCTTGTCCTCGTTTTTCCAGAGGATTTTGCCGGTCTTTGCATCGATACAGGCGTTGCCGTAGGCCCCAAAGTGGAAATAGACCTTTCCGCTTTCAATGACCGGAGTCGGGGAGGCGTAACTGTTGAGTTTGTGCACCCACTGAGGCTGCTTTTTTTTCAAAATTTCAATGTCCTGCATTACCTTGCCCGACTTGGGATCAATCTTGAGGGCCCGCAGGCTTACCTTGGAAAGAACGGTTACGGTAGGCAGGCCCTTGTTGTCCTTTAGCCTCTCCTTCTTTTCCGCTTCCGAGGCGGGAGTCTCGATGGCCGTCGTTACCCAAACGGTTTTTCCATCGTGTACGGGCGAGGAATGTCCGCGCCCAGGAAGAACCGATTTCCAGGAAACGTTCTTGGTCTTGTTCCATTCGGAGGGATAACCGCTCTTGCCTGCATGACCGTTGGCTGACGGTCCTCTCCATTGGGGCCAGGATTCGGCTCCGCAGAGAAGGCTCGTAATGAGAGGAAGAAGAGCGAGGTGTTTCATATCGGTTTACCTTTCTTTCAGGGAAGTCTTTTGACCATGAGATTACGGAACAAAACCGTGCTTCCGGGATCGTGTCCCTGAAGGGCAAAAGTTCCTTCCCCCAGAGTTCTTTCAAAGGAGGACCCCGTTTTCCAATCGTCAGGTTGAGTCCACTCGATAATGACCTTTCCATCCACCTTGGTCACCACCTTTTTGCCTTCGACCTTGATGTAGACCTCGAACCATTCGTCGTCCTTGGCGGGTGCTTCCAAGGTATCCTTCACCCCATAGACGCTGGCTGTTTTCTTCGGATCGTGATAAGTGTTGTTGATTTGGCACTCGAAGCCCGCCTTGGGCCATCCTTCATCCTGAAAACGGGTATGGAAATAGATTCCTGCATTGGAGTGGGGCAAGGTCATGACCTGGGCCTTGAATTCAAAATTCTTAAAGGGCTTTTTGGTTTGGTAGAACAGATGGCAACGCCCGGGAGCATTGGCTACGATACATCCGTTCTTGACGGAAAAAGAGACGTCGTTCTCGTTGGCCTTCCATCCCTTGAGGGTTTTGCCGTCGAACATACTGACCCAACCTTTTCCGGGGACATGGTCCTTGGCCAGGTGCTCTCCAAGCAAGTCCCGACCGAAATCGCCGTCGAAGTCTCGCCACACTGCGTGGACGTGGTTGGCGTCGTTTTGCGTGGAGTCGTACTCGAAGAGGAATTTCGGTGTTTGAATCCGATAATAATGACCTTCCCCAGCCTTTTGGCTTCCGGCCCAGGCGAAATAGGTGTTCTTCGGATCAAGGAGAGGGTTGCGAGAGGAGACTTGTTCGACGACCTCGGGGCGGTGTTTGAGAACGTATGCCTGAACGATTTCATTGAGCCAACCCTTTTGACGCGAATTCATCTTGGTTATGGGAAGGCCTTGGGGAGGGAAGAAAGTCTTTCGGTCGACTGTGCTGTCTTGCCCCGAGTAGATGTCTCTGGGAGCTTTGTCCGAAAGAATCGCCATGTTTCTTTGCGGAGGGGAAAGGGAACGCACGAACTTTCTGGCTTTGTTTTCCTCGTCCGCCAAAACCTTCAGACCCTTGAATGCGCCATCCTTGACTTCGGCCGGGCTTGCTCCCCAGAAGCTTGGAGTCACCGAAAAGATCCGTCCGTTGACCAGAGTGAAATTAAGCGACAGGTGGTGCCCCTCGAAGCGCCATCCCCAAGTCCCGGAGGCATCGGGCTTCCCGAAGATGGAAACATGGTACAAGGATGGATCTCGGATGTCGCGCCCTTCCATTTCGAAGAGGATTTGCTCGAGAATCATGATGGTCGAAGCTTCGAGGTGTCCGCGGTGACTCAAGCCCGAGGCAAGCAGGGCATGTGCAAGGGTTCGCTGAGCGGGTTTCATGTTTCCCAAGGTCAGACCGAGACGCTTGCCGTTGGGTTTGATAAAATTGCCGGGAACGAAATGCCATCTTTCCCGCTCCTTGTCCTTCCATGAGAAGACGGCTTCCTTCTTTGCCTTGTCGTCCAACGACAATATGAAGCGCTGAGCCGCGGTAGCCATGTCGGTGGCGGGGTCGTGAGCAAAGGCCTTGCCGAGCAAAGCGAGGAAGAGGGTGAAGATGGTAAGAAGTTTCATGTTTAAATGACAATCAAATGCGAGATAAGCTGAGAACGTCCATGCAAAAGATTCGGAAACTTCCAGAATGTGAAGGAACCTTGACGCTTTCGATCTGGTTGGGTACCGAATATTGAGGATGGTTCAACAAAGGCAAGGAAGGGTGTTTACCTGATGGTTCGAAAACTGGATAACGAGGTTTCTCTGGTTTCAGGTTCCCTTTTCTCCGGTGGCGGGGTGGGGGACGTCGGAATCGAGTGGGGGGCCAAGATTCCGGTTCTTGCAGCTTGTGAATGGGTCCCTTCCCGAGCCGCTCTGATAAGGAGTAATTTCCCGAAGACCAAGGTTTTCGAGGGAGATATTTGGAAACTACAGGATTCTTACGTCGAGTACTTTCAATCGAAGTTGAAGGGATCAAGACCCTGGCTTCTCACTCTTTCGCCACCTTGTCAGGGAATGTCTTCCAACGGAGCGGGTCGAATCTCCGCCGCCATCCGCCAAGGCAATCGACCGGAGGAAGACGAGCGCAATCGTTTGATCCTACCCGGCATAAACGTTCTCGAGCAACTGCAACCGGACTGGTTCATTCTGGAGAACGTCCGGAGAATGGAAAACACCATCATTCGAAACGAAAAGAACGAACCAGAAAACATTCTCGACTGTCTGGCCCGGCGTCTCCATCCGCTCGGATACTCCATTCGGGCGAACGTACTGGACTTCCGGGCCTACGGTGTTCCTCATCATCGTTCGCGCTTGATCACCATAGGTTGTCGTATTCCCTCACTCCTCAAAGAGACACCGCCGCTGCAATCGGTTTTCTCTAAAGCGTTGAGTCGCTTTCATCCCATGCCGACACATGGCGGAGAAGGACAGCCTTCTTTCGTTAATCTTCGTCAGTCAATCGGAGGATTACCCAAGCTTGATGCACGGGATCTCTTGGTGGATCCAGGCGATCCATACCACTGCATACCCAAGTGGAACGATAAACAGTACTTTTGGATGAAAAACACTCCCGAAGGACAGACTGCTTTCGAAAACGACGAATGCCCCGAGTGCGATGAGTTGGTGCGGGATCGCTCTCTTACCTCTTGCTCATGTGGTTGCCCTCTCCCGCGACCGCAGCTTTCCAAACCGGGTGGAACGAGGTTGGTCAAAGGCTTTCGCTCATCCTATCGAAGGATGTGGTGGGACAAACCGGGGGCAACCCTGACCATGAACAGTGGTGTGATTTCGAGTGACCTCAAAGGGCACCCTGAACAGAATAGAGTTCTTTCCATTCGCGAAATCATACTCCTTTCCACCTTGCAAAACCCTCGATGGAAAAAAGCCTATTCGTTCGAGGGTATCGAGTACGGGAGAATGAAAGAGGAGGAAGTGTTTTCGAAGAAGTTGATCCGTGAAGTCATCGGAGAATCGATTCCACCCTTGGCGATGTTCAGAATCGTGGAGCATTTGACTGATTTGGACGGAAGGTTTTAGCGGAAGCGGTTCAATAAACTCTGTAATACACCTCTGTTTTCCCGCGATTTGTCTTCCTTTTTTTTGAGCTTTGCCATGCCCGTGGTTCCTTCCTTCCTCGTTACTCTACCATCCTTGTTGGAATCGAATAGAGGAAATAGGGCAGGTCTGGTGAATTCTTCCTTAGTCAGGAAGCCATCCTCGTTCTTGTCCAAACGGGTAAAGAGATCACCCTTGTTTTCTTTGCTTTCACTATTCGGGGTTTCGGGTTCGAATTCGCATTCCAAGTAGCCGATCAGCATCTCATCCTCCGACTGGTCACCCCAGCGCACTCGGGCGTCCGGGTCGGGGTTGGCTGGATTGTCCTTGCTGTTGTCAAATACACCCGTTACTTCAATCCGGCTGCCGGGAGGTAGAAGGCGGGGCTCTCTCAGCTCATATCGAAGTTGCCAGTTGAAATCGTAGCGGGGGACGTCGAGCAAGGTTTCCCTTTGATCGTTATTACCGATCAGTTCGTACTTGATTGCTTTACCGCGCAAGTGCATGTGGGGCATGAATGCCCGCACTACGGTCCCTTCGGGAATTGGTCGGGAGGCAATTTCGGAATGATCGGCCTTGTTGGGCGGAATGTCGATGCGATGGTTGGCAACGGGAATGGTCCGCACCACCTTCTCGGGAGCTTTCTTTGCAAAACGCAGTCCGATCCTCGTCCGGTCGGTGGTTGCTTTCCCGGTTGGGGTATAATGCATCTGAAAGAAGAGAGTTGCCCCGGCAGGGAGTTTCTTGGCCACTCCCTCGGGGAATTGAACGAAGGTGTTGCCAGGGACGTAAGCGGCCAAAGCGCCGGCTCGTTCCCTATTCACTCCGTCCGCGCCGGCGAAAACGAGAACGTGATGGACAACGCTTGGAGCGGTAGGTCTCACCTCCGTAGCCTGTATCCATCGGTCCTCGGGAAAATCTGTCTTGACCCGTAGATTGACGTAGGGCATCACGCCAGTCGCTTTAACCTGAATTTCCCGAGGAAGGGAGAATACGACGTCGGGCTCTCCGATGGTCCACTCGATTTTGCGGACTTGGGGGACGGGGGCGTCAGCCGGGTTTCCTTCCGGTTTACCGTTTTTTATCCAACCAAGGAGGTCGGCTTTGTCGGATGCGCAAAGGGTGCGGTCATTGGCCCAAGGGGAGGGGTGACCGGGAGGGGGATCGGAGGCTAACCAGGGCGGCATGATGCCTTCGGAAACTACCTTTCGAATCATCCCGGCATTTTCCTCTGCCTCATCATAATGTTCTAGGCCGAAGGGCCCAACACCTCCTTCGCGGTGGCATTCCACGCAGTTGGCTTCGAGTATGCGTGAGATTCGGTTGTGATAAGTCCAAAGGGGGGCTGGCTCTTCTACCTTCGAAACGTCTAATTCGCATCCCGGAGCCCATAAGGCGGATGATTCGATGAGTTCTCCCCCAAGGTGAGCCTCCAATGCATTCTTCAAGTATTGCGTTCTGGGTTTTTTCAATTGATAGCCGATTCCGTATTGGTCGTCGACCGGTCCACGGTAGATGATGGTACGGGCGGAATCCAAGACAAAGGTATCCGTTGTCGTACGAGCACCTAGGAGGCGGGACAAGGATTCCTCCTCGTCCAAAAGCATGGGCCCCTTGAATCCGTGTTCCCGTCCCATTTCGAGAAGATCTTCTTTGGCTCCCTGAACGGCAATCGGATCTACGAAGATAAAAGCAACGTCATGCTTGCGGTATTCACTTTCCAGTTTCGCAAGAGACGGTGCGAAACGCTTGCTTAGCGGACAGGAAGCTCCGGTGAAGGCAACGACCAAAGCTTTCTTGTTTTTGAAGTCGGAAAGCTTTCCTTTTTTCCCATCGGCCGTGACGTATGAAAGGTCCGGAACCCAACGGCCTACGCCATGGGCCTGGGCGTCGATGGGTTTGGGACCTTGACGGAGGGGAGCGGAAGGTGCTCCTGCCAGAAACGAAACCAGGGCAAGTTGGGTAAGGTGCGGGATTAGTTTCATGACGGAGAAGTTATGGGTCATTTGACCGTATGGCGAATTTGAATTCATGCGCTCTCCCTACACCGCATCACCCGAGATCTTTACGTCGATTGGGTCTACTTGGTCCTTTGGTACACTTTGACGTAATCCACCAACATTTTAGCGGGGAATTTGGTCGATGCATCGGGATTGCCGGGCCAACGTCCACCCACGGCCAAGTTGAGCACAAGGTGGAAGCGTTGGTCGAAGGGGGCCGGGAACGGGGCTTTGTCGGAAGACCATTTTTGTTGGGTTTGCCATGTCTTTCCATCGATTCCCCAAGTGATCTTTCCTTTTTCCCAAAAAATTGAGAATACGTGGAAGTCGTCGGCAAAGGTCCCAGAGGGTAACTTGTATTTGTCTCCCGAATGTTGGTTCTTGGGCCATCCTCCACCATAGTGGAGAGTTCCGTGATAAGTCGACGGTTCGTGACCGACCAATTCCATGATGTCAATCTCTCCGCTCGATGCCCAGCCTCCGTATCTTTCATCGGTGGGCAACATCCAGATGGCCGGCCAGATTCCCTGACCGATCGGAAGTTTGGCCCGGACATCCACCCGGCAATAGGTCCAGTCCCCCCGAAGCTTGCTGCGAATCCGCCCGGATGAATATGGTTTGACCGTTCCGGCCATATTTGGGCTGTCCTTGTGGGCTTCGATGACGAGGTTGCCGCCTTCCACCCGGAGATTTTTCTTGTTCCATCGGTAGGCTTGCATCTCGTTGTTCCCACCCCCCAAAGCATTCTCTTCGACGCCCCATTTTGAATAGTCGAGGGAGTTTCCATTGAATTCGTCGGCCCACACGAGTTTCATCTTTCCGGCTTGCTGGGCGTGAGTAAGGGAAGTGAACAACAAGAAGCCAAGGAGAGGCAAGATAGAGATCGATGATGAGTTTTTCATGAGTTGTATGAGTTTCAGGTCGGAAAATTTACCAGTCGTCGGTACGGAAAGGCGAGGCTGGGAATCCTTCGCGGTTGTAGAGGTTGGCGCCCAAGGGGTTTGCCGAGAAGGCGTATCGTACGGCCACGGGCACCGGTACGTCGGGATGGGAAACCACGACCGTATCTCCATCGATCATGGCGTTTCCCCAAACCCACACTCTATCCTTCCCGGCGATGGCGAAGCGTTCGAGCTTGGCGTCGATCACGATTTCCTCGGTTGGTTCGAGTCCATTCTTTTCTCCGATTATGAGGCCTTTTCCAATATGTGAAAAATGAATCCGGACCTGGCTGTTTTTCACCTCCATCTTTTCGTAGAGCGGGCCGCTCGGAACGATTTCAAGGCCGTAGGTTTTGGCAAGGGCCCATTGGGCAAGCCGCTTGCCGACATCCTGCTTGTTCTTTGGGTGAATGTCGCTGGTCTCTCCGATGTCTATGATAACCGCCATCCCCGAGTTCGGTATGTCGAGCGCCTTTCTTTCGGCATCGCGGATCTTGGCGTAACCGTCTCCACCTTGCGGGGTCTTTTTGTCATTGGTGAAATTGGCCAACTGCACCCAGTAGAAGGGGAAATCTCCCTGATTCCAAACCTTTCGCCAGCCTTTGACCAAGCCATGCTTCTTGTGATAATAGGTTTCGCCTTCATTCCCGTTTGATTCCCCCTGATACCAAATCGCTCCCCTGATTGCATAAGGTACAAGAGGATGAATCATTCCGCGGTACAAGCGTGTCGGGTCTTGATGACTGGTGCCGATCCCAACCTGGGCGGCGGTTGGTCGGGCAGGGGGGAAATCACCGGCCTGAACGGCTCTCTCGGCTTCCTCGATCCAATCCCTCATGCTCTTGATCCCGGCGAGGTGGCGGGCCTTACCTTGCTCGGTAGATGGGTCTACTGCTTCGACCCGCTTGATTACCTCTTGAGCGAAGCCTTGATTGGTTATGATTCGATAGCCCTCAATCGGCATCCATGGCTCGATCCGGGTCCCTCCCCATGACGAATTGATCAATCCGATTGGTACGTCGATTTGGCCCATTAAAGAGCGGCCGAAGTAATAACCAACAGCGGTAAAACCTCCTGCAGTTGCAGGGGAGCAAACTTGCCACTTCGCATCGAAATTTCTCTTATGGGAATCGGACGGAATCTTCGGAACTTTGATATGTCGGATGATCGGGTGATCTGCGGCTTGTCTTTCCTCAATCGGATTGAGGGCGCCGTTGACCGACCATTCCATATTCGATTGGCCCGAGCAAACCCACACCTCACCGACCAAGACGTCTATGAGCGTGATTTTCTCGGAACCGTAAATGGTCAGTTCACGTCCTTGGGCATTTGCTTGCATAGGAGGTAAGCGAACTTCCCATCGACCGTCTTCGCCTGCTTTTCCGGTGACCGTTTTTCCCGCAAAGGAAACTTTCACTTCTCGTCTCTCTTCGCACCAACCCCAAACAGGAATTGGTTTATCCCTTTGCAAGACCATGTGATTCCCGAAGATTGCGGGCAATTCCATCCCCGCGTAGAGGATTCCGCAGAAGGAGCAAAAAAGGAAGAGCAAAAAAAAGGTAATCTTGGAGGGCATGATCTTTGGATTATTTGAAAAATTAGATTGCGATATTAGACTAAGTTTTCCGATCAGTCCCAAGCAATCAAACACAAAAAAGTTTCCAAAATAAAAAAAGCGGCCCGTTCTCGTTGCCGAGAACGGGCCTAAAGCCAAGAAAGCCTACCCCAAAACTTCCTTGGATGAGTTGATTTAGCTAGATGCTTGTTCTCTCGTCAACCGAGTTTCCGAACTCGATTGTCGTTTTCCTG
>TARA_B100001057_G_scaffold389543_1_pt1 | contig 10417 bp, 7 predicted proteins | sample TARA_B100001057 | Tara Oceans TARA_B100001057 (sample SAMEA2621839) | marine metagenome | biome: marine biome (ENVO:00000447); feature: surface water layer (ENVO:00002042); material: "saline water (ENVO:00002010), including plankton (ENVO:xxxxxxxx)" | depth 5 m | reverse complement strand
TTTTTCAGCAGTCCTAGCTCCGAGACTTCATAAGATTGGAAGCAAGTGAAAGGCGCCAAGTTTATTAGGCGTCGAGAAAGTGTCAGTCGGGTTGAGAGTCCTAGCTGTACAAACGAAAGGATGGGGGCCATATCTTGTTCGTTTTTGGAAGCTATTTTTTTGCAATCAAGCCCATGTCATTTGGTGTGCGTGGTTTTATGGATGAGCTTACTTTCCGCTGTGGAGCTTTCGATTTCCGGTAGTTTTAGTTCTCTTTTGAATTTTTCTCCAAAGATATCTCAGAGGGTTCGACCAACCCGTATCCCGGGAGGGCAAAAAAGGAATGAATGGCTTTTGCGTCGGTCTGGTTCCAGATCTGAACCTTTCCATTGAAACCGGAGGAGGCTACAAGTTTGTTAGACGGATCAAAGGCAACCGACAGGGCCCAATCCTCATGACCTTTGAATTGTTGCCGCTGCCTTCCATCCCCAAGGGAGTATTCGTAGGCAACCTTGTCGTTCGAGCTAACGAACACGGACTTTCCAAGAGAAATAATCTTATGCGCCGAACCGCCAAATCGATGAACGTCCCTGATTTTCTTTCCATCTTCTATTCTCCAAAGAAGCAGAAGTTTGTCATCACTTGCGGAGTAGACTTGTTTCCCATCCGGGTGAAAGGCAACTCCGTTGACCGGACCCGAATGCCCGGAGAAAGTGACCACTCGCTTGCCACTGTCGAGATCAAAGACTTTGGCCGTCTTGTCCCGACTCGCCGAGGCCAGTTTCTTGCCGTCCGAACTCCAAGTCACGGCATTAACCCAGTCCGAATGGTTTGCGAAAGTTTTGAGATTTACCCATTCTTCTTCGTGTTGCTCAAACACACGAATCCGTCCATCGGTCGAGGCCGTTGCCAATTTGGTTCCATCAGGTGAGAAACGGGCATCCAGGGCAACGTCCGGAGTGCGTGCCAGCACGTCGAGGAGTTTGCCACTGGCTATTTCCAGTAGTCGAACTTCTCCGTAAAGCCCGGGCGCGCCACCGGCAACGGCCAACAACCTACCATTGGGAGACACGTCAATCGCATAGGAGCGCTCTGCGATATTGCCGATGCGGCGAAGCAGTTTTCCGTCCTTCGGGTTCCAAACCGTGATCTCGTGGTAACCACCGGCAAAAAGCTCATCTCCATGAGCCCCATAGGCCAAAGCCTGAATGGAGATTTTTGAGGAATATTTCTTGGGCGACTCTGGATGGACGGGTGGAGGGATGATGGAGGCAAGAGAGGCGTCTTGATCACCCTCGAAAGTCGAGCCTTCCTCAATCCAACGCTTGAACAAGGAAATTTGTTCCTCGGAAAGCGGTTCTGCGTCCAAGGGCATTCGCTCGTCTTTGTCATCAGTGATCAAGCGGTAATAAACCTCGCTTTCATCAAGATTCCGTGGGGTGAATCCGTGTTGGTGAGTCGCTCCCTTGTCCATGGCCCGCAAAAAAGTATCCACTCTGTATTTGCCTTTGGCCTTCTTGGGCCCATGGCAGGACTGGCATTTAGTCAGTAGTATGGGGGCCAAGTCTTTGCTGAAACTTACCGGATCCGCCTGAACTTGATGGCCTAGAATACAGGCTGAGATAAAAATGAAAAATCCCCTCATTGCCTTAATTCAATGATTGAAGAGAAATTCATTGCGGTTAAGAATAGCCCAGCATAGGTCCTCCAAGGCCTCACCCTTGTCCGTTGCCTTTTCCAAATAGGCCAAGGCGATGGCCTTCTCCTTTTCATTGGGAAACCGGGAAAGCGCAGACAGATGTAGGTTTTCCACGATTTCAGGTAAAGGTTTCTGGGCTGAAAGAGACTTCCTGAAGAGTGAGTCTCCTGCGGTCAGCATACTATTGAAAAGTTTGCCGTTAAAGAGCTGCAAGGCCTGTCCAAGACCGGCATCGCCCGCGCGCTCGCAAGAGCAGACCGTTTGTCGTTCGGGCTGCCCGAAAACCTTGAGGAACTCAATGTCGCCGATCATGGAGCGATTCTTTTGGGCAAGATCAGGCGCCGGGAGGTGAACGGCCTTGACCGTAGCGGGAACTCCGAGAAATTTCATTGGCTTACCGGTTACTTGCCCCAAGGCATCCACAAGTTGCTCCGCTTCCAGTCGGCGGGGTTGTCGAAAGGAGAAAAAACGTGTGTCGTCCCGGTTAAACTCGTTGGTCTCTGCAGAGGTTTGGTATGCGTTGCTGTTGACGATTTTTCGAATAAGGTCGCGACGATCAAATCCGCTTTCCACGAAATCCTTGGCAAGTGCCTCCAGGAGAGGCTCGTTTGAGGGAGGATTGGTGTCACGAAAATCATCAAAGGGCTCGACGATGCCTATCCCCATGAGAGATGCCCAAATACGATTCACCTCCACTTTGGCAAAAAACGGATTGCCAGGCTTGGTGAGCCATTCGGAGAAAACCTCCCGACGATCCTTTTCGGGAGGCAGTTCAAAGATGCCCATATCAGGCACCCAGGGAGGCAGGTGCTTGCCGCTGACTGGATGGGTAACCTCACCTTCCTTGGCATTCCAGACGAAAGTTTCTCCGCTTTTACCAAGTTTTTTGGTCTTGGTACGGGCAAAAAAAGCAGTGAGCCCATAATAGTTGTCCTGCGTCCATCGCTCGAAGGGATGGTTATGGCATTTGGCGCACTGAATTCGGGAGCCCAGAAAAAGCTGTGAAGTCGATTCCATGGCATCTTCGGCATTAATTGTCGTACGGATGAAATTAGCTTCGGGGTTCAACAAAGAACTGCCTTTTGCGGTTAGCAAATCACGGGCGAACTCGTCGTAAGGCTGGTTGACGGCAATTGATTGTTCCAGCCAATCGGCAAATTTATAGACGGCGCCCTCACCAATCTGTTTTCTCGAAAGGCGGAGCAGATCCCCCCATTTACGGGCCCAATACTTGGCGTAGTCGGGAGAATCCAGCAATCTGTCGATCAGTTGCGAGCGCTTGTCCACGGCATCATCCCCAAGAAAGCTTTGAACCACCGTCGGTTTCGGAAGTAGTCCCGTAAGATCTAAGTGGATTCGGCGGACAAAGGTGGAGTCTGAAATCAAGGGGGAGGGCGGGTAATGCAGGAGACGAAGTTTGGCGAGAACCTTCTCGTCCACGTAGTTCACGGGAGATGGGGCTTTCCAAGCGTACCCCTCGGGCTTTCGGGAAAAGGTTATATGAATGCTTTGTACTTGCTCCAGGTACCGAACGAGAATTGCCGCCTGTCCACGGCTTTTTCCCGTAACCTTTCCCTCGGGATTTACAACCGCGACGTTTTCATCTGAAGTTGTGAAAACGGCAAGACGGGTCACGTCGCGTGAAGAGCCATCGGAAAAAGTAGCCCTCGCAGTGAGTTGGAGGTCAAATTCGGGCCAATTCAAAAGCTTGGACCCTCCAGGTTGGATCTCCAGTTTGACGCATTTGGCTTCCTTCTCCGGTGTCGGGCAACCTTCGCGGATCCATTCACGAATCAGGTTGTATGCGAAACTATCGACTTTAAGGCGTTCCCCCCCCTCATGGGCAATGGCCATCGTGGGTTTCAACAGAAGAAGACTTTTTTCGGGTTCAATCGGATTGATTCTCCTGCCTAATTCCTCGCGAAAGATGGTATGGGAATCAAGAGATGGATCAAAAGCCCGAAGAGAAAGTCGAAAGTGACCTTTGCCGTGAGGCGCCCCGTGGCAACTGCCCTGACTGCAACCTTGCTTTGATAAAATCGGAAGCACTTCGTGGCTAAATGAAATCTTTGGCTTGTCTGCGCAAGCAAGCCCTGGAAAAAGGAGGGCAAAGACTGGGTAAATAATTTTCATATCAATCTTTTCTTCGATTATCTGGTTTCCTCAAGGTTATCTTCTTTACCCATAATCCCGATTGAAATTTTATTAGAAAACACGCGCATATAGCGCGTGTTTTCGAGCTCTCCGCGAACCGAGGCAAAAACCTCGATCTCATCCCCTGGAATTGCCTTTGGTGGAATGGTGAATTTCAAAAGGGCAAACCCTTTTTTCTCGTCGAAATCCTCAGCCTTCTCCGAAACCTTCCATTCTTTTGGGAACCCATGCCAGAAAGTCTTTGGTCTGATAAAGCGAAAAGCCCCGACCTTCTTTTCCAATGAAACCTTCATTTCCAACCTATCTCCGGGCTCCCCACTAATGGGGTCCAAAGACAACTCGATTTTCCTTGGCATCACGAACATGGGGATTCGATTAAGCAATTCTTCGGGCGGGAATGGAATGTTTGGCAAGACGTTCTGAAAGGCTGATTTTAAGTCTAGAACATCGGTCCACTCCTTTGGGTTGTCCCCCTCTTTCGAGAAAGTGGCTCGTAGGCGAAGTAAATCCCATTCACCTGGTTTCATGGTTTCGGGGATGAGGATTTCAAGGTCAAAGTTACCCTTTTCCTTACCAATGGAAGAAGAACCAAAAACCTCATAATCCCCCCGCTCTCCAAAGGCAATTAACTCGATGGTTTCAGCGAACTTTTTGCGCAGGCTCTTGAGTTTCAGGGTGACCGTCGAACCGGGTTGCCCCGAGACGGTCAAATGCGAAGCTTTTCCAGCATCCCAATGAAAGCCGAGCGGCGTGGCTTGAATGCGGGCGGAAATCGCATAGTGAAAAGCTGGAGCACCCCGTCCCGCCAGTTCACTGACAAGGAGAAAGAGGCGCCCATCTGCAGATGCTACGTGGTGAAGAGATTCTTCTGCTAAGTTACCATTCCCTGCCGAAGCCAGAACTCGCCCTTTTTCATCCTGCAGGCAAAGCAAAAGAAAAGCGGGTGACCCTAAGCTGCGGCAGAAAGGACGAAAGTGGAAATGCTGTCCTTTTTTTGCCTCGAAAGCATAGATATCAATGTCGTCGGGTATTTGCATACGACCTGTCAGGGTAGCGGAGGACTCGATCGAATGGGCTTCGGGCAATTGATTGTTCGGTTCCTTCTCAATGAATGGAGGTTCTTCCACCAGTCGGAGCGGAACAAAGCCGGAGGCATGGTGTTCAGAACCCCTGAATCCAATACTGAACTGCGATGGAACTCCGTAAAGACCGGACATTCGAGCGGACCGGGAAAGGGAGCTTTCTCCCGGCAGGCCTACCGATGCAAAGGATGTTTTGACCCCAGCTTGGGCAACCATGGGGAAGGCAGCGATGGGCAATGGAAAATCACCGACCCGCAATCGATAGAACTTGCCACCCTGATAGCGGACTTCACGCACCTCGATGTAGACGGTTTCATTCTTGCTGAAGACGTGAGAGAGTCGAGGGTCCGTTCCGGATCCCGGTTCATCGTCGGAGGCAGCGAGGATTCGTCCCTCGGAATCAAGTAATTTAAGAGCGGCGTCCACGTCCTCCCCCAGACGACTGCCGAACACTTCAACGGCAATTCGTTGGCCGGACCGGACTTCCAACTTATAACAGTGAACGTCAAGGTTCGGAGTCCTTGACTCAAGGGCAAGTGGTGGATCGAGCAGAACCGCCTCTTGGCGACGGGACTTTGATTCCACTTTGCGGGTAGGAAGGTCGTCGACAAGAAAAAGAATCGGAGGAGTTATCCCCATTGAGGTCACCAGGCGAAGCCAACCTATGCCCAAGGGCGTATCTTTCTTCAAGGTCACATTGAGGCGAACTTTGTTCCTGTTCTTCGCTCCCTTTCCATCTGCGGGTGGTTTGGGAAACTCGCTGATGATTTCGTGATCGCAGGCAAAAGATGCAAGTATCGAGAGATTGCCATCACCGGAAAGGCCGAGGTCCTTACCGGCAAACTCAAGTTCAACCGGTTCGCCGACGGTTGCCGTCCTGGGCGAAACGGATGAGATTTGCTGAGCCTCGACCAAAGGGAGCAGCAAAAGGAAAATCAGCCATCCGAAGTGATTTCGCGGGGTTACCCCTTTTGAGTCAAGGAAAGCGCGCATCGATTACTCCAAGTCAGCGTTTCGAGGTGATCTGATGGGAAGAGGGAACTTCCAACATGTAGAGGTCGAACTTTCCTTTGCGTTCGGATACAATGGCCAATCGCTTGCCATCCGGATGCCAAGTCGGGTAGTCATCACGCTCCTCGCTATCGGTTACCTGCTTTACCTCGGTTCCGTCGACGTTCATCACATACACGTTGTAAAAGCCGTTTCTCGTGCTGGTGAAAGCAATCTGCTTGCCATTGGGCGATACAACGGGACGGATATCCATGATCGTATTTTCAGTCAGCCTTTTCTCGTTGGATCCATTGGCGTCCATGGAGTAAATCTCGTAGTTGTTTTCACGAGTGTTGGAGAAAACGATGGTCTTTGCGTCGGGGGTGAATGAGGGCCAATTGGAGATTCCTTCACTCTGGGTTAACTGCTTCTTGTTTTCGGCCTTCATGTCGACCGACCATAATTGTTGGGGACCTTTTTCTGCAAACGCGTAGACAACAATGGAATTATCCGGTGCAAAGGCGGGGCTTCGGGTCCCTCCGCGTCCACTGTGCTTTACGAAAAAATCCTTCTTTTCCTGCAGGTCCTTGATGACGAATTGAGCCGTCAGGTTGCCTGTGCATTCGGTATAGGCAACGTAGCGACCGTCTCTGGAAAAAGCCACCTCAACATGGTGACGATTGGCGCTTTCATAGTAGGGCTTGGATTCGAGAGTATCGAGTTCAAGTTGCTTGAGACGAATGAGATCCCTGTTCTCATCAACACCGTAAATCAAAGTGGTTCCATCATCGATGAAGACAGGGTCGCGCTTGTTTGACCCATCGGTCGTAAGTGGGGTCTGGGTTGATGAAAATCCAACACTTGTCAAGCTAACGAGAAAAAAAAAGCCCTTCGTAATACTATAAAAGTTCATTAATGACACTCCCGCCGTCCAGCACCTTCATCTCCGCTCTCTCTCTTGCCCCGATTCCGCTTAGCTCCGCAATGGTAGTACCCATCATGAGTGGGGTTATGGGTTCGGTCACAGGGCGTTCGCCTCGTTTATCACTCTCTCCAATGACACGACCCGGTTGAATGCCGGCTCCTGCCCAGACTGAAAAGTAACAATCCTTATGGTGCTCCCGTGCCGCCCTGTTACTTATTTTCGGAGTGCGTCCAAATTCACCGGTCGCAATCACAAGCGTATCCTCAAGAAGTCCTCGACTGTTCATGTCATCCAACAGGGCGGAAAAGGCACGGTCGAAGATCGGGCAATGCCGATCCTGCAAAAGCTCGAAATTGTAAATGTGGGTATCCCACCCAAAGTCGCCGTTGGGGGTAAAGGTCTCGACGTATTCACTCCAGTTTACTTGCACGTAAGGTACGCCGGTTTCCACAAGTCGACGGGCAAGAAGGCAACTTTGACCGAACGAGGTTTGACCGTAGGCATCGCGGGTGGCTTGAGTTTCAGTTGTGAGGTCAAACGAATCTCGGGCCTTGGGGTCGGTTAACAAACCGTATGCCGCATGATGGGCTTGGTTCCACCCGTTCACTCCCTTGCCGTCCAATTTACGACTGGTGTCGTCAAGTTGGGCCATCAAGTTGCGACGATTATGTATTCGGTTGGGCGTCATCCCGGGCAATAAATCCAAAGTTGGAATGCCAACCTTTCCATTCTCGGAGCAACTTACAAGGAAAGGGTCGTAAGCCTTGCCCAAGGTACCTCCACCGTAACCTTCAATTCTCCTTGGCAAATCGCGAGGAATACCTTGACCCAAGTAAAAGAAAGGAGGCAAGGCGCCTGATCGGCCACGATGCTTGGACATAATGGACCCGAAATTTGGATGTACGGTTGGGTTCTCCTCGAAACCCGTCAGACCGACCGTACCAGCCCCGGGATGGCCTCCGTTGGTAGTCTGCATCGATCTGATCACTGAATAAAGATGGCTTCGCTTGGCCAGTTGAGGAAGCAGCTCCGTTACTTGAAGCCCGTCCGTCTTCGTTGGGATGACGCCGAATGGCCCCCGATATTCCATCGGAGCATCGGGTTTCGGGTCAAAGGTATCCAGGTGACTGGGGCCACCCCATAACCAAAGCAGGATGACTGATTTTGCCTTGGCTCGATCTCCTAGTTTGCGGGCCGCTTCCAAATCGATCCCTCCGTAACCAGCGCCAAAGGCAAAGGGCAGGGCGGATGCCGTTTTTAGGAAAGATCGTCGCCCCAATCCATTCCCACAATCCCTTGCTTTGAAATTTCCGAAATCTAACATACTTTTATATTAAAATATGATAATTATAATTTCTATTCCTCTAAACCAAGACAAATTTGTAGGGTTTTGTAATCTTTTAATTTAGACACAAGCGTGAATTTTCTGATTCTTCCAGGAAGAGCAGTGAGCACTGAATGCCAGTGAATTTCAGGAAGTGGAAAGAACGACCGGAGGCCTAACGCTTGTCTCCCTCTGAAATTTGTTTTTGCAACCAAGCTCGTGCCCTTTGCCGGGTGGGGCTTTCCCGATGAGCCCAAAGGTCGGTGTGGGGATGGATGACCGGACCCTCTGGGATTTTGAAGATTTTCTCCACGGGGACGGGAAGAAAGGTGAAGTCGCCGAGCTTGGGATGTTCCTTGAGGTAGTCGTTGGCGTTTCCGCACACAAGGGTGGGGCGACCTTTGAGGCGGGCGAGGCGCTGGAGTGCGGATGCACGGTCACTTGCGGGATAGCCCCATTTTTTGTGCCCGTCAAAATGGTCATGGGCGATCATTCCCTTCCAAAAGGCGGCGATATCGTCATCCGCCAATCCTATATATCCACAGGCGATGGCTCCGCGGGAAAAGCCACAGATAAAAAGGTTTTCCATATCACCCCCGAATTCCTTGCAGATGCGGGGCAGGTTCACTTTGCAATAATCGATGGTGGCTTGACGGTCACCCCACCAAGTCACGGCGTTCTCTTTTTTTCCTTTTAAAATATAGGGCATGGATACCCAAATGAATTTCTCTCCTCCGCTTAGACCGTAGCCTAAGTTGGCTCCCTTGACCTCACCGGTTGATCCGCAAGCGGGGAACTTATTTCCGGTGTACTCGACAAGAACGGGGTAAGTTTTTCCCTTTTGCCAATCGGTCGGGAGGTAGAGTGAATGATACACTTGAGTTCCCTTGAACTCGGGGGCGACTTGCCTAACCCGCTTGCCGGGGGAAGGAACATCCTCTGTCATGGACGGTGTAATTAAATCACTTCTCGATGAAGTTTTAAAATCTTTTGACAAGCAAAAATGGCTAAGGAAGAAAAAGGCTGTGAAAATTAATCGGATTTTCATCCAGTTGGTCAGGGGTTTATTTCGAGCTTTTTGCCGCCCATCTGATGGCTTCAATGATATGTTGCCTGCCAAATGGGGTTTCCAGAGAACGCACATCGTGACCTAATTCAGTGTAGAAGAACCTACCATTAAGAGTATTGGTCCACGCGATTGGATGATCTTTTCCCATCGGTTTGCCGCCTCGATCTTGAAAAAACTTCCTGACAGGTTCGTATGTTGACTCATCCACACGTAGCAACACCTGAAAGCCGGGTTTGCCCGTTACGCTTTCCGTATGATTCGTCCAGTCGGCAGAGTACGTAAAACTGATGCCATGTCCCTTGACGGTAGGGTGATTTTTGGCCTTAGGGTCAACCAAAATTTTCGCTTCTAAATATTCTGAATCACTATCGAAATCGCATCCGCCGAGATTACTAAGCCATGGCCATTCAGTTTGACGAACCAGTGCCGCATGCAGAGCGATAATACCACCTCCGTTATTGTACCATCTTTCGATCATCTTTCTCTGTTTTTGATCCAGAATTTTTGTAAGCTGATTCGAATTGTTTAGAATAAGTACCTGATAACGGGATAATATACTTGAGATATCCTTGGCACTCTCCGTCACATCGACCTGCATCTTCAGTTCATCAGATAAACGCGAAAGCCAGCCATTGATCGCTGCCGTTTCCGGATGCCGATACCAACCGGTTCCACCAAATACCAAAACTTTTCCAATACTTTTGGGGTTTCGGTCATGAACTTTATGGTCGTGGGCAAATAATCCAGACATGCAGGTCACCAACACTGCAACTAGTAAATAGCTTGAGTAAACTCTTTTCATGATAACTAGATAAGACTCGAATGAGTCTTTAAATACAATGCTAAGATTTAGCCAAAGCGACCACAATTTCCTGTTTAGACTTAACCACACCACCAGGCTGTTCAAGTGTGATCACAAAAGCGACAGGTTTTGTAATGGCCAACGCATTACGAATTGGGATGATCTGCGTACCATCCTTTTGGGTGATATCAAACACCCCTCCATCCACCGGCAGTTCATCGCGATTCGGATCCACGATCCAAAGTTGGTATTGGTTCTTGGTCGGATCATTTACCGCAAGGTTCTCAAGGGACATGTAGCCTTCCTGCTTTTCATCATTCCATATCACTTCTCCGCTAAGACCTTTGTATGGATCGCTTGCTGATGCAAATTCGAGTCTTTGAGTATCCGATT
>TARA_B100001057_G_C22870031_1_pt1 | contig 10421 bp, 8 predicted proteins | sample TARA_B100001057 | Tara Oceans TARA_B100001057 (sample SAMEA2621839) | marine metagenome | biome: marine biome (ENVO:00000447); feature: surface water layer (ENVO:00002042); material: "saline water (ENVO:00002010), including plankton (ENVO:xxxxxxxx)" | depth 5 m | reverse complement strand
CCGCGGCACCGCCACAGGTGCCGCCTCTGCCGCCGCCCTCGCCACCACCTCCGCCGACATACGTTTACGAGACGCTGACGCTCGCTTTGGCCACCGGGTCATCGGTGCTCTTCTTCGTAATCAGCGTGGTATGCTGTTTCGGCGTCAAGAGGCGCGCCCAACGAGCGCGCCGCAAGTCGCGCTACATGGACGATCGCGAGCAGCCCGCGGACAATGGACGCCGCCTGCCGCAGGCGTATGCGCGCCAAGGGCAGGTGCCCGTGACCCCTATCCGCCCCAACTATCAGGAGCCAGGCGCGCGACCAGCTGGCGGCGGGTTTAGCTTCAGTGGGCTCACCACCCGGTACAACCCAGTGCGTATGGAGTGAGAGCTGATGCGCGCGCATTCGCAAAAACGGGACGGTTCATGAAATGTATCAGCGCGAACGGCGCGTAAAGCCGTCGGGGGCATGGCCATAGTGCGCGGAGCGTGTTTGCAACTTTTGTTAAAACTTCTGCACACGCCGCGGCGTTCGTGCGCGCGCCATGGGCAGTGTGGTCAACCTCGATGAGGTGGGCGACCTTGTACCGACGCTCAGCGACGAGCATTGGCCCTCGCGCGACATGGGGCCAACGTACCAGGAGCAGCTCAAAGAGATTGTGCACGAGACGGCCACTGTGCGGCACCGCTGGAAGTGGCACCCTTTGCCGCCGAGCGACGGCTTCCAGTATCTCGCTTTTGAGCGCACCGCTTACATCTGCGCCGTGCAGCTGTCGGGTGGCAACTGGGGCGTGATGCGCATAGATCCCGAAACTGGCGATTGCTTTCTGTTCCTGCGGCTCGAGCGTGCCCATTGGTTTGCATGGGCAGACGAGCACAAGGTGCAACGCAGTGCCATGCACGTCTTTTCCAAATGCGTGGACGACGCGATGGGCAAGGCGATGCTGATGGATGCGCGCGGCAGAACCCTCGGACTCTGGGACGTGCACCACCCGCACGTGCTCTCGGTACTGTGCACCATGTCGAAGCACGGCTGGTTGGACTGCGCGGCCGAACAGAATGAGACGCACGACAGTCCCCAACGAATGGGCACTTTCACGCTGGTAGCCCTACCGCCCCTGCCGGCCGAGTTTGAGCAGTGCCTCTGGCTCCTGGGCCATAGCGCCACTTTCGTGAAAGACAATGCGGGCTCTGACGACGACGACGTTTCGCTGAGCACGCGCAGCGACGCAAAGCCGGTCGACAAAGTGTGGGGCACGGCCATGCACGGCAAGTTGGTCAAGGGTCCGCTGGCGCACCACTTTGAACAAGGCACACGCGAGGTGTGCAAGTACGCCGCGCCATTCCTGTTTGCGCTCGGCATTGACGACTTCAACAAGTACGCACGCATCCAAACGCGCGTTTTGGACGACCTGCGATGCGCCATCGACACGTACCCATTGCGCTCGGAGCTGGTCGCCGAGAGGTCGCAGCTGTGTTTGGACCCTTCGGACAACGAGGAGGAATTGGAAGCGGTGGTGGCAGCTACAGCCGTGGCGACGAAGGGGATTGCAAGAAAAAAGGCCGTGTCGTTTGGACCGACACAGATAATAGCGCCGTCGCCATCGCCGTCGCCATCGCCGTCGTCTCTACCACTGAAGAGGCAGCCTAAGTCCAAGCAGCGGCCGCGGCAAGAGACAAAAAAGCCTGCCGCACAGGCTTACAGGCACAGCCACGCAAAGACGTCCAACTCGGACAGCCTGTCGGACTCAGATTCGGACGATGCCTCCGAAGACGAGACCTCAGAAGAAGACGACGACTCGAGCTCCAGCTCGTACAGCTCCGACTCCGGCTCGTACAGCTCCAGCTCGTCGGCGTCTTTCAATTCCGAGCACGAGCCCGACTCGCCCGATGCGTCACCACTGCCTGCAAGCAAACGCGCGCGATCGGAGGCGCCGACTCGGAACGCAGGTGTGCCTGCTCCGGACCTCAACAATGACCAGCGCCTCCTGACCATCCTCGCCGAGATGGCCAAACCGTGCTGCGAGCGATTGAAGAAGCTGAAGCGCAGCGGCGGCGTGGGTTTGAAGGTGAGGCACCACAACCAGCTCGTTGACGACTTGAAGCTGCTCGAGACGGCGGCTTCGCCGGTGGCGCTCCTCGCGGCCGCGCTCAACATCATCACCACCTTGGCCGACATCCAGTCGGACCGCTTCCGGGGCGACGCCGTGCTGGTACGTTGCTCGGAGGCGGAGCGCCTGTGCAACATGGCCGCGCAGGCCAGTGAGTTTGCGATGGGAGTGCGCGAGCTTCTCAAAGATGCACACACCAGCGCAGACCCACAGTAAAACTATATTGCCCATTGTCATTGCTGTAGAGTGTGAGAGACGGCGCAACGCGCGTCGGTGTGTCCTTCTTCACAAGGGGCTGGGGTTGGTGGATAGATAAACAGGCTGCCGTTTTGGGGACCGTCACCGCGTTCGCGGCGAAACTATGTCTGACGAGGGTAGTTGCGTGACGCTCATTTTCTATCGCATCAATCCGCAGTGGTGGAAGGAGCCGGCGCTGAACATTGCGTCGGCCGTGTGTCAGATGTCCAACTTGACACACTGCGAGCTATCGATCGGCGAGGCGCGAACGCAAGGAAATTCAAACACCACCACGCAAGCTTTCGCAGGATTGGACATCACACCCTCTGCGCCGTGCACAGGAGACCTCAAACAACGGCCAGACGATGAAAAACGTTGCGAGGGTGTTCAACGACTCGGTGCATGACGCCATCTTTTGGGCCCGCCACCACGTTCAGTTTTGTGACTGGATGCGCGTCTGTTTGTTCGCAGGTGGGCGTGGAATTGGTGGAGCGCACGGGCCGCAATCCGCAAAACCTTTTTATTCAACTCGGGTGCAGCAAGATGGCCGAGCAAAAGATGCTGCACTACGTGCGCACGCAGTGTGTTGGCAAACCTTTCAGCAACTACGCGATGGCCCGGAGTCTCATTTGGCCACGCGAGACCAATCACAACAGCTTTTTTTGTGCAGGTGCGCATGCGCGTTTCCGCGAAACAGTGTTCTGCTGGTCACATTCCCCCGTCCCCTTCAATGCGGAAGGTTCCGTGTTGCCGACCCGTCGCGTTTGAGTGTGCACAGAACTCGTCGCAAGCATCCTAAAAGTGGGCGGGCTGCTCGACGGCAGCTGCAATCCGGGGGCCGCTACACCGGAGATGCTGTTTCGAATCTATAGCCCGCGCGCAGCGGTGGCGGCCAACCCGGTTTTGCTACGCGAGCTCACCGGTGGCGGCAATGGAACTACCAGTGCAGCGCTTGCCAACGGATTCATTGGCAACCTGAGCCCAAGCGAGCGCCTGGCTGAGCGCGAGGCTCTCTTGCCAGTGTACATGCGCCAAGGTGCGGCACCGCGCGCCATGGGCGTACCGATGGCCCGACACAGCGGACTGGCGCTTCCCGTGGCGCCATCCACGCCCGTTTTTCAGCCGGCACGGCGACGCGCCGACAGCCCGCCGCGCGGCCACTTTCACGCCGTCAATCGTGAATACGTGCCTTTGGGTGCCAGTCGCGGCGGTAGCGGCGCAGGCGGTAGCGGCGCGTGCTCTGCGCGCTGCGTCGCTTCGAGCGGGCTCCAGCTCACGATGGACTCGCTGAGAATGGGAGGGGGAGGAAATGGTGGCCGGTGTAAAGTGCACCCAAGGTAGGCGCGTTTGGTCGTATCGCGGTGAGATAAACCTCCCGTTTTTAACTACACAGTGTGAGACGATGCTGCCCAACCTTGGCGGACTCTCGCTGGCGTCGGTGACGCCAACGGGCGAGTTTTACGCGCTCACTGCGCCCGAGGCGGCCGAGGAAGGCGAGGACCCGATCCACGGCCACGCCTTTCTTCCCGGCCAGACCAAGGACAGCCTCGCCGCCACGTTCCGCGTGCGCAGCAAGGACCCGCGCCCAGGCACCACGAACCGGTACGTGTACCACTTTTTTGAGGCGGCGTCGCTGTGGCAGTGGGTCAAGAGGGAACGCCAGGCGTACAACCCGAAGACCAGGGAGCCGTTGTGGAAGGAGGATTGGTTGGCGCTGCACGACCAATTCGACCCGGACAGCCCGGTGCCCCACTGGGTGCGCGACCTGCCGCAGCTTAGCTCAAACTTTGTGTACAATGGCCAGCCCGCTCCGGCCTGGGCGGAAGACCTGGCGGCCGCGTTCAGCCTATCGTCGGACTTTGTGGAAGACACGCACGGCGACACGCCCGTGGAGCAGGCCACCGACGGACTGGTTCAAGTCCTGCGCCGGATCAGGTCGAGGTTTGACGAGCAGCGATCGGACAATTACCGCTACCACATTGCAACGTACAACAACGATGAGGACGACGAGTGGAACCCGATCATGGGCGATCCCCCACCCTCGCTCACCAACGTCGTCGACAACTTGTTGGTGTGCGTGTCCCGATACGACACCATCTTGCAACGACTCAGGGCGAATGCCATTGGGTTTGTGGCGCACTTCCTGCAGGTGCCCACGACTCCTAGGTCCCACGCGTACGCAGTGGCGGATTACCTCTACTCCGAGGACAACGTGGATCACGACCGACTCCGGTTAGGCCTGGACGAGTACTTCATGGCCGTCACGAACGCCACTAACATGGCGCCTCTCGTGCGGCTTGTGACCCGCCTCAATGCGCTGCGCGTTCGTCACCACACCTTTTGGAACAGGCCGATCCTTGACAGGCATCTCAAGGGCCCACCCAACCGCGTGTCGACCGTGTGGGAGTCTGGTCGCACCCATGATGCGGCGTTGGTGTTGCTCAAGGAGAAGATGGAGGCGGCGACCAATGAAATGTCCTTCTTTACCCACGACCAGGACGACGTCGAGGGCTTCTTCCAGCTCGAGGAGTACGCGCACTACTCGCGCAGGACACCCTACGACGTCGTCACGGAGTACCTGGACGAGCTGGCGGAGATGTTTCGCAAGAACGTCGTCCAAACGCAGGCGGACGACGGGGCGAGGCGTGCGATCACCATCACGTTCTTCGCAAACGTGCTCAACGTCTTTGTCGAGTTTTTGATGTGGAACGATTCCGACTATGGCCTCTTCGGCGCCGAGATGGACTCAGACGTCGGGGACTGGGCCAACACGGTCGCGTCGACCTTGAGGAGTGTCGTGCGCAAAGATGACAGCGTGTCTACTAAGTCCGATGCCGTGACCACCTTCTTCTGGTGGTACGTGGCTCCGCTGTACGAGGCGGGCACGGTGTCCAACCAGATCAAGTCGCAGGCGACCCCCCACCTCGACCGGGGGGATGTCCTGAAGGCGCTCGACCTGCTGAACGAGGTGATCAGCAACCTCCCTACCGACCCGCCTCCTGCTTTGCACGAGCGGCCAGAGGGCGAGGCCGCGCCTGGACCGCGCCGGCAGCGCGTGTAGTGACCGTTTGGTCGTGTACTTGCATGCGTGAAAATAAGCAGTGTTTCTTTATCGTAGAAGTGAGAACGACCCTATCATTCCTGACGCGGCGCCTTTGATGCTGCCCGACCTTGGCCAGCTCGCGCTGGCGTCGACGACGCCAACGGGCGTGACGGTCCATGCCGACGGCAGCGCCACGCTCACGCCAAAGGAGTGGGCCGACCTCTCGGGTCTCATCGGCGGCCCATCGGCCCCGACCCCGGCCCCGGCCCCGGCCCCGGCTCGCCGTCGGCGCACCCACGTCGTGCGCCACGACGATGATAGCAGCAGCAGCGAGGACGAGCGACCGCTGGCGGCGCGGGTGCCCCCGCCGTCAAAGCGCCGCCACCGGCGCAAGGCCGCCGCGCGGCCGCCACGCACGGTGGCCCGCGACGACCCCGACACCCTGTCCGACTTGCTGAGGGAGGACGAGCTGGCGGCCATCCTCGGTGCCATTGGCACGACCGAGGAGGCCAAGGCGTCCGCGTGCGCGGACGCCAAGGCGTGGTGCGCGCTCAACAAGGAGCACAAGGCGGCGTGCGACAGCCACCCGCAGGTGTGGCAGAGCCTGACCGAGCGCATCTTTGACCCAGGGCCTGCCGATGACGACAAGGAGGTTGCTATGGGCAAGCACCTGATCTACAACACCTTCAAGGACGACGCGAACCCGCAAAAGGCGTTTCTGAGCATGTGCGGCGCCACGGGGCTGGCGGACGTGCTGGAGAAGCGGTTCGTGATGTTTGCAAGCCAGCCGTACGGCGAGATGCTGTGGGAAAGGTGGGCCGACGTGCGCGCCGACGTCACCGGGCTGGGCGAGGCCATCGAGGACCTGAGCGGGGAGGAGGCGGACAAGCTGGCGGAGGAGTACGACCCCGACATCTTCAAGGCGGACGAGTGGGAGGCCGATGCCAAGGCCCTCTTCGACCGCGCGCCGCCCAAGGCGCTGTACCTCGACAAGTACCGCAACGACAGGGCCTTTGGCAAGCTCGTCGACAACCTCTTCAATGGCACCGCCAAGTACCTCTTTGTGGATCCCGGGGCAATCCACGACATGGATAACGACGCGAATGCGCTCGACGCGCTCTACATGATCGGCGAGTTGCTCGGCATCTACATCGTGTGCCTCTGGCAGCTCGAGCGCGACAGAGACGACTTTAACGACAAGCACGGAGGAGACGACGACCCAATGCCGGGCGACGTCTTTGGAACCCATTATTACAAGAAGGACGTGGCCATCCAGAACCTTCGCGTCCGAATCAACTACGCCATCGACCTGATCCTGGACCCTACCAACGCAACGGAGATCACCGACCATGGCCTGTTTACCGAATTCCAGATTGAACTGCGCGATTACGATACCGAGAGCGAATTCGACGGTGGATCCGACGGATTGGACGTCGACTAACAACTGGGGTCCACACACAGTACACGCTCTGTGATGGTGGGTTTTCATTGTAAACGGCAATTCGTGGTTTCGTTCCGCTCCTAAGGCGCGCCCTGGATGCTGTTGGAGTAGTGCGGGTAGCGCTGGTTGGCCATGGCCATCGCGGCGCCAAAGGTCTTGAGGCAGATCTGCGCCACGAGAATCTGGAGCACCTCGGAGCCCGAGTTCATGGTGGGCGAGTGGATGATGATGGTGAGCAAGAGCAGGTACGAGAAGCCCGTCGTGGCGCGCAGGCCGCCCGCGATGAGCGAGGTCGCAAAGGGCGGCAGCGTGCGCGCCTCCTTTCCGTCGCCCGACACGAAGGGACGGTCGTTGCTGAGCATATTGAGGAGCGAGAAGAGGAGGATGGTGGCCGCCGGCACGCACACGCACACGAGCGCGGCCGTCTGGAGCACGTGTGCCTGCGAGTGCTCCTCGTGAAACTCGCTGATGAAGAGGTGGACGTCGAGCGCCACAACGGTCACCCACACCGAAATGTTGAAAATGATCAGGCCGATCCAACCCTCGAGGCGCGAGGTGTCCTTGGGATTGTCGATCTGGTTCTGCGTCGCGTCGAGCTGCGCCGACCAAAAGTAGGGAAACCGAATGCTCATGGTGTGCCTAACACTCGTGTTGCGTTCGTCTTTAGTCAGCAACAAGACTGTCTCAATAAATCATTATGGCTGAATGGACTTATTACCTCCGCCAGAAGGATTTCTTAGACCGGATACGCCGCCCCGTGCTACTACACGCAAACACTCACCAGAGGAATAGCAAACACCACACACGCACGCGCACGCTGCCCGGCGCGCCAATGAGTTTTCTGCGCCGGTGATGCCCGGTGGGGATTGGGCAAGGCGAAGAAGAGGAAGGAGATCAAGTAGAAGTAAAAGGTGAGGACTTGGGTTGGGTTGGGAAGGCGCGAGCGCCGCCACCCGCTTAACGAGCCGAATAGGCCATCTGGGCGTGCTGCGCCAGCTCGAGCGACGTCATCGAGTCGCGGGCCGTCTTGAGCGACACGCTCTCGCCACGGCGCCAGCGCGCGTCGCCGGGGATGGCATCGGCGCCAAAGTGGCCCTGGCCCGGCACGAGGGACATGAACGAGCGCGTGAACGGGTCGTAGCGGCGGCTGGGACCAAGAAAGCAGGTCGCGTTCTGGTCAGGCAAAGGCAAGGCACGCGTCAGTAGGGAGCGGGCGAGGCAAGTGGATTGAATTGCTTGGGCACACGTTTGTAGAACCCTGGGAGATGAAATCCTGGTTCTCTGTAAAGGCACACAGGTGGATGGGCGGTCAGCAGACGTGGCAAGAACAGGCGAGGGTCGCAGGGGCAAGTGGATAGGGTTTGTGGCGGCGTCGCAAACCAGCGGCCTTCATGTCCTGCGCACGCGGCACAAGGGAGGGCGTGTGAGCCACAGGCAACGGGTGGACCGGTTCGAGTCGCGTCCGAACGCACCTCGCCGTAGTGCACCTGCGAGAGCTGCAGCTCGGCGTTGTAGACGCGGTACATGTCGTCGCCACCCGGGAAGGACATGTGGAGGCCGGCCTGGTTGACCTCCCACGGCAGCAGGCGCGTCGTCACACTCATGACGGTGTCGAGCTGGCCGCTGTTGAACTGGCCCTCCATGCACGGGAAGGCGAGCATCGAGGCGTAGCGGTCGGTGTCGTCATTGTCAAAGGAGAGGCGCGCCTGGATGGCGTCGGCCGCATTGCCGGCCGAGAAACTGCCGTCCTCACCCTGAGCAAACCAACGCGTGTTGCACCCTGCGATGTAGCCAGCGCATGCGACGTCACGCATCACAAGGACGTTCTGTGGCTTCGTGACGACCGCCTTGAAGTGGCCCGTGTAGTGGCCCTCGATGGTCTTGACTTGGGTGTTGGCCGAGAGCTGCATGTCCGCCGGGCCGAAAAGCGTGGCACCGGTGTCGCGGCCCGCGACGGCCATGATCACGTTGTGCATCGTGTGCTCGATGAAGGGGCGCGCGACGACGATGCGCACGTCCTTGTCGAGGGAGTCGGACCAGTCGCCGCCGTCGTTGTACTTGGCCCACGCCTCGGCCTTGGCGGCCCACTGGGTGAGGGTGGCGTTGGACGTGCCATTGTTGATCGGCTTGGCGCCGTACTTGGTGAGGAACGCCGAGCCCTCCGCGCAGAGCGTGGCGTTGAGCGCGTCGCGCCAGCCGACGCGCACGTGCAGGTCGCGCTCCTCGTCGAAGATCATGATGTCGCACGTGTGCATGCCGTCGTCGCCCTTGGGCTTGACCTGGGGAGGGGCCATGACGTAAAACTCGCCCACCTGCGAGTTGCGGGTCAGCATCTGGAGGCTCTCGTTGTCATCCGCCACCTCGAACGGCTCCGAGGTCATGACGCCGCAGCCGCGGAAGGAGCGAGCCTCGAAGCCCGCCACGCCCGCCTCGAAGCGCGCCTCGGCCGCGGGGCCGCCCTCCTGGTGATTGGTTGGAGTTGTGGGGTAAGGGTGGATCCGTGCGTGTGGTAGGCTGCGGGCCGAGCACAAACCTTGTACGTGAGCTTCTGCTCCGGCGCGAGCGCCATGTAGAGCAGCATCTGCGCACAGGAAAACTGGGACAATCAAAGGTTTGCAACTTGTGATCATGGTGATATGTGTGCTGTGTGGCCGCCCGGCTGGGCAGATGCCCATTTGTAAGCGATGCAAACGGCTGAAGCCCGTTGTTGAGTTCAACCAGAAGGCAGATGGTAGTCACACGGTTAAATGCACGTATTGTTCCAACCAGATGTCAAAGTACCAATCAAAGTACCTTGGAACCGCCAAGGGCAAAGCAAAGTCAAAGCGCTCCAACACCTCGGAATCGCATGCGCGTTCTAAGGCAAAGCACAGGGCATCCAAGAAGTACGCCAAGACAACCGCCGAGTACAGGGCCAGCGATCATTACAAGAAGCTGCGTGCCGCAGAGTACAATCGCACCCACTCCGACCCTGGACGCCATCTTGAACACGCTGTTGGCGTTGTGATGGGCCACATGCTTGATGGGAAGCGTGACGCATCTGTAAAGGTTCTTGACGCATCTGGCTTCAAAAACCGAGAAGAGCTACGGGCACATCTTGAGTCGACGTTTGACGAAGGCATGACATTTGAGAACCATGGTCGGTACGTCAAGGGTGGCCCACCGGTATGGCACATCGGCCACCGCATTGCCCGGTGGCACTTTGATCCGAAGAGTTATCCGGAAGATATGACGCGCTGCTGGTCACGGGCCAACATCTTTGCACAATGGGGGATCGATAATCTCAAAGCCAAGGTTCGCTTTCCCAAGGAGGAGGAGCTGTTGCACCTCAAAGAGTGTTGGCCAACCGTATGGGGCGGTGAGCTCCCAAGCGCAAAAGAGCGCACCGCCATGGAAGAGAAAGTCTTTGCATCGTGTGGGAAGCGTGTGCGTTAGGGGTTCAATGTGCAAAAATTTCCTGCGGCGGCATGACGAGCATGTTCGGCGTGACGCCGTAGCGGCTCATGCGGTACTCTGCGAGCGTGGGGAAGAGCGCGTCAGTGTGTGGCTGTGAGAACTTGGTTTGAGTGGCGGGGCTGCACTGCATTCCTCGACCGCCTTGTCGAAGCC
>TARA_B100001057_G_scaffold27123_1_pt1 | contig 10427 bp, 5 predicted proteins | sample TARA_B100001057 | Tara Oceans TARA_B100001057 (sample SAMEA2621839) | marine metagenome | biome: marine biome (ENVO:00000447); feature: surface water layer (ENVO:00002042); material: "saline water (ENVO:00002010), including plankton (ENVO:xxxxxxxx)" | depth 5 m | reverse complement strand
TGTGCTTTAATTCCAGTCCCAAAACTAAAAGATTTTTTTTCTTTTTTTACGACAGCTTTCTTTTTTTTTGTCTCTTTAAGTTTTGTGATTATTACTTTTTGCTCTTTTAATTTATGAGCGGCTTCGGCATTATTTAATGCTTCTATTTCTCCCTCAACATATTTACCGTAAGAAATGCCTTTATATTCAAAATTTAACATTAGTTAGATTGTAAAACTCTTTCATATTCCGCAAAAGATAAATCACCACTTAATAATAAATCCTGACCCATATCCTGCATAGTTCTAAAACCATTTTTTTTTGCTATCATATTTAATTCTGTTTGTTGTAAATTTGATAAAACTCCAGCTTTTAATTCATTATCAATCTCAAGAATTTCGTAAATTCCCATTCTTCCTTTATATCCACTGCCACTACATTGGTCACAGCCTTTTCCTTTATAAATTTTAGCCCTAGCTGATTGCTCTGGTAAAAAACCAATTGAATTTAATAATTTTGGAGTGATATTTTCATCTAAAATTCTGCAATCCAAACAAGTTTTTCTGGCAAGTCTTTGAGCCATAATTAACGTTAACGCAGCTGAAATCAAATAGTTCGGGGTTCCCATATTCAATAATCGAGTTATTGAACTTGGTGCATCATTAGTGTGAAGTGTACTAAAAACTAAGTGACCAGTCAGTGCAGCTTTTAGGGCAATATCAACTGTTGCCTTATCTCTTATCTCTCCAACTAAAATTACTTCGGGGTCTTGACGCAAAAAGGATCGAAGAGCCTCTTCAAAAGTATATCCAATAGCCTCTTTAACTTGAACTTGTCCTATTCCTTCCATTTCATATTCAACAGGATCTTCTGCAGTTAAGATATTCATACCAGGTTTATTGATGTGCTTTAAAACACTATATAATGTCGTTGTTTTTCCACTACCAGTTGGCCCTGTTACAAGAACCATTCCCTGTGGAGAAGTTATGGCTTTAATTAATTTATTTAAATCTTTTTCCTCAAATCCAAGATCAGCAAGTGCTTTATCACCTGCATCCTTGTTTAAAATCCTCATTACAATTCTCTCATTATTTTTTGTAGGTAAAATTGAAATCCTTAAATCAATTTCTTTTGTGTCTGATTTAAAGGTTGATGCACCGTCCTGCGGAACTCTTCTCTCTGCTATATCAAGCTTACTAATAATTTTTATTCTAGCGACAACAGCATTATAATTTTCAAACAAAAATTTGGAATATTTGTCCATAATTTTTAAGATACCATCAATTCTAAATCTTACTTGCGCACTATCTCTATAGCATTCTATGTGAATATCACTTGCACCTAAATTAATTCCTTCAATAATTAAATTGTTACCAAAAGAAATTACTTCTGATCCAACTTCAATTAGTTCATCTTTATTCTTTTCCACTTTTTCTACCTTAACATTGCTTGAAGAAATTTTCTTATCATCATCTTGTCTTGACATACGATCAATGAAATCATTAACATCTGTTAATGTCGCAGCATACAGCTCGGGCTCCATTTTTGTCATTGTTTTTAGGTTTTTCATCAAACCTAGTTTTGAAGCATCTGCAATTGCAATTTTTAAAACTCCGCCAGACATCTCAAAAGGCACTAGAAAGTTATCTTGAATATATCTAAAATCTATAATCTTTCTTATTTTAGGGTCGATAACTTTTTTATCTAAGCTAATTAAGTCTAGTGAATAACTTGCTGATAATACTTTTTGTATTTTTTTTTCATCAGTAAAATTTAATTCTATAGCTGTTTCTAATTTAGATTTTCCTATTTCTGGACTAGTAGCATTTATCTTAGACATTTGGTCTGAAGATAATGATGAACCCTCAAGTAACATATTTAAAATATTTTGTTCGCTATTAGAGTCTAATTTCATTTTAGCCATTTTAATCTATTACCCTTGGAGCTATAAAAATTAGTAGCTCGACTAGTTCATCAGTTTTATTCTTGCTCTTAAATAAATTTCCTACTACTGGTACTTTACTGACACCTGGTGTCCTGCTGTTCGTGTCATTTAGCGTATCTTTTTTGATACCACCTATAACCACTATGTCGCCATCGCTTACTAAAAGTTTTGTTAGAATTTCGTTGGTTTTTATACCTGGTTCGTCAGACCCAGGGACTTCTACAGCTGAGTCATTGTTTATTTTAATATCTAATAGCACATTTCCATCGCCAATTATACTTGGAGTAACTGTTAATGATAAAGCTGCTTCCTTAAATTCTGTAGTTGTGGTTCCATCGGAAGTTGTTTGATAAGCTATTTGAGTACCTTGAGTTATCTTTGCTTCCTGGTTATTTAGAGTAAAAACACTCGGTTGGGAGAGCGTTTTACTTAAAGCTAAAGACTCTAATGCCTCTAACTCAACCTTTAAAGCTCTGGCACCAACTTGTTTTAAAATTCCTATACCACTTGTTCCTGAAATACCTTGATTAGAAATAGTTCCAGCGGCAGCTCCTAAAGTTATATCTGAGGAAGTGGTGGCTGCGTTTCCTCCTGCAGTAATACCAGAAATAGTAGTTTTACCTTTTGCGCCTCTTTCACTTACACTCATTGCTCCAACCCTAGCACCTAAAGCATTAGCAAAAGTCGAAGTTGCATCTACAATAAATGCCTCAATTAAAACTTGCTTTGTTTTTACATCTATCTCTCTAATGACAGCATCTATCGTATCAAGATCTGGTTCATGGCCTCTAACAATTATAGATCTTGTGGTATCTTCGACAGTAATACTTAAGTTAGTCATAGTGGCAGCACCTTCCGCGCCTTGAGTTGCAAATAAAGCCTCTAAAGTTGATTTTGCTTGTGCAGGACTAATATAATACAGCCTAAATATTTCTGCTAAAATTGGCTCAACTGACTCCTCTAATTCAATTTTTTTCTTTAAAACTTCAGCTCTTGCAGATTTAGCAGTTTCCTGAGCTGTTAATTTTTCAGGCGTATGAACTCTTATTATCCCATTAGCAGTATCGACATCAGCAACCAAGGTTTTCATATCCAATAGAGTTTGAAATGCAACATCCCAGCCGACATTTTCTATTTTGGCATTAACTGTTCCACTTACTTCATCACCTACTAGAATATTTATTTCTGCTATATCAGCCATTAAAGTCATTACATATTCGAAATCTAATCCTTGAAAGTTAAAACTGATAAGTTGTTTTAAATTAGTATATTCATCTGAAATAGTTACATAATTTTTAACATTTTCAGTTGTAATTGTTTTTCTTTTATCTTCTCTTTCAATAGAGGTGTCATAAGGTTTAGGACCGTCGATAACCTTTTTATCCATATCTTCACGTCCTTTAACAATAATTTCAGCTGTATCAATCAACGGTTTATCACCATGAACTGATTTAGGTTTTTTTACATTTCCAGTAGTAGCGCAAGATTGTAATAGAATAGCTAAAGATAGCGTTAATAATATTTTCAAATAATTTTTCATCTTTTATCCATCACTTGATTTAACAACATTATTCATATAAACCTCAAATTCTTTATTTGAACCGTCCCTTACAATAACTACCTCATTAAATACCTCGATTAATGTAGTTGTCTCTGTAATTGCGTCATTCTCTTGGTATTTAAAAGCACCTCCATCTGGAGATGAAAAAATAGCAATTTTTTTATCTATACCTGTTATAGTTCCAACTAATCTCATGTTATTTAATAAACCAGAACCTTGACTTGATTGATTATTTGCTTCAACATTTCCTTGAATGGTATTCCCAACTCCTCCTGCAAAAGGGTCTATAGCTGGTAACTCTTCATCATCAATTTTATTTGTATCCTCAGTTTTCAGACTCTGAAATTGAATAAAGAAAGCGATTAATAAGAATAAAAATAATCTAAAGATTCTATTTGTATTCATTTGGTAATCCTACAATTGATATTATACTTTTTGATAAAATTTGGCCTTGTACCTCTGTAAGTGTTGTAATCTCTTCTTTATCATAATTTATTACTTTAGAAGATTTAGAAAGAGCTCTTCTAAATTTTAAATAACTTAAAAAATTTCCTCGTATTTCATACTCTACAGGTATTTCAAAATAAAGCACTTGTTGTCCCTCATTATTTTGTGAGGATGAATTTTGTTCAGTATTACCTTCGGTCGATGCTTGAGATGCTTGACCACTTACAGGTTTAGGTTCACTTTTCTTAAGACTAATTATTGATAAACCATTAAGTAAAGCAAATTTACTTATATTTTGATACAAATCTTCAACTTCCTTTTTACTGTGAAACAATTTACTATTTTTTTCATATTCTGGCTTTAATTTTTTTACAGCTTTTTCTAATTTTCCAATATTATTATTAAACTCAATTATTTTTTCACTATTCTCACTCATAATTCTTATTCTTTCCTCTTGAGCAGCTATCTTAGGTGAAACAAAAATATAATATATTATTAGGAAAATTAATACTGCACCAAAACCTATTCCAAATTTTATTAATAACTTTTTATCAGCTAAACCACCACTCTTCAGCTTATTAAATAAATCATTAACATCAATATTTTTTAAATTTGATAAATCCATTATGATACTTTCAATTTACAATTAATTACAAATTTTTTTTTATTATTATTACCTGCTGTTGACTCTGTGTTTTCCTCATTCATATTTGCAATGGAAGCTTGTTCAATTAAAGATTTCTTATTTAAATTAGAGATAAAATTTAATATATCTTGATCAGAAAAAGCCATTCCCTCAATAATCAAGCTATCTTTTCCATCAAAAGTGATTTTATTAAAATTTACTCTTAACGGTACACTTCTTGTAACTTGAGCTAAAGTTCTATATGAAGACGCTTGATTAGAATTAATCATCTTTCCCAGATCTAATGACTTTTGCATTTCTCGTCTTTCTTTAGCTAATTTTGAAAACTTAATATTAAGTTTATCAAATTCCATTTGAATAGTATCAAATTCAACTAGCTTTTCCTCGTTGTTGCTAATTTGAAAGTAAGAAAAAATAATCAGAAACAAATAAATTCCTGCAACAGCACCTGCAACACCTTTGAGCGCAAATCCTGATAAGAATTTTAATTTATTTTGTTGTCGAATTGCATCTCTGTTAGGTAATAAATTAATATTTTTTACTGCTGTTACAAATTTATAATAACCAAATACATCTAACTTCCGATAAGCTAATCCAAGAACTGATGCTATTGGTGATTTATTATCATTAGGAATTTTTTCACTGTTGTAAGAGGGTACGCTTACACTTTGTAATGGATCAAAATTTACAAATCCGGTGGTTGGTAAATTTTTTTTGAAAGCTGGAATTAAAAGTGAAATATTTCTGAGTGTAGAAACAACCTGTATAGACGTAATCTTATTTTCATACTTAGCTTCATAGTCAGTAATTGCTTGTTTAATTTGCATTGCATATCTTCTTATTACTGACTCTGCCTCTGATGGTATTTGTTCGTTAACAATATCTAAAAGATGTTGCTTCTCTTGAGGTCTTAAAAATATATCTGTAATGATTGGAATATTATTGTGAATTATCATTACATAGTTTTCGTCAAGTCCAAGCTCTAGTATTACTGAATTTTCATTTTTATTAATTGATTTAAATTTTGTGTTGTCATGAGCGTTTTTTAAAGTAAAACATCTCACATCCATTATAACAGGATTTAAACCTGCTTTTTTGGCTATTGATGCATAAGCATTAACATCTGATAACTTTGAAGCAACAAACAAGATATCCATTGTATTATTTTTTGAATTTCTATTTATGACTTGATGAAAAATAGAATAGTCATTTAAATTATCAGTCAATTGAACAAGATTTTCCCATAGAGAGTCTGTCTCAATAGCTTTTTGTAATTCCTCATCTGTCATTAGAGGACTGGTTACAACTCTGATAATTGCACTAGTAACAGGAATTGAAAGTGCAATATTTTTAGATGTTATCTTTGCATTTGACATGGCTAATGCTATTTCATCAGCAACATAATCTTTACTTTCTAAAACATTATCCGTAATTTTTTCTTGGTCTAGTAATCGATAAGAAAATTTATCTAAAATCCAGTTTTCTTCTTTGTCTTGTGAAACTTGCGCAACTCTAATAGCATCTTTAGTAATATCTAAGCCAGCAATTTCCTCACCGGCAACACTCATTTTACTTACTTTTGATTTGAAAAATTTTTGAAATAATTCTTTAACTTTATTCTTTTGAGATTTTTGACCAGACGGATTATTGTCTGAAGAATTTTTTGATCCTTTTAGATTAGGAAGTTTAAGATTTTTCAATTTATCGAACATTCCCATTGCTACATTCTTTTTGGTGCTTTGAATATCCTCTTCAACTTTAGTAGTGGAACGCTCCTTAAGTACCTCTTTTGCTGGCTGTTCAGCTGGAGAGTTATTTGTTTGTTGAGCTTGAATTTCAGTAGGATTTTTAAAACTTTCGCCTAAATTGTCGGTTTTTTGAAGTTGAAGCTCATCAAACCATTTCTCTAATATTGGTATAGCCTGTTCTAAATTAGTAGTTCCTGAGGAAATAACCTTTTGTTTGCCATTTATGTAGGTTCTACCTACCCAATTATGAGATTTCAACTCTCCCTTGTATTTATCTTGGCGTACATAAATATGTAACCTACCACCTTTTTTATGAATGGTTTCCATAATTTTTTAAAATTAATTGAAACTCTAACACAAACATAAAAATTGGTCAATTACTATTTGTGTTAGAGAAAATATATTTTGTGTTATAGTATGAAAATTTTATATTTTTAATTTAAAATAATTCTTTCACCATAAAAATCCACTATAATCAACATTTTTAAACATTATTAATTTTTATTAAATATATAAATTAAAAACTAAATAATTTTTGTGTTATAGAAATTTTCTTTGTGTTAGAGCTAATTGACTTTGTGTTACAGTTAATTTAAAATTGAAAAATTATAATAAATTTATATTTTACCTTAAAAGTCAATAAAAAGCCTATTTTTATTAAATAATAATATTTTTGTGTTAGAGTTATATATATTTGTGTTAGAGTTTTTATGAACTAGTAGTTTTCTTTCCAGCTTTCAATCTGAACTGATCCAGAGGTTGATTTTGCCTTAGACTTACCTGTAAGCAGGTTATCTTTTGATGTAAATCCACTAATATTCTTATCTGCCTCTCCTGCAAGCCCTATATATAGGTTATCATCTTGAATTACAACTTTTGAGAGTACTCCTTTACCCAATTTAACATTTAATACTGAATTTCCGCATTTTGTATCATATGCCTTTAATATAGCTGTTCCTACACCACATTTATTACTAGCTGGACTTGGCTCATATATAGGAAAATAAACCCTATCTTTATCTACAGATGGTTCTGCAGTCAATTTTTGGGCCTTTTGGAGATTTACGTACCAACCTAAATCAGTTCCAGAAGGACAAGTTGGTGATGTTTTGCACTGAGATACTGTTCCGGGGCTGTTTAATTTTACAAAATTGGGGAAGTTTATGTCCTTTATTCCATAAAGCCTATTTTGTATCTGATTTGACTGTTCTTGAAGCTTTTGAGTATTTCCAGTACCAAAATACAGCCACAAATTACTATCATTGTTAATTGTAACTTCTGGTCTTGTATATATATACCTGCCATTTGTTGTTGTCGTTTCAGCTTCGAATAAAATTGTTTGCTGTATTTCTTTATTAGATGAATCATTTCTCAACATAATTTTATATGTAGGACTATTAACATCGTTATCTATAACAAAATTCTCTGTTAAGTTAATTTTAATTATTTTTCCCTCTAAATCAGAAGCATAAATTATTGCACCATCATAATTAGCTTTATTTGTTCCATCGGCAGTAATTACACTTAAATCAGCTGGTAGTGAATTGGCAATATCAACTTTCATTTTGCTAATAGTTATATATCCAGGACGCCATCTTGTATTAAAAGATGCTTTGCTTACAGTTTTGACATTACCGGTTCCTGTGAAAGTTAATGTAGTTCTAATGTCTGTACTAGTTTCAGCTTTTACAGACTCCCCTTTACTAAGGTCAAATGTAAGGTTTGGAAATAATCGACTTATATCAAGTTCTGTATTATTATTCATTAAAAATGAATTTGATGATCCTATAAAAGTTCTATAAGTATTTAAAATTTGCGCATTTTGACTTTTAATATCAATTACTTTTAATAATCTTCCCTCATCTTCTAAATCTATTATAAAAACTGCAGATCCTATATTGGGATTTACAGCGCCGTTATATCCTCCTCCAAAAACTGCAACCCATTTATCTTTACCGCTAACTTTAATTCTAATTATTCTTGGTGTAGACCATGTCTCTCCTAGCTGTCTAAAATCATATTGAGGGTCAATACTGCCACTAGCATAACCAAATTCATTTTTCATTCTATCAACACCCCAATGCTGGACAGCTTGATTTGTTTCATCATTATTAATCGCGAATAAATGAGTAGGGCTGTCTGGATTTGTAACATCTAAAGCAAATAATCCTTTTCCACCAGCACCTAGCCCACTTAATAAGATAGTTCGCCATCTTGGATTAGTTGATCCATCATTTGGGGTATCATCAAAGTAAATATCTTTTACAACAGGAGAGCCATCTACTCCATAAATGGCATTTGTTGAATTAGCCTTGCTTGAAGGGACTTTTTCGAGGTTCCCCAAAACGTTAGGAGGTATATAACCCCATAGTTCATTACCGTTTGAAGCCTCAAAAGCATGTAATATTCCGTTATTAGACCCTGCATAAACAATTTCTTTTCTATTTTGGCATGGCCCCCCACAAGTTGATCCATTTTTGAAATTATTATAATTTTTTTGTAAACGATAATAAGAGTCTTTCTTTTGAGAATTAATTGTACCATCATCAATAGCTGGTGCCTCAGGTTTTCCAACAACAATTAAATCAGAGTGGTAAATATCTGCGAGCTTATGTGTTGACTCTGTCTTATTGCCATCGCCATCTTGATCATAAGTATCAATTCCTCTAATAAAATTAATTAAATTTTCAACTTCAGTATTGGTTGGTGATTGACTAGGAAACATTCTTGATTTTAAAGCATCTCTATTTGATGTTGTAAAATTATTCATGTTAGTATTAATTTCAGGTGTCCAAATATTTCTTAATGAAGCACTCTTAGAATTTAATTTATCTCCTGCGTCCCATTGAACAGCACCAAAACTGCCATTAGAATTTAGTTTATATTTTTTTAAACTTCCTTTCCATTGCATATCTCTAGCATATTCAAATGTTGATTGATATACAAAGTTACCTTTAGTTACATCGGACATAACTGCTGGAGTAGTAAAGGTAAGTCTACCAGATATTGCTTGTTTAATTGCATCAGTTAATTTTTGAAGCAATTCTGTTTCATTGGATGCATATAACGGTTTTTTTGTTCCACCTGCTGTAGCTAATGTACTATAATTAGAATTTGCTCCACCAAGAGCGAAACCTACTGCAAAAGTTTTAATATTATGAGCTTGTCTCAATTGATTAGCAACACTAATGACTGAATTATGACTACTCCAATATCCATCACTAATTACAATTAAATAATTTAATGAACAAGTTAAATTCCAATTAGCAACTTGATTACTTGTAAAATAATTTCTTGCTATACCAAGCGCTCTATTAAGGTCAGTTCCACCGCTAGCATAAACTCCATCCACATTTGAATAAATCTGCTTAGCACCATTATCACTAATTTTGACTCTGATATTGTGTCTTGTTCCCCATTCCATCAAGCCAAAGTTAGCACCTGAAGTAAGATCAGTATTAGATACAATTTTTTTAATTACTTTTTTTGCAGCATCTAATCTTGTTCCACCACCCCCACCATAAGTATTTTGCTCAACTAAACTTGTATCATATTGTCGAACTGCATAATTATAGAAATCTGTTGCGTAAACTTTGTCGTTGCTATCTACATGCATACCGTAAGGATATCTAAATCCAGATGATGTTGAATATGATCCAACTTTTCCTTGATAAGATAAACTTGAATTGAATTTTTGAACTCTGTGTCCATAAAGATCTGATACGTAAATATTTCCGCTACTGTCATATCCAGTATCTGTAGGTCTTTGAAAATATCCATTACCACTTGAATAAGTTGAGCTTGTTTTTTGAGTATAAGTTAGATAATCCCCACTTATTGAATATTCAACAACACGATTACTGACATAATCTGCTATGGCTAATTTATTGCCAGCAGAATTGATAGACATCCCCCAGGAATAGCTTAAGTTATTTAAACTTTGAGAAGTTCTTTCATTAAGCCTAAAATCAAAAACAGTCATGCGATTTGAGTTGTAACCAACAAAGATATAATTGCTGTTTGCAGCAATTGCATGAGGATACGTCCCACCTCTAAACGATATATCTTTACATTGACCAGTTAATGATAGACTTTTTATTT
>TARA_B100001057_G_scaffold79173_2_pt1 | contig 10431 bp, 8 predicted proteins | sample TARA_B100001057 | Tara Oceans TARA_B100001057 (sample SAMEA2621839) | marine metagenome | biome: marine biome (ENVO:00000447); feature: surface water layer (ENVO:00002042); material: "saline water (ENVO:00002010), including plankton (ENVO:xxxxxxxx)" | depth 5 m | reverse complement strand
ATTATCTTTCATGCATACACACCTTTTACTCTCAAAAGCGCATTAGTTTATGCGGATGAAGGTGGTAGCGTTACAGTCGAATTACAAGACGAAGACGGGACAACCCTACAAACATTAACTGCAATGGTACCTTCTGGAGCAAGCCGAATTGACCTGGACTTTAACATATCTAATGGATATAATTATCGACTTGTAGCCACAGATTTACCCCCTGGAGGTCTTTACAGAAATAATAATTCGGCAACTTACCCATACATCTTAGACGATATACTATCTATAATTGGCGCCACATCGAGTTCATCGTATTACTACTATTTTTATGACTGGGAAGTGGAAACCGAAAACGGAACATGCACAAGTGACTTAGTTTCAGTGGAAATAATACTCGGTAACCCTGATGAACCAGAAGCGAATGGTACAACTATTTGTGCAAATGAAGTTGCTCAATTGAGTGCTACAGGACAAGGTATCTTAAATTGGTTTGATGCAGCAGGAACATATGTAGGTTCAGGTTCTAATTTCTCGACTCCGGCTTTGACAAATTCTACAACTTTTTACGTAAAAGCGACTGAAAATGGCTGCACGAGTGACTCTGTCGCTGTAGAGGTTATTGTTGAGTCTTGTGCAAATTTGAGTGAACTTAATATTAAAAATACAATTGGCATAACGCCAAATCCATCGAATGGAATTTTCGTAGTCTCCTATGGCCTTTCACAAAAGAGTAAAGTTGAACTCGAAATCATAGATGCTTCGGGTAAAAGAATTTACAAAAGAAAATTCCAAGATGCTGCTGGCATAAATAAACATGAAATTAGCTTAAAAAACATATCTGAAGGAATGTACACACTTCAGATTGAAACAGATACTGAAATACATACCGAAAGACTCATTTTTAAGAATGATTAATTGTGGCAAATACACTGCCTTTTTAATTTTAATTGTGCTTGCCTCAAAAGGGCAAGCACAACTTGTAAATAGCTATACCATAGATAACTCACCACTACCTTTCAATACGGTAAGATGTCTAGAATACAGCAGTAATACCTTGTGGATTGGAACAGATTATGGTTTGGCAAAATTTGAGAATGAAACAAGCTGGACAATCTACAATGCAATAAATAGCCCACTATGGAATGACAACATTAGAGCACTAAAAAATGATGGAGATTCCCTTATATGGATTGGAACAGTTCAAGGTGGATTATTCAAATTTGATGGCTCAGAGTGGACAAATTATACGCCTGAAAATTCTGGGATTGGGGACTTCCTTGTTCGCGCAATTGAAATTGACATGAACGGTCATATATGGGTTGCAACAACAGAAGGGCTATTCGTGTATGACCGAAATATATGGATATCTTGGACGAATAATGATGGATTACTTTCAAATAATATTTCATCTATTTGTGCGGGTTCAGACAAAATATACGTCGGTAGTATCAATGGAGGGGTTTTATATTTCGATACATCGAATAACTACACAAATCACACAATAATCAGCTCAGGTATACCTGATAATTCTGTACTAGATATAAAAATCGATTCAGAAGGTAAACCGTGGTTTATTTCTCCGGCGGCAGGTTTGATTGTAGATTTAGGAAACGGAGGGCCTTGGGGCTCTTTTAATACTGTCAATTCAGATATGCCAGCAACTAGTCTTCTTTGTGTCATGCACGGAACACAGGGTGAAATCTTTATTGGCTCTGAATCTAATGGATTGCTTACCAAAGTTGAGAATGAATACCTACAATTGACGACTTCAAATTCAAATATAACAGACAACCATATCCTTTGTATCACAAAAGGAAATAATGAAGATTTATGGGTAGGAACAAATGACGGAGGTATCTGCAAGATAGAAGCTAGTCCAATCAACCAATTATTTGAACTAAATAATTTTCAGGTCACTCCAAATAATATTCAGTGTGGGGAGGAACTACATTTCTCACAAAATATCAGCGCACATTATGAAATCTATAATCTTCAAGGTAAAAGAATTCAAAAAGGAGACCTCGTGAACCAAAACTATCTGAACATTACCAATTTTGAAGGAACAGGTTTCTTATTTATGAAAATAAGCCACAACGGTCTTACAAGAATGGAAAAAATCCTTGTATACTAGAGGGTTAACCCCTCAGATGGGCTTTATATTTTTCAAAAAGTAAATCTACGGCGCTTCCGGGAGAAAGATCCCCTTCGGTTAACTGAGTTTCTAAGAGTGACATATAAGCCTTTAATTCATTATCACTATCAAATTCATTTAGCATTATATGTGTCAAGTTCTCTCTTAAAAAACGTGCGTTTTGTTGCCTTCTATTTTTGATATAAAAGCCATTGCTGACAATTGAATTAAAATAGCTTTGAACTGAATTCCACGTCTCATTCAGACCTATTCCATCCAAACTACTTGTCGTCAAGACATTTGTAATCCAGTTACTTTCCTTTGAGGGAAATAGATGCACAGCATTAGCGTAGGCCCTTGCGGCCAATTTAGATGCTTTTTCATTGCCCGTATCTGCCTTTGTAATCAATATGGTATCAGCTAGCTCCATAATTCCTCTTTTCATTCCTTGGAGTTCATCCCCAGCTCCCGCTAAAAGAAGCAGAACAAAATAATCGACCATACTGTGTACCATAGTTTCAGACTGTCCAACACCAACGGTCTCGATAAAAATAACATCAAAGCCCGCCGTTTCGCACAATAGCATAGCATCTCGGGAATTACGCGCCACACCGCCTAAATTACCTGCGGCCGCCGTTGGACGAATAAAAGCATTTTCCTCTTGTGAAAGTGTATTCATTCTTGTTTTATCTCCAAGAATACTACCACCTGTCACATTTGAGGAAGGATCGACAGCAAGAACAGCAAGCTTGTGTCCCGCATCCAGCACATGTGATCCAAATGCCTCTATAAAAGTACTCTTACCCACACCAGGTACACCAGTAATCCCTATTCGCCACGATTTGGATTTTTCACGAGAACAAAGTTCGATTAGCTTACTGCTCTCTGCTCTGGCCTTTGGATGAGTGCTTTCAATCAATGTAATAGCAGAGCTCAATGCTTGCTTATCTCCTCTTAAAAGCAAAGGGTATAGCTCTTCAGCCTTGAAAGATTCTAGTCTTTTCTTTCTAGATGAAATCCACTGGTCAATTTTTTTATTAGAAGACATAAGTTGATAAATATTCTGGAGCTATAGCTTTTGAATTAACCTCCTACTCTACTAATTTAGTATAAATATCCTCATACATAGGTAGCACTTTCTCAATCGAAAACGCCTTTGCTTGTCTCAAAGCATTACTTCTAAAAGTTTCTAGATAATCGGTTGATAGCATATGAATTAAGTTTTTTGACATGTCTTGTACATCGCCGACATCTGATAAAAACCCAGAGAATCCATGCTTGTTCACCTCAGGTATCCCACCCGAATTACTCGAAACAACAGGAACACCCATAGACATTGCCTCAAGAGCTACCAATCCAAAACTCTCTGTTTGAGAAGGTAATAAAAAGGCATCTGAGATGGCTAATACGTCAGAGGTATCTCTTATTTTTCCCATAAAAAGAATATGCTCGCACAAGGATAGCTCTCTACACAATTGCTCACAGTTATAACGCTCAGGACCGTCTCCCACGAACAAAAGTTTGGCTGGTACTTCCTTGATTGCATGGGCAAAAACACGAATCACATCCTCTACCCTTTTTACCTTTCTGAAGTTGGAAATATGACAAATTATGCGTTCATCATCTGAGGCATACATCCCTCTATTGATTTTTGCATCACTACGTTTTTTCTCCAAAGAAATAAAATTTGGCACGACTGTTATTTCATTTTGAACATTAAAATGCTTCAAGGTATCCTCCTTTAAACTTTGAGAAACAGCAGTAACCGCATCGGATTCATTGATACAAAATGTAATGACGGGCTCAAAAGAAGGTTCGCGCCCAACCAAGGTAATATCAGTACCATGAAGCGTTGTTACGTATGGAATTGAGATTCCATGCGTTTTTAAGATTTGTTTGGCCATAAAAGCAGCGGAGGCATGCGGAATGGCATAATGCACATGAATTAGATCTAACCTTTCATACTTCACTACATCGACCATTTTACTTGCAAGCTGGGTTTCGTAGGGCTGAAAATCAAACAATGGGTAATCCGAAACAGAAACCTCATGGTAAAATACATTTTCAGTGAACCCCCCAAGTCTAACAGGCTGAGAATAAGTAATGAAATGAATTTCATGTCCCTTTTTTGCCAATGCCTTTCCCAATTCAGTTGCCACCACACCGCTCCCACCGAATGTTGGATACAATACAATTCCTATTTTCATGTGTTACTCTTTATTAAAACCTATTGGAAAAAAGAAGTTAACCCGATAAATAATGGGCAGAATGCGTTGCGTCCCTCCCTCGCTATCTTTAATTCTGATTGCATAGTTTGGACGGAATGGACTGTTTTCAGCATTGACAACATCATAAAAGATCCCCAAGTTGATTCTCACTTTATTGTATAATTTTGAAAATCCTCCCCCAATAAAAAGTGTTGCGATCCAAGGTTTAAACTCTTCTACTGTTTGACTAAAATTAAAAGGTGTTTTAATCAGCTCAAATTCAATCCCTCCAAATAATGCATCCTTATATCGCGCATGGGCAAAAAATCCACCACCATATATACTGGCACTAGACGGTGAACCCGCGACTAAGTTTTGATCAAAAAAACTCCAGGTTCTATGGTATCTAAATGAGGGGCCAACGGCGAAGTTTTTATTTAAAATGGCTGCATATTTAAACCCTCCTCCCATTGTTCCTCCATTTGATCCTGCACGGGCAGCAAAGATTTCCACACCAATTTCAGAACCATCAAACTCAGTTTGAGCATGAGCTGAAAACAAGCATAAAATATAAGTTAGTTGAAAAAAATTCTTCATTGTTAAATAGTTTTTACAAAGATACGATGTTTTGGGCCTTTAGAATTATAACCCTTATTATCTTTGTTAAAAATACACTATGCAGCGCTTAAACGGAAAAGAAACCGCAAAACAAATTAGAACTGAACTTAAAGACAAGGTGAATCTTAGAAAACAAATGGGTCAAAAAACACCGCATTTGGCTGCTGTTCTGATCGGAAATGACGGTGGTTCCTTGTCTTATGTTACCGCAAAAGTAAAAGCATGCGAGGAAATTGGGTTTGAAAGCACCTTAATCCGATATGAAGATAGCATATCCGAGGACGCTTTGTTAGATAAGGTTCATGAACTTAATGATGACGAGACTATAGATGGTTTCATCGTTCAGCTGCCCTTACCCGAGCACATCAATGAGATAAAAGTCACAGATACCATCAGTCCGAATAAAGATGTTGATGGCTTCCACCCTATGAATTTGGGAAATATGATGCTGAACCTACCGGGTTTTCTTCCTGCTACACCTGCAGGTATAATCGAACTGATACGCCGCTATAATATCGAAACGTCGGGAAAGCATTGCGTAATTATTGGCAGAAGTAACATCGTTGGAACACCGCTAAGCATGATGCTCAGTAGAAATTCTAATCCAGGTAATTGCACAGTTACATTGGCGCACTCGAGAACGAAGAATCTAAAAGAGATTTGTCTTCAAGCGGATATATTAATTGCTGCTATTGGTAAACCTAACTTTGTCTCTGCTGATATGGTCAAAGAAAATGCTGTCATTATAGACGTTGGAACGACACGTGTAGATGATGCCTCTAGAGAAAGAGGGTGGAGACTTGTGGGAGATGTAAACTTCAATGAGGTATCACCTAAAGCAAGCTTTATAACACCTGTTCCAGGTGGAGTTGGACCCATGACAATTGCCTCTTTAATGATGAATACCCTAAAGGCGATGGAGCTTAATGGAAAATAAAGTAACTTTTAAAATTAATGGAGAGCACATCGAATTGTTGGCGCTACTCAAAGCACTAGGAATCGCACAAACGGGAGGGCATGCAAAAATGATTGTCGATTCTGAGGAAGTCACGCGTAACGGAATCACAGAACACAGGCGCAGAGCAAAATGTATTAAGGGAGATCTAATTTGTGTTGGCGATCAAAAAATTCAACTTAAATAATAACCAGGAAATAGTTTGCTGAAAAGAGATAAGTTAACGAAATGTATCAGTGAATTATTTTCGTTTTCGAGAGGCCTCTGTTGCCTGATAGATGCTTAGAACTAAAAGTCCAAAAGAAACACTAGAGATAATCAGAGCAATATTTGTAAGTCCGTCAGTTGAAAAAGATAGACGTATCAAGATGGTACAAATGACAAAACCGGTATTTCGAATTAGCTGGCTATACCGCTCTGTATATTGAAAGGACAACAACAAAATGAAGACATCTGCCAAAATCAAAATCGTAAAGAATTCATTGTAAAATATTGAATTTAAATGAAACGATGATGTGATTGATGCGCCAGAGAATTGTGACTGAAGCCAAGAAATTAAGGTGTAAAGACTTGTGAAAACGAGTACTGGCAGTAATACCAAACTAAGTGCTCTTTTTGAGTTGACAAAGCGTCTTAAATTATCTTTTAATTCACTTTTAACAAATTTCGCACGACTTCTATTGAATAAATAAATAAGGAAGAATAAAATTAGAATACCGACTAGGTCATAAATCAGCTGAAGGTTTTCAGGAGTTGTAAACCAAGAGGCCATCAAATCAATGTGTGGTATTTCACCGAAAATACGTCTAATAATGATCAATGAAATAATTTCGAATTGCTTTGAAACAGATGACGTAAATGAGCGCGGCAGAAAATGTATGAGCAAGTATATTTCATAAATCAAGATAATGGAGAAGGGCGTATAAATCGCAGATATAGGGTCTGCCAACAGAATATTGTCCATGCGCGAATGGAAAATATCGTAGTTCTTTAGTAAAATAAGTATCAGATGAACAATAAAACCTGCAACCGAAACATTGAGTGTAATGCGCTCAATAGTTTTACGGTTACGTTCAGAAAATACGCGAAAAAAAACCTTTTCCACCCAAGATTGCCAGCCCTTTGCCTTCATGTCATAATAACGAGCCACGGCCGTAAATGTTCCAATAATCGAATATTTCTGCGCAGCTTTGGGAATTAATGCTACCTCAAATACCTAAAGTCTTGGCCCGATTTAATGGACTTTACAGTTTCCAAAATCATTCGAATACTATTCTCAACATCATCCTTGTGAACCATTTCAACGGTAGTATGCATGTACCTGAGCGGAAGAGATATTAGCGCACTTGTTACACCATCATTGGAGTAGGCAAAAGCATCAGTATCAGTCCCTGTCGAGCGAGAAACAACAGCTCTTTGGAAAGGTATCTTATTTTTTTCAGCTGTTTTGAATATTTGATTCAAGAAATTGTTCTGCACTGCAGGACCATAAGTTAAAACAGGACCATCACCTGATTTCAAATCTCCGTTTTCAATTTTACTTACCATTGGTGTATTGGTATCGTGGCAAACATCAGTTACTAGAGCTACATCGGGCTTAATGCGCTCCGCAATCATTTGAGCTCCACGCAATCCAATCTCCTCTTGTACGGAGTTCACCACGTAAAGTGTAAATGGTAATTTGGTCTTTGACTCCTTTAATAAACGGGCAACCTCTGCAATCATAAAACCACCCATTCGATTATCCAATGCACGTCCTACATATTTATTTTTGTTGAGAATCATAAACTCGTCTTCAAATGTAGCAACACATCCAACATGGATACCCAATGCTTCAACTTCATCCTTTGTGGTACAGCCACAATCTAAAAAAATATTTTTCATACTTGGCGTCTCCTCCTTGCCCTTTCGCATGTGGATGGCAGGCCAACCAAATACTGCTTTTACGGGTCCTTTGTCCGTATGAATATTAACGCGCTTCGAGGGTGCAATCATATGGTCAGAGCCTCCATTACGCACCAGATAAATAAAACCGTCCTTCGTAATGTAATGAACAAACCAAGATATTTCATCAGCGTGCGCCTCAATCACAACTTTGTACTTCTTACCGGGATTTATAATACCTGCAACGCTTCCATAATTATCGGTGATATATTCATCCACATAGGGCTTCATGTAATCCAACCACAGCTTCTGGCCTTCTGACTCAAATCCTGTCGGGCTCGGATTATTCAAATATTTTTCTAGAAAATTTTCTGATTTCTTTGTTATTATCTTTTTCATTCTATCTCATTAAAGTTACATTTCCTTTCACTATTGATTTCAATCCACCTACACAGGTAACATCTAGGTAAAAATCATAGACGTCTGGTTGCAATAATTGATTTCTAAACATCCCGTCCCAACCGGAAGAGACATCATTGGATTCAAATACCATCTCACCCCAACGGTTAAAAATTCTAAATATTACCTTTTCAATATATAAACCACGAACATACAAAACATCATTATAATTGTCACCATTTGGGGAAAAAGCATTCGGTACGAAAACGAATGGATCCTCACATATAATTTCATAAACTTTAATTTCTACAGTGTCGTCTCGTGAACAGATGCCATCCGAAACCGAAAGTGTATATATAATATCCTCATCAATGACAGCGTCTGTTTGTTGGTTGTTAGGGGCACTTAGGCCATCTTGAGGACTCCATTGATAGGAAGGCAAGCCCGAAGGTGAGCCAAATAAGGTAACCGTCGCTCCTTCCGGAACCGCATATTCTGAGGCACTTGCAATTACCAAAGTAGAATCAATATCCGTCACATTTATAAATATAGAATCCTCAACGAAACAATTGTCTTCGTCAGAAAATGCTGTGACATAAACATACTGTGGGCCTGTGGGAAGAACCTGAACCATATTTTGGTTATTTACAACAATAATAGAATCAGGCTGCCAATCATAAGTGAGGCCGATATTCGGCGTTAAATTCTCCACAGCAACCTCAGATAGATCGTAGAGACAAATAGAATCATCAGCGAACAGTGCAATTTCTGGGTTGACAAATTCTACGAAAACACTATCGATAAGGGTGCAATCAGAATTACCGAGCTGAACATAATAAGTGCCAAAGTTAGAAACGACAACAGAGGAATCTCCTGTAGGATTCAAGACATCAGAAAAATCTGATGAGGAGGACCATAGATAAGTTGAAGCTGTGCCATTCGAATTCGCGGTAAGTGTAACATCTCCATTACACAAAGAGACTGAATCTAATCCCGAAACTGTAAGATCCGGTAATACTGTTATGGTTGCGTATGTAGTATCCGATGCCGGACATAAAGAATCATATATGTAAAGGCTGACTGTGTAAATACCTGGTTCCGTGTATTGTATTTCAGGATCAAACGTGACAGAATCAACAATTCCATTTCCAAAATCCCACAAGAAATAATCAGTCTGAATTGATTCATTTAAAAATAAAACATTCAAGGGTGCACACCCAATAGAATCTGGAATATCAAATTGGGCCTCAGGAGCCGCATTAAACAAAACCTGAACAGAGTCTTCGGCTGAACAAAAACCATTGTCAGCCATTATGTAATAGGTTCCGTCTTCGGTGACTGTAACCACGGAATCTGAAGGAGCATTCAAAGGATTTGAAAAATCAGCATTCTGAGACCAAATAAATTGGCCCGCAGTGCCAAAAGTATTTGCCATTAAATCAAATGGTACATTGTCACAAACACTTATTTGATTTTGAACATCAAGTATGACCGAATCGATGACCAAAACAGTAATTTCGGCCGTGTCTGTTAGCTGACATACACTATCGGTAACAAAAAGATTAACCTGATAAAAACCTGGTTCTGTGTAAGTAATTACTGGATTGAAAGTTGTTGAATCCAACTCACCGTCCCCAAAATCCCATAAATAAGTATCACTATCCGAGGAAATATTTTGAAAGCTTACAGTGAAATCATTACAACCAATGGTTTGATCTACCGTAAAATCAGCTACAGGTAGAATACCAGAATCAAACTTAAAAATAAGGTTGTTACAATTCGAACTGTTATTTGTTGCGGACCAAGCACCTGGTGTCGTTGGGAAATCGCTATTTCCACCACAACCACCGCAAACAGACTGATAGACAATTCCATTTTTATCAAAACGAGAAGTACCTCCATCCACATGTTCTCTAGCCACGGCGCCTCCTAAATAAGAACCATAAAGAATATCAGAAAAATCAGCAAACATAACCATTAGATAGAAATCAAATCCGTTTGGAGGATCTGACTGAAAAGCATCTGCTGTTACAGGCATTCCAGCCAATGGAGTGGACTGAAGTAAATCTGCTCCCCAACCCGATACATATATGTTTCCACAATTATCTACTAAAAATGCTGTGGGTGAGATATGAATATTAGGGTTACCATTTCCAAAACGAGTTGAGGCAATGTTAGTGGTTAAATTAGAGTCTAGTTTCATGATGAAATTACTACTAGCCCCATTAGAAAATGCTGCGTTATTA
>TARA_B100001057_G_scaffold118879_1_pt1 | contig 10435 bp, 7 predicted proteins | sample TARA_B100001057 | Tara Oceans TARA_B100001057 (sample SAMEA2621839) | marine metagenome | biome: marine biome (ENVO:00000447); feature: surface water layer (ENVO:00002042); material: "saline water (ENVO:00002010), including plankton (ENVO:xxxxxxxx)" | depth 5 m | reverse complement strand
TGACAGAAAACAGCCCGGTTAAAAGACCCTTTTCACCATATGGTAATTCTAAAAAAATCGCTGAGGAAATTTTAGAAGATTATACAACTGCAAATAAAAATTTGTCCGTCATTAGCTTGCGCTATTTCAATCCTATAGGGGCACACGATTCGGGGCTTATTGGGGAGCTTCCAAGCGGGATTCCCAATAATTTAATGCCTTATATTACCCAAACAGCAGCAGGTCTTAGAGACAAACTTTGGGTCTTTGGAGATGACTACCCTACCGATGATGGAACTGCTGTCAGAGACTACATTCATGTGGTAGACTTAGCTGAAGCCCATGTCGCAGCACTAGCGTATTTAATGAAAAGCCAACAAAAGGCGAATTATGAAATTTACAACTTAGGAACGGGGCAAGGCTATTCAGTTCTTGAAGTCATCAAAAGTTTTGAAACGGTTAACAACCTTCGATTGAATTATGAAATCACGAGCCGTCGTGAGGGGGATGTAGCAGTGATGTACGCATCTACAGATCTTGCAACACAAATATTAGGTTGGCGCGCCAAGCGAGATTTAAATAGTATGGTTGCTTCCGCTTGGAAATGGGAGCAAAATTTCCGGAAATAAACTACAGATTTCTTAATTATTTTCTTTTTTCTGCCAATGCAGCTTTTGTTTCTTTAGCCTTCTCTTCAGTAATGCTATAGTTACGCATGATAAACATGGCGAGGATGGTGCCTCCCATCGGAAAAAAACAGAAGAAAGCATGTAGTCCATCTACAGCCGCTTGTTGGTCTAGCGTTGCAAGGTCTGGATCAAAACCAACGAATGTGATAATGGCACCACTCAATGCACCAGCAATGGCAAAGCCTACTTTTACCATCCACCAATAAATTGCACCAAAAATTCCTTCTCTTCGTTTTCCTGTATTTAACTCATCAATATCAATAACATCTGCAGTCATTGACATCATTATTGTAAACAAGCTTCCAATTCCAAAAGAAAAGAACGGTAAAGCAATAATATACAGCGATGGTTTACCTGGAATAAATAAAAAATAAAGCATTATATAGCCCACCAATGAAATTGTTTGTGATAACATAAAAGCTCTTTTTTTACCCATTTTTTTAGACATCCAAGCCACCGCTGGAATCACAATAAATGTTGTCCCCAAGGCCCCCAAACATCCAAACATAGAAACCCAAATACCAGATGCACCGGCGTCTCCATTAAATAATTTGTAAACAATTACAAAAAAGGTCAGTGCTGCTACTGTGTTAAAAGCATTGAATATTAAAAAGGTTGCGCCGCATAATTTTCTGAACTCTTTAATTTTAAATGCTTGAATAAAACTTTCAAATATTTTTATTAAGCTATTCCCAATATTCGCAAAATTTAAAGGCTCATAGTCTTCGTTTAATGTGGATTTGCTTTTGATAAAGAAAGCAGGCACCAAAGCAAAAAGCGTACAAGGAATAGCAACCCATATGGCCAATTCTCTTACAGCAACGTCAGCAGAGGGAAACCAATCTTGGTCATACATTATAATCCAAAACAAAGGTGCAATGACCCAAGCCCACTGTCCAATCCATTGCGCAATGGCCATGATGTTTGTTCTTTCGTGAAAATCATCACTCATTTCGTAACCCATGGCCACATAAGGGACACTAAAAATGGTTAGTCCCAAATAAAAGACTAAAGACCACAAAAAGAAATACCAAAAGTTGTACTCTACACCATCTGTTTTATAAAGTTGCCACATAAAAATATAAGCAAGCCCCATAACAAGTCCTCCAATGAAGACATACTGTCGGCGGCGGCCCCATTTAGATTTGGTATTATCAGAGATAAAACCCATAATAGGATCAGTTATGGCATCAAAAATTCTAGGAAAAAGAAAAATTAAAGACCACATCCAACCAGAAAATCCCAAGTCTTCAATGAGAACAACCATGAAGATTCCCAAAATGGCTGGAAACATTTGATTGGCTAACATTCCAAATCCAAAAGCAATCTTTTGGCCCATTGATACGCTATCGACTGTTGCATTAGATGTTTGCATAATATATTGGTTTAGTTGGTAATTAAAATTGTTTGAATGGCTTGCGGACTGATATTGATGGTCTTTTCTAGTTTTAATCCCTTTAATTGATAGGTCTTTTCTTTGAAACCTTCATTGAAAACCACTACTGCAGTAGAGCCATCAAGATTATGAGCTGCAGTCACCATCAAATCTTTATCTGTTGAATCCGCTGCTATGACCTCTGCTCCTGGCCTGATAAATTTACTAAAATGCGCCATGACATAATACAATGGTGTATAATATACTTCATCAGAATCTGGATCGATAATAACTGGGGCCACGCACCAATTTTTAAACCAATTTGGGCCACCTTGACGGTCCAAAACCATGTTCCAATCTACCCAGCCGTCAACCCAATTGTTGAGACATCCAATGATATCTCTTGCATAGCGATTGACTGGGGCGTATTTTGGATGTAAATATTTTTTGGAAGCTTCACGCCAATCATAACCCCAATCGGTAGCCTCTTTTTTCCAATACCATGCATCTTCTTTCCAAACTGGTATTTCTGAATCTACACAGGCTTCTGTTTGAATCAAATATTTATTAGGCGCTTTATGATGTGCGTACTGTAAAGCTTCAGGAAAGTAGTCATAGGTGCTTTCATACCAATGTATGGCTGTACCGTCAAAATATTTAGCGCTGGCTTCATCTTTATACATCATATCCACCCATTCTTTGATATCCGCTCGATTTTGGTCATACCCTAAAATTACAAGGTCACCTTTGCCATCCGCTTCTAACTTAGGACCAAGGTGGTGTTGAACAAAATCGGTCATTTCCTCTGGTGAGAAATGCATACTTTCCCAGTTATTACCATTCCCCATTGGTTCATTTTCAACAGTAAAACCCCAAATATCAATCCCCTCATTTTCATAAGCCTCAACATACTTTGAGAAAAACAAGGCCCAAGTGTCGTAGTATTCTGGCAATAATTTTCCGCCAACCCATGCATTGTTATCCTTCATCCAGGGCGCTGCTGTCCAAGGAGATGCAAAGAGTTTAAAGCCCTCCTCAGAAATTTCTAGGGCGTCTTTGATCATTGGAATTAAATCTTCTCGGTCTTCATCAATAGAAAAATGCTTCAAATATTTATCACCCGCTACAGGGGAATAAGAGTAGTGGTCGAGTGAGAAGTCACAGGAATTCATATGCGTTCTCGCCATAGAATAGGCCGCACCATCCACACTAAAATAGGCCTTCAAAACTTCGGTTCTTTTGGACTGACTTAGTTGGTTTAGCAGATGGGCAGAGGCCTCTGTAAATGCACCACCAAAACCCGAAATCGTTTGAAATTTTTGATTTAAATTTAATTTAATTTCTGAAGGGGCTTTAAAAAATTTAGCTTCTTTTATAGGAGATAATTTGTGACCACTTTCAGAAGTCTCATATACAATAACTGTAGGGACTGATTGTTCGCACCCAGTAGACATAAATAAACTTGCTAAAAAGAATATTAAGGGACCGATCCATTTGTAATCTATCATTCCTGAGTTTTTTTGTTGTTAATCGAAAAATTAGTAAACCGCTCTTTTATGGCATCAAAAGTTTGTTTTTTATTTCTTTCAATGTCAACAATTCCCCAGTACTCTTCGTTTGGGGTACCATCATAGGGAACGCCACTGCTATTGGGAGCCCAGCCCCCAATATCTTGTTGATCGGGATTTCCAGCTTTCCACAAACCATCTGTAAATGAAAAAATAAAAAGTCCAGAAGTGAGATCACTGTGGCTAAAAACCGCATCAATGATATTGGCATTAGCGGTCGCTTGAGCCTTTTGATTTTCGCCTTTTTCAAACCCAGACTTACTAATTTTCATATAACTGTCTGCCCCTACTTCAGAAAGATAAACCGGCTTAGAGCTTATTCTCTTCCAACGCTTTAAAGCAGATTGTGGTTTGTCCCAACGGTATACGTTGAGTCCCCATAGGTCTAAATTGGCATTTAGAGCCAATATCTTTTCGTCTGGCACATCGCCATGAGCCGTTGAAACAGGATGATTAGGATCCTCATGATGAACTAAATCGGTGGCTATACTTAAGGCATCATACCAGTTTTGAATGTTCCCATCAAACCATTCGGGATGGTAATTGTACTCATTTCCCAATTCCCATATTAAAATAGCATTATGAGTTTTGTATTTTTTTATGTAATCGATGAAACTGCCAGAGGCAATGTCATAAACTCCATTTTGATTATAGCCAAAACTGATTATCAACTTTAACCCAGCGGCTTCAATTTTATTTAAAACTTTTATATCGTCAATTGGCTCATACAAGCGAATGGTATTGATCCCCGCTTCGTTCATTAGCAATAGATCTTGATCTAGCGACTCAAAATTACGCTTTGAGGCGCCCCTAGGAACTGGATGGTAGCAAATCCCTTTAATAAAATAGGGAACGTCATTTATAAAAATGGAACGTCCAGACACTATCACCTTTTCGATATTTGTTGAAGGAATTACCGCGCAGGCAGACAAAAAAATAAAGGGTATGAGATATGAAATTTTCAAAATTATTTATTTACATGTACAATGATCATTTCAACCCTATCAGATCTTTTGAAAATCGTTTGAGTTGTTTCATGATCCAATATTTTACCTTTTATATTGTGAGCGCTTCCATCTGTCAATTTTACAGAAATCCCTGGTTCAGAACCTATCTTATACACAACAGGAACTTGGCAAATTGTAAAAACTAGACTTCCGGGGTTAACAGAAATATTTTGTTTTTCTCCCCTTACATTATAATAATCAAAAGATTGGGTTTCTGAGAGAAATTCTGAAGGCTTTAAAATATCAGGTGAAAAACCAAGACAACCATTGTTGACATAAAAACCTAACTCTCCAAAACGGCTCAATATATCTTCCTTGACTTGACCAGTCATTCCAGGTTGCTGAGCCCCTTTTCCACCCGGCGTGTGTGAATAGGGATCCGTTGGAAATGCCCCATAAAGTTCTGGAGACTTATGAGCACCAATACCTGCATTAATTTCAAAATAGTGGTCAAATAGCCGCCCTATTTTTGATGCATCAGATTGGGTAGTAATTGCCTTTTGAGTCACTTCAAAAACAGCCAGTAAAAGTTTAGAAACCATATGCCAATAAATAGAGCCTAAACCCTCATAGCCAAAGAAAGTTCCAGAGCGGCCTGTAAAAGATTTGTGATCAAAAATTGCTTCAAAAATACCATAAACAGTTTCGGCGTCACTCGCAACAAGAGGTTGATAGACTGATGGTAAATTCGTCAAGGCATCCCTTAAATAATCAACATTATTAAAATTTCCATTAAAATGGTAATTCCCAACAAGGTCTTTGGTTACAATCTGCTTATTGTCATTCTTCAATAATAATTTTAGTAAATCCGAAGATTCAATTTGTGCTTCAGATATGGTGTTTTTATCAACAAATCTAGGCAGCACTTTATTGGGGTATAAGATGTAGCTATATTGGTCGGGTCTAAATAAAGCACTGGCCTTAAGTCCGTCCAGCACCTCTAAAGCAGCATCGGTGGATAAATAGCCAGAACTTAAAACTGCGACTTGACCTTCTAACATTTCTGGTAAATTGGATATGGATATGGCATTATCCGCTTCGATAGTCATAAGGTTATAAGCATGGTAAAGCGCATCCGGGCGCTTGTTAGCTTCTATCGAGTGTTCCATAAATTGAAGTGCGATTTTCACAAAAGAATGAATGTCGTCAATAAAGATGGTTTCTTTTTCTCCAGAGAATTTTTCGTTGTAAATGGTCTGTCTATAAACACTGGCTGCAGCTCCCAAGCCATCTAAAATTTGCTTTCGATCGGTATCAGAGATGGAGCCTTTCAAAAGAAATTGATGGGTTTCAAGTGTCTTTTTGATAGAATTAAAACACAACAATAGTTCTGAAGAAATTGCAACTTCAGTAATAGAAACTTTGGCTAAAATTCCTTCAAAGAATTTCAAAAATCGTCTTAAATAGTAAAGAGTGACCATAGAAACTCCATTCCCAACCAAAGCATTATTTGCATCGTTCCACTCTGGGCGTTGGGTGTTCATCCAGATGCCCCCCTCGGGAATAAAATTGGAAACCTTTGCTAAAACTGTAGCGAGAATTTTTTCAATAAAGTTGACTTTATAAATCAGAGCATCTCTGCCAGTGAGAAGCGCACCGTCAACGCCAACTTCTTTGCGATTAATTTGAATATTTTTTTCAGCATTGTGGTCAAATTCAATAGTGTTTTTTGAATCCTTTAAAATCGCCTCATAGGGTTTAATCTTATAAGGTACGTTGGCGTAAACAAATAAATCTTTGGAAAAGTAATTTTCTAATTTGCCTGGGTAATAAATTTCAATAAATTCTAAAAACTTCAGCAAATAAATAATTTGATGGTCTCCCCAATAGCCAATGTAAGACCATGGGTTTTCGGGTTCGATGACCTCCCAATCGAAACCTGCTTTGGTCACTCTATATGGATTGTAACCATCAAACGTAGTCGCATTAAGAAATTTGTGAATCATGCCTTCGATAAATTCTGGGTAGGAATGCACCAAGGCCTCCCAATTTTGAAAAATATCTCGCCAGTTACCTTGATAATCTAAAATTTTAGAACCATCAACTTCACTTCGGGTGTTAATTGAAAATTTATTCCAAGGACGGCTGGGATCTCCATGACGTCGGCTAAACTTTAGGGGTAAATATTCTAGACATAAGCGCTTAAAGTTTTGATCTTTATCTTGCTGGGCAATCGTTTTTAAATGCTCTAAATCAAAACACTCGGGAAGTGCTGCCAAAATTTGAGTTTTACTTGAAAATACTTTAAAATTGGCTTTTTCGATATAGCTTGAAAAATCTTCCTTTTCAATATTATAATTGTTGTCAAAAATACCCCCCCGCATGATGTTAAACATGGTATTGGCAAAATGCCTGGTGTTCTTAGCACTATCAGAAGTGAGTTGAAGACCATCGGAGGCAGCAACCAATGATATAAGACGCTGCGTGCCTTCTTCAATAGAGCGATCAATAACATCGATCAAATTTTTGTGATTTTTCAGTGCCTGTTTTAGAGCAACAATCGCATCGATACTTTGATTTACATTGGCTACAATCCGCCATTGTTGTGTTTGTTTTGGAGCCAGTGAAATGTCATCTGTCAAGAAATAGGCCCCACGCTCAGCTTTGATATCAATTTCTTGAATAGGGTCGATGCCATGCCTAAAGGCTTCTAATTGCAAGGAAGAAATAAGTTTTTTAGAAGTTTCTAAGCCCATTGAATAAACGACATTTGCTTTAAGCGCTTCACTGGGCTCGGCTTTGTCTACAATGATGGCACTTAAAGAATATATCCCGATACCGGAAGCGGCTTCTAGTTCACATTTTTTGTAAGCATCAACCAAATTACTTGTACTGTTTTGTAGTGCATCTTCAACTCCATAAGGTAGAATATTTTGAATTCCGTCTAACAAACGAACGTCAACCACAGAATCAGAGCTATTTTTTAGGGCGGACTTTCTAATAAATCCATAGCGGTCACTTGAATTCCATTCATAAGTAAATACCAATTCTAAATCGTGATTTATTTCTTCAAAAATGACCTTATTGCCATAGGCGTTCTTGTATAAATTTCTTGTGGTTTTGTAGATAGCTTTTTGACGGTATGAGAAAGGTTCCCACAAAAATGTAGTGGCAGATTTTGTGACTAAAAAAATAGATTTGGAGCCGGTGTGATCATTGGACTCTGTAATTTTATCGTCTGTATAGTAAGGGAAAAGTGCATAATTACTGTTTTTCCTTCCCGCGGAGAGACCTCCTGTGCTAGAAATAAAAAGCCAGTGATTCGAGTTACTCACAATGCTCATAAAAAATGGACGCATTTGATCTACATTTGAAATTTTAAAAAAAATCTCATCGTCAATCAACTGCTCGCTTGCTGAAATCTTGACATCTTTGACTTGAATCGGATTTTTACCTACGTAAATATTTTGTATGGATTTCATAAAAAATTACAACGACTTATTGGTTAATTTAATTTGTTTTTAGAAAGCTTAATTTTTAAAGCCCATTTGGAGTCGCAAAATACATTCATTAATTGAGTTTCAGAAATTATAAAACACAACAAATCACATACAACCCCCCAAAAAAGAATTTAGTTTCTGCTAAAACTAGCAAATGCAGAATGGTACACAAAAGGCAGATTGAAGGGTTCTACAAAAGCTTTCATTGCTTCAGAAGCATCGCCATAAACATCTATTTTTTGGATTTCAAAATGTTCCATGAATTTTACAAAATGTGGATGCATAACACCCTCTGGAGATACATTTTGAGCATGTTTGATCATGGCTTCGCTATTGGTGTAGCGCTCAATCAAAATCACTTTATCCTCAGATTTATAAAAACCCCAGCCGATCGTTGCAGGCTCATTGTTTTGGATCGCTGTTGTATAATAAGCCGAAAAGTCGGCAACCTCAGCAGCTGTTTTATTATTAATGACCTTCATATCGACTACAAAAATGAGTTCATCATTTTTATTTGAAATTTCTTTTTCAGTTGAATTGCAGGAAGCGGTGAGAATAAAGGCTAAAAAGATTAATTTTTTCATTTTTTTTAAATTGATTTATCATTCCAAATATACTGAAATTGAATGCTTTTAAAACGTATTAAATTTAGTTTTGTACTATCTTGTTGCATATGGAACTAACAGTCTATCAAATCAACGCATTTTCAAACCGACTCAAGGAGGGAAACCCTGCTTGTGTCATCCCACTCAAAACATGGTTGCCAGCGGAAATCATGTTGGCCATTGCCAAAAGAAACGGCTTACCAGAAACCGCATTTTTTATTAAAAATGAAAACACAATACAATTGCGCTGGTTTACACCAGATATTGAAATGGATCTTTGTGGGCATGCCACTTTGGCCACAGCCCATTGTTTGCAGATGCATTTGGGTTACTCCCAAAAAAATATGGCTTTCGAAACCCAAAGTGGTTTGATAAATGTCAATTTTTCAAAAGGGTTATACCACATGGATTTACCAGCCCGAGAAGGAAAATTGGCTACGCTACCGCAAAATATTTATAAAGCCTTGAGCATGGCCCCAAAGGAAGTCTACAAATCCCGTGACTATTTACTTGTATATGATAATCAATCAGAGATTGAAAAGATCAAAGTAAATCGTAAAATATTTGATCTAATCAATATAGATCCTGGTGGAGTGATTGTAACGGCTCCCGGAAATAAAGTTGATTTTGTATCTCGCTTTTTCACACCACAAGCCAGTATTTTAGAAGACCCTGTAACAGGTTCTGCGCATTGCACACTCACTCCTTATTGGTCTAAAAGATTGCAAAAGAAAGAAATGTCCGCAAAACAACTTTCTAAAAGAGGGGGGGCATTAAGATGTGTAAAAAATGGAGAAAGGATCATTGTGAGTGGTGCAGCAATAACATGTCTTAAAAGCACTTTAAAAATTGATGAGTTGAGCTAAATCAATTAAAAAAAACCTCTTGAAAAATCAAGAGGTTTTTTACAACTAAGCAGGGATCATCTATCACATTTTAAAGTGAAGATTACATATGAAAATAAGCTAAAGCTTAATCAATTTTATTGGACTAGATCGATTGTTTCCGTATAGTTTTTGCCATTATAATTTAGACAAACTACCACTGCTTCGTTTAAACGGAAAACGGTGTTATTTAAATCTTCAGATGTATACTTTTCTTTGTGTAAAATATTACCGCTTAAAGATTCAAATACAACATCAATTGGAGCTTGATTTTCGCGTACTATAACTTTAAAATTTTTAACTTTAAATTGATATACAGGTTTGTGGATTACACGTCTGTCAATAATTTTAACTGTTGCATCTCCCACAAATATTAGGACCTCTTCGCTTTTAAATTCAGCATCTATTGTTAAAATATATGCCCCTTGTTTATAATCTTTAAAATTAACCATTAGAGCATCTTCAGTCACATCAAAATCTAAAATCGAATTTGATTTTTCATCCAATTTGAATAATTCAACATTATAGGACTTACCAGAATTGTCAAAAGTAACCTCCAGTACTTTGCCGGTCTCTGATAGAATAATTTCTGAATTGTCAAAGTTTTCGTTTATTTCATTTGCGAATAGTAAAGTGGATACAGCAAGTAGTAGTGATAATAGTATTTTTTTCATAGGGTTTGGTATTTAATTTATTTTTATACAAATTTAAAGCGGTGAAATGCTATTTTTGTGATGATTATTAACCAATAACTATACTATATTAACTCCAATTTATTTTAAGTATTAAATTAATGTTAAATACATCCAAAAAAAATAATTAATATTAAAAAATAGTCAAAACATGCTAAGTCTTAATTATGAAAGCCTAACCTCAGACGCAGGCCAA
>TARA_B100001057_G_scaffold159237_1_pt1 | contig 10438 bp, 13 predicted proteins | sample TARA_B100001057 | Tara Oceans TARA_B100001057 (sample SAMEA2621839) | marine metagenome | biome: marine biome (ENVO:00000447); feature: surface water layer (ENVO:00002042); material: "saline water (ENVO:00002010), including plankton (ENVO:xxxxxxxx)" | depth 5 m | reverse complement strand
ACTAAAAACAAAAAAGGTAATGTAATTAAAGTATCCTTTGGTGCAGACAGTGGTGGAGGTAAACTAGCAGTAAAACTTAAAGATCCTAAGGCTCGTAAAGCATTTGCCGACAGACACAACTGCGAAAAGAAAAATGATAAGACCAAAGCAGGATATTGGTCATGCCGACTACCCCGTTATGCAAAGTCACTAGGACTAAGCGGCGGCGGGACATGGTGGTAGCAAATCCTTATTTAGATAAAACAATTGGTGAATACTTTGTTCGTACGTTTAAAAGTAATGTAGACGACGGCGAACTAGTATGGCATAGAGACTACGAAGATCGTTATGTACAAGTAGTTGAAGGTGACGGTTGGGAGTTACAAATTGACAATCAAATCCCAACTACACTAGTAGCTGGCAAAGAATACTTTATTCCAAAAAATACATTCCATCGCATACTCAAGGGAAACGGTGACCTTGTAGTCAATATAAAAGAAATAAAATGAACAGTAGTTATTGCACAATGGCTTGGAATAGTATTCACTATGACGCTAATGGTCGTGTTGCACCTTGTTGTCAGTTCCGTGGTGGTAAATCAAACATATTTAATTTGACTGCAGATGAATACTTTGCCAGTGATTGGCTTAAAGATATCAAAGAAAAAATGGTTGCAGGTGAAAAGATCTTTGGTTGCGGGCGTTGTTATGAGCAGGAAGCCGCTAATGGAGAAAGTATGAGAACTAGGCGAGCACACTTGCCCATTGATGAATTTCATGAAATACATCTAACATACAGTAACATATGTAACAAAGCATGTAACATATGCAGACCTTATCGTAGTCATTTGATTGGACGTGAGTACCAACGTATAAATGAAAAATTTCCAGATAGTCCTTGGATGAAACAAAAACTAAAAATGCGCCAAAACAGACGTTTAGTATCAGGTCAAGTTAAATTTGATGGACTTAACATTGATATGCTAAACAACTTAGAGCCTTATGCACACCAAGTAAAAATACTATCTTTAAGTGGAGGTGAACCTTTTATGCACCCTGCAGAACTTAATACAATACTTGATTGGTTTATTGACTATGGAAACAAAGACCTAAAAATAAGCATTACTTCAAATGGCAGTTGGACTCAAGAATACATTGATAAATTGAAAAAATTTAATAAGGTAGAAATAATTATTAGCATAGATGGTATAAAGGATTTATATCCAGTTGTGCGACCACCACATAGTTGGCAATGGTTTGAACAACAAGAACAACTACTAGAACAAACAAACTTCACTAGGCGTCACGAAGCAGTGATACATGTGTTTAATGTACATCAACTACCAGATCTTGTAAGACATTTTCAAGATAAAGGCAAAGTATTTCTAGCACCACTGAGTCAACAAGAATATCTAGGAGCTCATCTAGTACCTGAAAGTGTAATATTACAATCAGCAGAAGAACTTAGCACACTAGGACACGGAGGAGCCGCCTCTTACTTGAGATTTCAAAATAGCAGGACAGATAAAACAAATGATAGAGAAATGTTTTTTGAATTTGTAAAGGTTAACAGTGCAATTAAAAACATAGATTACCAAAGTGTCATTCCGTGGCAATTTGATTTGATACAATCATAAATACTTAACAGTACAGGAATAAGTGAATGCGAGCAAAAGAATTTATATTATTAGAAGATGATGCTATGAAGAAAGCAATTATCTCTCGCGTTAGCGGATTAGAAGCAGATAATGATGATGATCTAAAACTTTTAGATAGAATTTATAGAACACTACATGATAAAGATATTAGTAGTAAAGTACTAGCAAGTTTTGGTCCACCGACAGCAGACGACACTTTTAGTCTTGAACCACTTTTAAAAACACTAACACAAATCATTTACCATGCAGGTGTTGATTACAAAAGCCTAAATACATTTTTAGACAGACTGAGTAGCGGAAATGTAGTAGACATTCCAAAACTAGTTACACCGGGCGTAGGAAAAGTAAGTGATTTCTTTGGTGGTGATCAAACAACCACTAACATATTCCAAGCAATGGCAACACTAGGTGCAGGTAAAAAGCAAAAAGGTCCTGGTGAATATGCACTTGCTATGTTGAGTAATAAAATTAAACTAAAGCAAGAAAACGGTGATCTTGAAGTTGACGGCAAGGGTATAGAAGTAAAAGCAGAAACTTCTTCAGGTGGTGGTAGACTTGGTGAAGGTGGCCCGACTAATCCTGTTGCAAAACAATACTGGAGTCAAGTACCAAGTATAGCACAACACTTTGAGCAAGGCGGAAAAGGACTTGGACTTAAAAGATCTATTGCATATTTGGCTTTAGACTTTCCATTGAATGATGCAGAAAAGAAAAAACAAAGACAAGACTTGGCAACAAAATGGTTTAGTCAGGTTCATAAAAACCCTGGTCCATTTGCAGAATCACTTATGACAGATGACCCGGTACAAGCAGAAAGAATATACGGCAAAGCAAACTTTGACAGTTACAAAGAAAATTATGGCTGGGATGGCTTACTTGCAATTAACTTTCCAAACCTAAAATATGTAATGGTTAACACAGGTGATCAGTTTGTAAAAATGGCAGAAGCAGGACATTTTGCAAGCCTTAGTATCAGTTTAGTTCCAAGTAGTGCAAGACCATCAGAAGTTTATGCACAATTAAGTTTATCAAAAGCAAAAGTATAGGTTGACAATAGGTATTCCTCAGTATACAATAAAGTATATTTAGACAAAGGATATTTCAATGAGTGCAAACAAAGTATTTAACAGCGAAGAAAAAGCAAAACTAGTACAAGTTATTAACGAAGGCATGACAGTGCTACAAGAAGTAGAAGATCTTAATGCTGGACTAAGTGAAACTGTAAAAGCAATTGCTGAAGAAATGAGTATAAAACCTGGCGTTCTTAAAAAAGCAATTAGAGTTGCTCACAAAGGTAATTTTGCTGAAGCAGAAGATGATTACGCAACACTAGAAAACATTTTAACCACTACCGGCAAACAGTGAAGTAAAGTATGAAGGCATTAGTTGTTGGTGCAGGAATAACTGGAGTTACAACTGCATACTACCTAGCAAAAGCAGGATACAAAGTTACTATACATGATGAAAGAAAATATCCAGCAATGGCAACTTCATATGCCAATGGCGGACAACTAAGTGCTAGTAATGCCGAAACATGGAACAGTTGGCGTAATGTTAAAAAAGGTATCAAGTGGTTAGCAGAACCCGATGCTCCTCTTAAAATAAATCTTACCCCTAGTTTAGACAAGTACAGTTGGTTTGTAAAGTTTCTATTGGAAATTAAGAATAGAAAAGCAAACACAATTGAAACTTGTCGTATGAGTTTAGAAGCACATAAACTATACAAGCAAATAGCAGATGAAGAAGGTATCAAGTTTGACAAAGTAGAAAAAGGTATACTACATGTTTATACTACTGAAGAAGAGTTTGAACAGGCGTGGACCACAAACGATTTGTATAGAACTGCAGGATTAGATAGATGGGAAGTAAGTACTGAAGAAATAAAAACTATTGAACCTGCTCTAAGCAATCCTAACATCATAGGAGGCTTTTATAACGAAACTGACTTTACAGGAGACATTCATAAATTTTGTGTAGCACTTGAAAAAGTTTGTGAAACAAAATATGGTGTTGTTTTTAAAACTGAGCCTGTAAATCATTTAGAGTTTGATGGCCCTATTGTAGTTTGTGCTGGCACAGGTAGTAAAAAATTGGCAAGTACAATAAAAGATAACTTGCCTATATATCCTGTTAAAGGATACAGTATAACAATAAACAATCCGGGCAATGCTCCGTGGGTAAGTCTATTAGATGATGAAGCAAAAATAGTAACTGCACGACTAGGAAAAAACAGATTGAGAGTAGCAGGGACTGCTGAGTTTAATGGATATAACACAGACATAATCCAAGCAAGAATAAGACCTTTAGTACATTGGGCAGAACGTATGTTTGAGGGTATAAACACAGAAGACATAAAACCGTGGGCAGGACTAAGACCTATGACACCAAGTATGATGCCTATTGTAAAGCAAAGCAGTAGACAATCAAATGTTTGGTACAATACTGGACACGGACATTTAGGTTGGACTTTGAGTGCTTATACAGCTCAGGCAATCGCAGAACGCATTAGAGGATACAATGGTCCATAAAGTAAAACAATTTTGGATAGAAAGTTACAAGTCTCACAAGTTAGCATTTTACTTGGAAATGATAAGTGCCATTACTGTTATAATCGGCAGTGCCATTCTCACATACACAGTATTAGAACCAAGACCAGATATATTCATTCCGTTTTATTGGGTGGGTAGTGCTACTGGATTTTTTGGTGCATACTACAGAGGAAGTGTTTGGGTAATGGTACTTACATTTTGGTTTACTATTATGAATACGATCGCATTACATAGGTTGTTTTTCTAATGTCATACAAAGAATTTGAAAAAATCCGTAATGCATATATTAAAGTATATGGCGATCGTTGGAGAGAGTATTTTGCAAAACATTATTGGAAGGTATATAATTAATTGAATATTTGTATCGTAGGTGGTGGTACTGCAGGCTGGATGACTGCAAGTTATCTTGCAAGTGTACTACCAAATAAAATTACACTGATTGAAAGTAAAGACATTCCAATAATAGGTGTGGGCGAAAGTACTGTACCTAGTTTTACTGACTTTATTGAAACAGTAGGTTTGACAGAACAAGATTTATTTAACATTGGTAGCATTAGAAAATATTCTGCAAAGCATTGTGATTGGCCAGAAAAAGGCAAAGACTGGCATCATTATTTTATATTTGACAAGTCAGAACAACAAGAGCAAATGCAATGGTTAGAAAACATAGAGCTACCAAACAAACATTGGAGACACAGTTATCATATTGATGCTACCAAGTTTAGTAATCTATTAAGAGAACGTTTTAAAGACAAAATAGATCACAACTATGACACTATTGAACATGTAGAATGTGCAGACAATAGTGTGAAAAAACTTGTTGGCAAACAACGTGAATACACTGCCGATCTGTTTATTGATTGCAGTGGACTTAATCAACTGTTACTTAAAAACTTTACAAATACAACTGAATCAAACAAAAGTTTAATTAATAATAAAGCATGGGCAGGACATGCTGACTACACAGAGAAAGCAGGTCCAGTTTACTACACTGGGACATATGCAATGGACTACGGCTGGCAATGGAACATTTGTTTACAAGATAGAGCAGGTTGCGGATATGTATTTTCTGATAAGCATTGCGATAGCGAAACTGCAAAACAAGAATTTATAAACAAGTGTCCTTTTAAACTACGAGAAGATTCACTTAAACTAATAGACTTTAAAAGCAAATGGAATAAAAGGCCTTGGTGTGCAAATGTACTAGCCGTAGGATTAAGTGCAGGATTCTTAGAGCCATTGGAAAGCCAAAGTATATTCTTAACACAAATGCAAATACACATGCTACATAGACTTATTAGCAAAGACAATAGTAGGAACATATATAATAGATTTTGGAATATAATGATTAGACATATAGCAAAGTATTTAGAACTACACTACACATTAAGTAGTAGAACAGACACTACATATTGGAACAGTTTCAAAAAAACAAATACCGTGCTTTACAATCATTCATACAGTCCACTATTTCATGAATATGGACATATGGCTATTGCAGAAGCATATGGTGCCAATCTTTATAAGAGATTATACTAATGACTGATTATTATGCATTACACTGGAGTGATATAGTTGGTAATATGGGGGTTTTATTATTAGTAATAACCTATGCTATGTTACAAGCAGACAAAATAGATCCAAAAGGCTTTTGGTATAGTTTTAACAACTGTATGGTAGCAATACTGTTATTTGTAAACTTGTATTACAAACCTGTTCTTGCTAACATCACACTTGAAGTGTTTTGGTTAGTAATTAGTTTATATGGAATTTACAACTGGTGGAGGAAGAAAAATGCACAAGTACGAGATATGGTATCAACCAAGAATGGATGATCCAATCCCAATGTGGGGTTTTGAAACATTAGAACAAGCATTAGAGCAAATGTCTTATGTTAAACAACAAAATCCAAAAGTACATCCATACCACTATATTTTGGATAAAGAAAACAACGAAGAAATTGATTACATCAAAGCAGAATTAATGCAATCACATTGGCAAGAAACCATACAATAAAACATTGACAACCCCTTACAACTCTGTTATAATAACACTATGATCTATAAAACAAGAAAGATGGTAGCTCCCAAAGACTTAAATGCACTAGGCATTTTGTTTGGCGGTAGAGTACTTGATTGGATTGACGAAGAAGCATATATCTATACAACTTGCCAACTAGGATCAATGAATGTAGTTACCCGAAGCATTGGTAGAATTGATTTTATATCTAGTGCAGAGCATGGGGACATTGTTGAAATAGGTATGGAAACAAAGAAGATAGGCAAAACAAGTATTACTATAAAAGCAACTATCAGAAATATGAAAACAGAAAAAATTATAACAGAAGTTGATGATATTGTTTTTGTCAATATCAAAGATGGAAAACCAGCACCACATGGAAAAAATTAGGAGAACGCATGTTTGTTGACGCTCTATTTGACAGAGACAAAGATAGAATACACGTTGTAGAACGTAACACAAACGGTGAGCGAGAATACAAAGACTATCCTGCCAAGTATGTATTTTACTATGACGACCCTAAAGGCAAGTTTAAAAGTATTTACAACACACCAGTGACAAGAGTTCACTGTCGCACTATGCGAGACTTTAGAAAAGAACTAAAGCTCAACGGAAGCAAACGATTGTATGAAAGTGATATTAATCCAGTATTCCGTTGTTTAGAAGAAAACTACTTAGGGCAAAATGCACCAGAACTTAATGTTGCATTCTTTGATATTGAGACAGACTTTGATCCTGAAAGAGGATTTAGTCCACCTGAAGATCCGTTTAATCCTGTTACTGCTATAAGTGTTTACTTACAGTGGATGGAACAAATGGTTACACTTTGTATTAAACCAAAGTCAATGAGCAAAGAAGATGCTCAAGCAATATGTGACGAGTTTGAAAACTGTGTTTTATTTGACACTGAAGCAGAACTACTTGACATGTTTCTAAATGTTATTGAAGATGCAGATATACTAAGTGGTTGGAACAGTGAAGGTTATGATATTCCATATCTAGTAAACAGAGTAAAACGTGTATTGAGCAAAGATGATACTAGACGTTTTTGTTTATGGGGACAGTATCCAAAGCAAAGATCCTTTGAAAGATTTGGTGCAGAGAACATTACATTTGATACTATTGGTAGAGTGCATATGGATTATATGCAACTTTACAGAAAATATACATATCACGAAATGCATAGTTATAGTTTAGATGCTATTGGTGAATATGAACTAGATGAACGTAAGGTACAATATGAAGGAACACTTGACCAGTTATTCAACAATGACTTTAAGAAGTTCTTAGATTATAGTAGACAAGATACTGCACTACTAAACAACATTGATCGCAAGTTAAAGTTTATTGACTTAGCAAATGAGCTGGCACATGCCAACACAGTGCTACTTGCAACTACAATGGGTGCCGTGGCAGTTACAGAACAAGCAATTATCAACGAAGCACATGAACAAGGACTAGTAGTACCAAGCCGTAAAAGTAGAGAAGAGCTAGGTAGTACACAAGCCGCAGGTGCTTATGTGGCATATCCAAAGAAGGGTATGCATGATTGGATAGGTGCTATTGATATTAACAGTTTGTATCCTAGTGCTATTAGAGCATTAAACATGGGCAATGAAACTATTGTAGGACAACTAAGACAAGACTACACAGAGCAACATGTACATGATGCCATGGCAAACAAAAAGAGCTTTGCTGATGCATGGGAAAATATGTTTGGCAGTATTGAATATGAACTAGTAATGTCGCAGGACAAAGACAAACAAATTGTTGTTGATTGGGAAGATGGTACCGATGATGTACTTACTGGTTGCCAAATTTACAAACTAATATTCCTAAGTACTAATCCGTGGATGCTAAGTGCAAATGGTACTATATTTAAAAGTGATGTAAAAGGTATTGTTCCTGGCTTACTAGAACGTTGGTATGCAGAACGACAGGAAATACAAGCAAAGATGCGTGATGTTACAGATGCAAAAGAAAAAGCATTCTATGACAAACGACAGTTGGTTAAGAAAATTAACTTGAATAGTTTGTATGGTGCATTACTGAATCCAGGTTGTAGATTCTTTGATAAACGTATTGGACAAAGTACTACACTATGTGGTAGAGCTATTGCAAAACACATGGATGCATACGTCAATGAATGTATCACAGGCGAGTATGATCATGTTGGCAAAGCAGTTATATATGGTGACACAGACTCTTGTTATTTTAGTGCATGGAGTGCAGTAAGGGATCAAGTTGACAAAGGTGAACTTGAATGGAACAAAGAAACTGTGATTGCATTGTATGATAATATCAGCGATAAACTAAATGAGAGCTGGCCAGACTTTATGAAGAAAGCATTTAATACGCCAAGAGAAATGGGCAAGATTATTAAAGGTGGTCGTGAAGTAGTAGCTACAAAAGGTTTGTACATTACAAAGAAACGTTATGCAATGTTGGTATATGATATTGAAGGATATCGTACAGACTTTGGTGATAGCCCAGGCAAAATTAAAGCAATGGGTTTGGATTTGAAACGTAGTGATACGCCTAAGATTGTACAAGACTTTTTAAGTGATGTACTCACAGGTGTGCTTACAGGTGACCAAAGAGAAGATGTGCTTACAAAAGTAAAAGAATTTAAAGATGGGTTTACACTAAGGCCGGCTTGGGAAAAAGGTTCGCCTAAACGTGCAAACAATATGACAAAGTTTACTGCTCTTGAAGAACGTCAAGGTAGAGCAAACATGCCTGGACATGTAAGAGCTAGTATTAATTGGAATCGATTGAGAAAAATGAATAGTGACCGTTACTCAAGCGAAATCAAAGATGGGCAGAAGGTGGTTGTTTGTAAACTTAAAAGTAATCCACTTGGATACACTAGTGTGGCATATCCAACTGACGAAGCTCATTTGCCACAATGGTTTAAGGATTTACCATTTGATGATCATGCTATGGAGGCAACTGTTATTGATGGTAAACTTGAAAACCTTTTGGACGTCCTTGAATGGGATCTCACACTTGACACTAACAACCAAACAACTTTCAATGATTTGTTTAGTTTTGAATAAGTCAAAATTTTGCTTGACTTTTGAGAAAAATCTAAATATAATATACATTAAACTATAGGAGTTACTATGAAAGACTTTTTGCAAGACATTGTGCAACATACACACGGTTTAGGATTTATCGATACTGTGAAAGTAGTAGGCACAGACAGTGAAACACTTATCGAAGGCTTGGCCGAAGATAGGAGTGTAATTGTCAAAGGCAAGTTCAAATCACCAATTGCTGAATTTATTGGTACATTTGGTATGCCTAACCTAAGTAAACTAAACATTCTTCTTAACATTCCAGAGTACAGAGAAGATGCAAAGATTGATATCAATACACAAGATCGCAACGGCGAGACAGTGCCAGTTGGACTACACTTTGAAAATACAAGAGGCGACTTTAAAAATGACTATCGCTTTATGACAAGTGAAGTTATCAATGACAAACTTAAGACTGTTAAGTTTAAAGGTGTTAACTGGAACGTAGAGATTGAGCCAAGTATAGCATCAATATCACGTTTGAAGATGCAGTCGCAAGTACACAGTGAAGAAACTACATTTATTGCTAAAACTGATGATGGACACTTGAAGTTCTTCTTTGGTGATCATAGCACACATGCTGGTGACTTTACTTTCCAACATGATATTACTGGTTCACTAAAGCATGGATGGCATTGGCCAATTCAGCAAGTGATTAGTATTCTTGGATTGCCAGGCGATTCAAAGATGAGATTCAGTGATGAAGGTGCTAGTATGATTAGTATCGATAGTGGCCTTGCTGAATATGATTACATCCTTCCTGCACAGCAGAAGTAATTAATGGAAAAAGATCTTACAAAAAGTCAAAATGACTATGCAGTTTTCTTGCCAAGTATTAGTGGCTTCTATGCTACTTTTATTGGCAAGCAACGTTTTGGCGAGTATGTTGACTATAATCGTGTGCCGGCTGGTTTAGGAGATGTAGAGTCTTTGAACTTTCTTAATAAACAGAAAGGCGCATTTAGTTATAAATGGGCACTATATTCGGCAGGTCATGCAAACTTAGATATTACAAAGCATGTTGACAAAGAAGATATGGTGCGTAATAGAGATAGAGATAACACTTGGTTACTTGGTGACTCAGGTGGTTTCCAAATTGCTAAAGGTCTTTGGGAAGGTAATTGGGCAGATCCTAATTGTCCTAAGGCGGCTGT
>TARA_B100001057_G_scaffold124993_1_pt1 | contig 10439 bp, 9 predicted proteins | sample TARA_B100001057 | Tara Oceans TARA_B100001057 (sample SAMEA2621839) | marine metagenome | biome: marine biome (ENVO:00000447); feature: surface water layer (ENVO:00002042); material: "saline water (ENVO:00002010), including plankton (ENVO:xxxxxxxx)" | depth 5 m | reverse complement strand
GGAGCAGCAATAATGGTAATTTCAGCAATTTATTGCTCTGCATCTACAAAAGATTATGCAAAGGACCTATCAAGATGGTCAGGAGCTATATCTCTATCGTCAATTTTGAGTGAATTAAAAATTGCATTAGGCAACAAATCATTTGTTATTTTCTTTTTTGGAAATTTATTTCTTTCTCTATCCTGGGGGTTAGCTAACACACTAACTTTGTTTGTAAATACTTATTTTTGGGAATTTGAAGCAACTCAAATTAAGTATTTTTTACCAATATATTTACTTGGAACAATTTTTGCTTTTTATCTTACTCCAAAAATGGTTAAACGATTTGATAAAAGAAATATAGTTTTAATTTGCATTGGAATGGTGGGAATTTTATCTCCAGCAGCTTTTATATTTTATAATTTGGGAATAACGCCACCAAAAGGGTCAATGCAATTAGTCGCTTTTATTAGCTCATTTTTATTTATCTTAATCACTTTCAATATAATTGGAATAATGGTTAGAGATTCAATGGTTGGTGATATTGCTGACGAGGTTGAATTACAAAGTGGAAAAAGACAAGAAGGTATACTTTTTGCAGCTGTAGGTTTCATGCAGAAGCTTAATGCTGGTCTTGGAACATTTTTTGCCGGACAAGTTTTAAGCTTTATCAACTTTGATAGACTAAACCATACTTCAGAACAGGCATATACACTTGCTTTTGTTCAAGGACCAGTTACAACTCTTTTAATGGTGGTTCCAATATTAATATTTTCTACCTATAGTCTGTCTGAACGAAAACACAGAGAAATATTGAACAAATTAAATTAATTTATCAAAAGAAGCGCTAATCCTGTCCCATAGCTTCTTATGTTCAGGTTTAGCATCGTGATTTGAAAAATTATTGATGAAATAACTTATTAAAGAGTTAAGGTCATCATTTTTAAATTGACTATTTTTATTGAATTTATTACTCAACAGTTCAAGTTGTATTTTATTTCGAATTTCTTGATCCTTTTTAAGTGAGTCAATGCCCGCCAAAACTTCAATTTTTATGCAGGCATAGTTCATATTCTCAGTATTAGATTTTTTGGACTCATGTGATTTCTTGATATCATCAATAAATATATTCGGGGCCATATCGGCATCCAATTTTTTTAATAAAATATCATAGATATTTTTGTAGGTTAAAATTTTAGATTCTTTTTTCTCAAGACGTTTTGATTCTTGAAATTTCTTTATATCTTTAAGAATTGATTTATATTCTTTTGTATTTTTAATATTCTCTAGAGAACTAATTTCAACTTTAACCTCATCTAGTGTTTTTAAATTATTTTGAAAATCTTTACTGATAATGTCTAATTTATTTATTTCTTCTTTAATTAAATTATTTCTTTCTTCAAAAAATCGATCGGCAGATTTATTAAATTTATTCCAAAGAGTTTTTTCTATTTTTTTTCCAGCAGGCCCAATTTTTGACCATTCTAATTTTATTTTTTTGAATTCATTAATACACTGTTCATTATCTTCTAGGTCTATATTTTCAACTTTATTTATTAATAACTCTTTTTGATCTTTATTTAAAAGTTCTTGTCTTCTTATCTCATCATTAATAGGTTTTCTAGCATTGAAATAATCTGATTTAAGTTTATCAATATCTGTATCAAGAACGGGGGCATAAGTCTGCCATTCTTCATATGTTTGCTTAAGAAACTTTACCAATTTTATTAGAGGAGGCCATTTATTCTTATTTTGATCAGAAAATTCATTTATCTCTTTAACAATTGTTTTTCTTTTAACGGCGTTATTAACTTTTATTTGTTTTATTTCTTCAAAGTAATCTTTACATGATTCCCAGGCTTTGTTTGTTAATTCATTGAATTTTAACCACTGCGAGCGTGATGCAGCTTTTCCTGATATATCAAGTAATTGCCACCGTCTTTGGAGATTATTAATAGAATGAGCATGTTTGCGTGGATCTTCATTTGGATCTGAAACAAGCTTTGAAATTTCATTAATTAAATTATCTCTCTTAGGATTTACAGCAAATGATGACATATCATCAAAATATCTCGATTTACTTATTACAGAGTTAATTTTATGCCTTAATTTATTTGGTATTTTTTTAAGATCCTTAGAAGTTTTTATAGCTTCTCTTAGTATTTTTTGCCCATTTTTTATAGAGCCATCAGAAAAAAGCTGTTCAGCTTTCTCTAACTCGTTTAATAAATGTCTACTAGTTTCCACAATATTTTTATATGAAGTTTATAATTATACCTAATGAAGAAACGAATTCTAACAGGTATTACAACAACCGGTACACCTCATATAGGTAATTACATTGGCGCAATTAGACCTGCGCTTGAATTGTCTAATGACTATGATGATTCTTTTTTCTTTTTAGCTGATTATCATTCAATTATAAAAAATAATAACACTGACGAAATTAAAGATTCGGTTAAAAATATAGCTCTTGCATGGCTTTCATGCGGACTTGATCCCGCAAAGACTATCTTTTATAGACAATCTGATGTACCTGAAATACTTGAGTTAACATGGATATTAAATTGCGTTACTGCAAAAGGCTTAATGAATAGAGCACATGCCTATAAAGCAGCAGTTTCACAAAATAATAATGATCCTGATAAAGGAATAAATATGGGTTTATTTTCTTATCCCATCCTTATGGCTGCTGATATTTTGATGTTTGACAGTACTCATGTGCCAGTAGGTTCTGATCAAAATCAGCATATTGAAATGACAAGAGATATAGCAACTAGATTTAATCATCTTTATGGCCCTTTATTAACTGTTCCTGAGTCAATTATCCAAGATCAAGAAAAAGTAGTTTTAGGTTTAGATGGAAGAAAAATGAGTAAATCATATGGAAATGTAATACCACTTTTAGAATCACAAAAAACATTGAAAAAATCAATAATGAAAATTGTCACTAACTCATTAGAACCTGGTGAGCCAAAAGATTCTAAAAATTGTACTGTCTTTGACTTGTATAAAAATTTTGCAACAGAAGACGAGATTATTAGTTTGCAGACTGCATACGATGAAGGCATCTCTTGGGGAGATGCTAAAGAAAAATTATTTCTTAAAATCAATGCACAACTTGAGCCAATAAGAATTAAATATGATGAACTTCATCAAGATAAAAATTATATTAACGATGTGCTTCGTGATGGAGCAATAAAAGCAAGATCTCATGCAGTAGAAAAAATTTCTCTAATAAAAGAAGTAATAGGAATTTCAAAGATTACTTAATGTCTATATCTGGATACTCTTGGTTAAAATTTGGCCTGTTTACAGTTGGTTTAGGACAATCATTTGTTTTTGTTTTGGTACCACCGCTTGCTCGCGATCTTGGCTTAACTGAGATACAAACTTCATCTATATTTGCAATTTCAGCATTAGCTTGGGCCACTACAAGTGCATTTTGGGGTAGGGCTAGTGATCAATATGGAAGACGAAATATTGCGATTTTAGGACTTTTAGGATATTCGGTTTCATTAATAGCTTTGATAACACCTCTTTTTCTTGCTGAAAGAAATTTATTAAATATAACCCTATTGTTCCCAGCCTTAATATTAGGAAGACTGATTAATGGCCTTATAGGCTCAGCAACAAGACCGGCTTCCTTTGCCTATGTTGCTGATGTTACATCAAAAGAAAATAGAACTGTTAAATTTGCTAGACTAGAATCCAGCTTCTTGTTGGGAACTGTTGCAGGACCATTGTTGGGCGGATTCCTATTCCTCATAACAAAAGAAACGCCTTTTTATGTATTTTCATTTTTTGCATTAGTAGCAGCCCTTGGTATATATAAAAATTTAGAACCATCAAACATGACAGCAGAAATAAAGAAAAATGTAAAAAAAATTAGCTGGCATTCACCATCTATATGGCCCTTTCTTTTATTTGCAGCCATTATGAGTCTTTGTCAGGCATCATTATTACAATCCATAGGTTTTTATATAACTGATTTATTTAATGATTTAGATAATTTACCAACGTTGATAAGTATGACTTTTGCTCTTTTGTCTATATCTACAATTTTTAGTCAATATACGTTTACAGATGCATTTCCAGTCAATAACTTTAATTTATTATTTTTTGGTACGATTTTATTAATATTTTCATATTTTACGATGGCTTTTTTTCAAACTATCTCAGTTTATTACTTATCCGTAATTACTTTAGGCTTTGGGTTTGGAATGACAAGACCAGCATTAGCCTCATCTCTTTCTTTATCACAAAATCCAGAAAATCAAGGATCTGCTGCCGGATATCTAGGCTCTGTCATTCCAATTGGTCACATGACAACACCATTTATCGCAATGCCAATATATGCAATCAATCCATCTTACTTGTATTATTTCAGTTCAATACTATGTATAACATTAGTATTATTTATAATATTGCATCCCAGACTTAGAGATTTAAAAGATTTATGAAAAAAGCATTATTAATAGTTAACCTAGGAACACCAAATAAACCAACTTATGCAAGTGTTTTTAAGTATCTAAGAGAGTTCCTTATGGATGGTAGGGTGATAGACATAAATCCAATACTAAGATTTATTCTTGTCAATTTTATAATTGTTCCTATTAGATCCTTTTCATCAGCAAAAATATACAAGAAAGTATGGGATAAAAACACCGGATCACCATTACTTCATAATACAAAAAAACTTGCAGAAAAGTTAAGAAAAAAACTTACTGATTATGATGTTGAATTTGCAATGCGTTATCAAAATCCTTCAATTGAGAGCGTCGTTGATAAGATGCTTTTGAAAAATCCTGATGAGATAATTATATTACCTCTTTTTCCACATTATGCTGCAGCTACAACTGGTTCAGTTTACGAGGAAATTTCAAGAATTATTTCAAAAAAATGGGTCGTTCCAAAAATTACTTTTATTAATCAATTCTATGATAATGATAAATTTATTGACGCATGGGTCGAAAAAGCAAAAGAATTTAATATCGATGAGTATGACAAAATAATTTTTAGTTATCACGGCATTCCTAATAGTCATGTTGATAATGTATATCAAGATTCTTTGTGCAGTGATCATGATTGTGAGTTACAAATAACAGATAAGAATAAATTTTGTTATAAAGCTACAACATTTGAAACAACCAAAATACTAGCTGAAAGATTAAATATTTCACCTGACAAATATGTTGTTACCTTTCAATCTAGACTAACTAATAAATGGCTGACACCATTTACTGATGCAGTTCTCGAAGCAATGCCAACAGACGGAAATAAAAAAATATTAGTTTTTTCACCTGCTTTTACGGCAGATTGTTTAGAAACAATCATTGAAATAGGTGATGAATATGCTGAATTATTTGAAGAAGCTGGTGGAAAGCAACTTGATTATGTTAAGTCATTAAATTATTCAGATAGCTGGGTAGATGCTATTATTGATATTATTAAATAAAAATACTTACTATGTTTAAAAAAGATTTATTAAAAGATAAGAGAATACTTATTACTGGTGGTGGAACTGGTTTAGGGAAAGAAATGGCTAATCATTTCGCAGAACATGGCGCTGAATTATATATATGCGGTCGAAGAGATAACGTTCTTCAGGAAACAGCTAACGAGATTACTGAAAAATTTAAAACCAAAGTGCATACACAAATTCTTGATATTAGAGCTTCTAAAGACGTTGATGACTATGTGCAGAATATTTTTGATGATAAGCCGCTAGATGGCTTGGTAAATAATGCTGCTGGAAATTTTATTTCACCTACAAAAGATTTATCTCACAAAGGCTTTGATGCTATTGCTAATATTGTATTTCATGGAACATTTTACATGACCCATTCAGTAGGAAAAAGATGGATTGAATCAAATCATAAAGGGTCTATTGTAAATATTCTGACAACATGGATTTGGACTGGATCACCTTATGTTGTCCCTTCAGCAATGTCTAAGTCAGGAATTCATGCAATGACGCAGTCTTTAGCAGCAGAATGGGGCAAGTATGGTATTAAAATTAATGGTATTGCCCCCGGACCTTTTCCAACAAAAGGCGCATGGGACAGATTAAATCCTGATAGTAAAAATGAAGGCGATGGAATGATGAGTACTGTTCCACTTGGTCGAGTAGGGGACATGATTGAACTTCAAAATTTAGCTACTTTTTTAATGGCTGATGGTTGCGATTATCTTACAGGTCAAACCATTGGTTTAGATGGTGCACAATATTTAACAGGTGGTGGCACGTTCTCACAACTAGATAAACTTTCCGAAGAAGACTGGGATAATATGAGAGAATTGATTAGAGGCGCTAACAATAAAGATAAAGTAGATAGAGGTTAGATAAATGACGAATACTTATGAAGAAATGAACAAAGTGCTTAATGAACAAAAAGAGTTTTTTAATAAAAATGGGGCTCCAACTATTGAGTTAAGAATTGATAGATTAGAAAGATTAAAAACACTAATAATGAATAACCGTTATGATTTTGTTGATGCATTAAATGCAGATTTTGGTAATAGATCTAAAAATGCTTCAATGCTTTCAGATGTTTATGGAATAATGCCTTCAATCAATCTTGCAATAAAAAATGTAAAAAAGTGGAATAAGGTTGAAAAAAAGTCATCAAATTTTCCTTTTGGATTATTGGGTGCAAAGTCTTATATTAAATATGAGCCACTTGGCACAGTAGGAATGATATCTCCATGGAATTTTCCCGTGAACTTAGCTTTTGTTCCCTTGGTTTCAATTTTTGCTGCTGGAAATCAAGTTATGCATAAACCAAGTGAGCATACACCTATTACTTCTGAATTATTAAAAGAATTATGTGATAAAGCATATGATCAAAATGAATTTGCTACATTCTTGGGTGGTCCTGAAGTTGGTGAAGTTTTCACCAAGTTAAAGTTTGATCATCTCTTATACACAGGAGGAGGATCAGTTGCTAAGCACGTAATGAACTCAGCATCACAAAATTTAGTGCCTCTAACATTGGAGCTAGGTGGCAAGTCACCAGTAATAATAAGTAAGACTGCAGACTTAAATACATCTGCAAAAAGAATAATGTTTGGAAAAACTCTTAACGCTGGGCAAATATGTCTAGCACCAGATTATGTGGTAGTTCACAAAGATCAAAAAGATGATTTTATTGAAGCAACCAAAAATGCTGTTACTGAATATTTTCCAACTCTTAAAGACAATGATGATTACACATCTATTATTAATGAAAAACATTATGATCGACTAAAGGAACTTCTAGATGATGCTGTTGAAAAAGGTGCAAAAGTTGATGAAATTAATCCAGCAAATGAAGATTTTAGTCAACAGGAATTCTTTAAAATACCACCAACAATTGTTTCAAATACAAGTAATGATATGAAAATTATGCAAGAAGAGATATTTGGTCCATTACTGCCAGTTGTAGAATATGATGAAATTAGTGAAGCTACTCACCTTGTTAATTCTAAAGATAGGCCTCTTGGGTTATATTACTTTGGAACTGATAAGGCCGAAGAAGAGGATTTATTGAATAAAACCTCATCAGGAGGCGTAACTGTAAATAATGTTATAAGTCATCTTCAACAAAATGATTTATCATTTGGCGGAGTAGGTCCTAGTGGAATGGGAAGATACAAATCTTTCGATGGTTTTAAAAACTTCTCTAATCCAAGAGCATATTATAAAGAAGTTGGCTTTAAACTAGATAAATTCTTTGATGCAGTCAGGCCTCCATATAAAGGAAATATTGAGAAAGTATTAAAACAATTAATGAAATAGGCAAGTGTCCTCAATTTCTTTCAAATTAGGCTATAGATACCTAAGGTCGTCAAAAGGAGGTATCTTTTCTTTTACAACGATTCTTGCGATTTTAGGATTAACAATAGGCGTTTCAAGTCTTATTGTTGTCACATCAGTAATGAATGGTTTCCAGAAAGAACTAGAAAATAGAATATTAGGAGTAATACCTCATTCAATAATCCAGTCTAACGATCAAATTGAAAACTTTCCTTATTTAATTAAAGAAATTAATAAAAATCCTAACGTTGTTAGTTCAGCGCCTTATATAAATATCCAAGGCCTTATTTCCTCATCATACGCTGATAAACCAATCAGTTTAATTGGAACCGATCCAAAAGATGAAGAGAACATTTCAATAATTCCTGATTATATGATTATTGGAGATATAAAAAATTTATATCAGAAAAATTCAATAATAATAGGATCGTCACTTGCAGCAAATCTTGGTGCATATGTTGGTGATGACATAACCTTAACAACTACAGAAGTAAGAACTAGTATTGTTGGTTCTTATCCAATATCGTTAAAGTTAAAGATTGTTGGTATATATGAATTAAAAACTGAGATCGATCAGTACCTAGTTCTAACATCACATGAAACAACACAAAAAGTAAAAAAGTTTAAAACAAATGAAACCTCATCAATTCGAATTAAAACAAATGATCTTTTTAAAGCTGATGAAATTTCTGAAGAATTACTAAACATAATTGGTAAAGATTACTACTTTGAATCATGGAAAGAATCTCATGGCACTTTATTTGAGGCAATAAAATTTGAAAAACTGCTTATTAGTTTGATGTTATTTTTAATAGTAGGGGTTGCTTCGATATTAGTTTTATCAACTATAGTAATGACAGTTAAATCAAAAGAAAGAGAAATAGCAATCTTGAGAACTCTGGGTGCTAGCTCAAGTCAGTTAGTTTTGATATTTTTTACTCAAGGTGTGATTGTTAGTTTTATTGGTATTATTTTGGGAATAATTGTTGGCTATTTATTTACAATTAATATTAACAATATGGTCATATTTCTTGAATTTATGCTTGATAGAAATCTTTTAGAAGCCTATTTTATCAACTATTTCCCATACCATATTGATTCATACCAAATCTTATTAATATGTATAATTTCATTTTCTATAAGTATTGTTACCTCGTTTATTCCGTCATTAAAAGCAACCAAACTTAATCCTTTAGAGATACTTAGACATGAATAAATTAGAATGCCAAAATTTATGTAAAACATTTTCAACTAGTGATGAAGATATTAATGTTCTAGATAATATTGATTTAGTTATAGAAAGTGGTGACAGTATTGCAATAACTGGTAAATCAGGAGCTGGAAAATCTTCATTACTTCACATTCTTGCTACACTTGATAGACCTTCATCAGGTTCTGTTTTACTAGATGGGAATAATTTACTAAATACTTCAAACGAAAGTCTAGCTAAAGTTAGGCTTAATAATTTTGGTTTCGTTTACCAATTTCATCATTTACTTGAAGATTTAACAGTTGAAGAGAATATATCAATGCCGTTACATCTTAATAAGTCTTATGATTTAAACTCGAAGAAAATGATCAATCATGTGATGAAAGAATTAGACATACACAAACGTTTTAATCACTTGCCTTGGAAACTTTCAGGTGGAGAAAAACAGAGAGTTGCGATAGCGAGATCTATTATAAACAATCCAAAGTATTTATTTCTTGATGAGCCGACTGGTAACTTAGATACTGAAAGCGCATCTCTTATTCAGCAACTAATATTTGATATGTCATCTACATATGGTATTGCTTTAATTGCGGCTACTCATGATAATAAATTTACAGATTCTTTTAATAAGGTATATATACTTAGTAATTCTAAGTTAAACAAAGCTAATGAGTGAATTTATAACAGCTGGTGGTATATTTATGTGGCCATTATTGACCTGCAGCGTTTTAATTATTACTTTTTCAATTGAAAGAGCTTGGTTCCTTCAAAAACGACTAATTTGTCCAGATGGACTTTCAGAGCAGTTAAAAAACTTAATAGAGACTAAAAGTCTAGATAATAAACAAGCAGAAGAAATATCAAACCTTTCCTCATTAGGATTCTTGCTTATAAACTGTTTGAAATATAAAAACCTAGCAAGGGAAAATCTTGAATCAAAAGTTGAGGAGAAGGCTGCCGAAGTTCAATATAGTCTTGAAAGAAACTTAACAATGTTAGGAACTATTGCAACAATAAGTCCATTAATAGGATTGCTTGGAACGGTTGTTGGTATGATAACTGCTTTTACTGGCCTAACTGAGAGTGCTGGCGCTAATCCAGATTTACTTGCTGCAGGTATTTCACAAGCGCTAATAACAACCGCATTTGGTCTGCTTATTGCTGTTCCAGGATTGGTTCTGCATAAATATTTTGAACATAAGATTAAATACTTATTAATTAATCTTCAAAAAGAAGTTTCTGATTTTATTGACATAATTAACAAATGAAATTTTTATCACAAAAAGAATCTAACTTTTCAATTGAAATAACACCGCTAATCGATATTGTTTTTTTATTAGTAATATTTTTTGTTGTTACTTCAAAAGTTGGTGATTCTCAGTTCCTTAGTCTTGATTTACCTAAAACTGAATCATTTGAGTATAAAGCTGTCCAATCTTTGAATGAAAT
>TARA_B100001057_G_scaffold173611_2_pt1 | contig 10440 bp, 14 predicted proteins | sample TARA_B100001057 | Tara Oceans TARA_B100001057 (sample SAMEA2621839) | marine metagenome | biome: marine biome (ENVO:00000447); feature: surface water layer (ENVO:00002042); material: "saline water (ENVO:00002010), including plankton (ENVO:xxxxxxxx)" | depth 5 m | reverse complement strand
AACGGCGCTCCGCAGGCAAAGGCGATTCCAAAGCTGAGTGGAATGGCAATCCACCATCCACGGATTTTCAATCTTGGTCCTTCCACGCAGATCCATACACTCACGGCTGTTGCACCGATCAGGAGATCGGCACCCAGTGAACGTGCAGCCGCATTGGCGGAGGCATCAGCAATGAAGCGGCCGAGATCAAAGGCCTGTCCATTTTCGGAAATGAAGTCCAGGTTTGCCTGCCATGGGAGCACAGCTCCCAGAACAGCCAGGGTCAGATAGATCCATGGCAACGCCTTACGCATCGGTTTCAGGGGTGAGGGTTTCAGGGTTCAGTTGCACGACCGCATGCTCCACCGATTCCAGCAGAGTGCTGCAACGATCCAGGTAGACCTCTCCGTGAAGAATGGTTCTCTGAAGGTCTGCCAGTGGCACTGCATCGCCCTGGAGCTCAGCCAGCAGCAGATCAAGAGCCTGCAGGGCTTCCTCGTAGCTCAGCTCAGCGGCTTCTCCTTTCCACCGGCTGATCAGATCCCGTGCGTCTTCGGCTTCCGTCATGGCTGCTGTTCCAGCGGGTACGGCTGTTTTTGTCTTCCTCGGGGTCATGGTTGATTTGATTCTGTGCAGGGATGAATTCCATCGACAGAAGTTGTGATCCGTCCGTTGTGGAACTGAATTGTGATGCTGTCACCAGGACTGATTCCATCAATGCTGCTGACAAGGGATCCTGATGCGTCCTCCACAAGAGCGAGACCTCTTTTCAGCCAACGGCTGGGGGAGAGGGCGAGCAGCAGTTGCCGTCGCTGTTCCAGATCCCGGCGAAGCCGCTTCAGTCGTTCCTTGGGATCGTTCAGCCTGAGTAACCGCTCGCGTTCCAGCAGCCTCTGGCGTTCACGTCCCACTCGCCAGCGGACGATCTCTCGCATCCGCCTGCGTTGATCAATCACGGTGCGAAGCGCTGAGCTTCGCTCAGGAAGCAGAGCCACCATGGCGGCGGTTGGCGTGGCGGCTCGGTGGTCGGCCACGAGATCAGCCACGGTGAGGTCATCCTCATGCCCCAGGCCAGTGACCACCGGAACAGGGAACATCGCCAGAGCGCGACAGAGATCCTCGTCATCGAAAACGGACAGATCTTCACGGCTTCCACCCCCGCGCGCCAAGACGAGAGCATCCAGTTGCAGATCAGCGTGAACAGCCCCCAGATTCCCGATCACAGCTGAGATCCTGTTGGCCACCGCGCCCTGCACGGGAATGGGAACCACCAGCAGTTTGGTCATCGGCCAGCGTTCGCGCGCTGTGCGCAACATGTCTGCCAAAGCCGAGCTGGGGACACTCGTGAGCACTGCAACAGTGCGGGGATATTCAGGTAAAGCGCGCTGATGGTTGCTGTTGATCACTCCCTGCTCTTCGAGCAGTCGACGCACCTGCTCAAACTTGAGAAGAACGGTTGAAAGGCTTGGCCGGATATCAAGGGCCTGAACGGTGAGGCTGGCTCTGTTGGCCCAGAAGTTGAGCTTGCCCACAACGGTCACACCATCGCCGTCGAGAGGTCGATAGGTCAGTTGAGGCAAACGGGACGCCCACACAACACCGGAAATGCTGGCAGAGCCGTCCGTGAGTGAGAGCCACAGGTGCCCCTTTTTCAGTTGCGGTCTGACCACAGTGGCTTCAAGAAGAAACCGCGGTGCGAATCCCCGTTCCAGGAGGCTTCCGATCGCTGCATTCAGTTCTGCCACCGAATAGGTGGGGATCCGTTCAACGCTCAAGGCGGCGGTAGGCAAAACCCCAGTACACACACACAACAAAACTGATCCCTGCAATCACCGCTCCCCATCTCGACTGGTACTGGGTTGCCGCGATTGTGAAGATGACCAAGCCACTGCTCAGCATCCTGGCTCCATCACGTTTATTGCGAACGTAGAGCGGTGCCACGGAAGTCTCAGTGGTTTCAACCACTTTGACGCATCGGCTGAGATGGTTTGGATGCCCATCAAAAAAGCCCCTCCCGGGTGGGTGGGGCTTGAAAGCTGCTCTGAGCGGATCAGCCGAGGCCGATCTGAGACAGAATGCCCTGACCGGTCAGCAGCTCTGTGCCGAGACCGATGACGAAGCCCATCATGGCCAGACGGCCGTTCCAGGTTTCAGCGAAATTGACGAAGCCGAAGCGTGCGTTGTCGGACATGGGAAAAACAATCGGATGTACAGAACGTAACAAAGAATGGAGTTTTGTTGCAAGTATTTGCGGCTACCAAATCCTGTGCTTACCGATTCATGCCTTGATCTCGTTTGAGATTTTGGTTGGTTCGGGCTGTGGCTTTGGCCTGAAGAGGGTCTTCGGGCCAGGGATGCTTTGGATAGCGGCCTCTCATCTCCCGTCTGATCTCCCTGTAGCTCCCTCCCCAGAAACCGGATAGATCACGGGTGCGTTGTAGCGGTCGTCCTGCGGGCGAGAGCAGTTCCAGAGTGATGGGCAGCGCCCCGTCCAGCACGCAAGGGCCCTTGTCGCAGCCGAACATTTCCTGGAGTTTCACGGCAAGAACAGCCTCCTCCTCGTCGTAGTGAACGGTTGCCTGGCGTCCGGAAGGAATGGTGATCTGTCGTGGGAGAAGGCGTTCAAGCTCCTGGCGCTCCCTCCAGGTCAGCTCACCCCACAGGCCCTGTTCGAGGCGCTCCGTTGTCAGGTCCCTCCAGCTTCGGCATCCCTCGAGGTCAGCGCCGATCCAGTCGTCTGCAGTCCGGCGCAGGCTGCTGATTGCCCGATCAGGCCAGGGGTGTCCGAATTGCAGGTGCATCCACTGCAGCCGCTGACGAAGTTGTCGGGTGCTGTCGGTCCATGGCAAGGCATCCAGCGTTCCCGCCTCCTGCAGCTGCTGCACCATCACTTCACGACAACGTCCGGCATTGGGAGCCTTCTGGGGAGTGCGATCGATCACCAGCTCGCCCAACAGCAGCTGTCGTTCGCTGCGGACCTGCCCAAGCGAAGCATCCCAGCTGACGCATTCATCCCAGCGTCCCTCCCGTTTGGCAATGGCAAGCAGCATCTCCGCATCCATCGGCAGAGCCAGCTGGATCCGGGTGTTCGTGCCACCGGTATCAACCCTCGCCACCGCCAGTGCAGGGCTTCCGATCAGAGGATCAAGATTCGGAAGAACGGCACCGCGTCCCTGTCGGAGCCTGTAGCGCCCTGGCTGTCCGGGACGTTCCTGGGCAATCCAGCGGGGAAAGACGGCAGCGATCAGTTCTGCTGCACTGGCGTCATCGTTCCGCGTGGTCTCGGGGGGAGGAGTCGGAACACGATCAAGCCGAACACGATCAAGCTGTCGGCGCAGTTGCAGGCTCAGGTCTGCCAGTGTGCGGTGCTGTCGCAGAACGGCGAGACGGGGTTGAAGATCACAGCCCACAGATTGGCCGGCGAGAGGATCCCGTTCGCTCAGCACCGCCGCCAGATCGCACCCGAGCTGCGGGCAGCCCCGGCGCAGTGCTTCAAGCATCAGCAATCCCAGGCGCGGATGCACGCCAAGCCCGTTCAGCTGCGTCCCGATCGAAGTCAGGCGACCTTCGGTTGTCAGCAACCCCAGGGATGCCAACTCCAGCTGTGCCTCATTCATGGCGGCTTTCGGCGGTGGATCAAGCCAGGGCAGCTCTTCGCAGAGGCCTGATCCCCATTGCGCCAGTTCCATCACAACGGGCTTTGGATCCGCCAGCAGGAGTTCCGGGGGACTGAACAGTGGACGTCGCTGCTGTTCCGCCGGCGACCAGAGGCGAATACAGCGACCCGGAGCCTGACGGCCTGCTCGTCCCCTTCGCTGGTCTGCACTGGCCAGGCTGCTGGGGACGGTCTCCAGTCCCTCCATCCCGGTGTTGGGATCAAAGCGCAGCTGGCGGCTGCGTCCGCTGTCGATCACAAGGCGTACTGAATCGATCGTCACGGAGCTCTCAGCGATGGAGCTGGCGAGGATCACCGTTCCATCGTGATCAGAGCTGCAACGCTGCAGAGCTGCGCTTTGCTCCTTGAGTGGCAGCTGACCATGGAGGCTGACAACCCGCCACCGTTTGAGTGTTTGAGCATCCTTCAGCAGATGCCGGCAGCGTTCGATTTCTCTCAGACCGGGCAGAAAGACCAGAACGCCGCTTCCCTTGCGAAGATCCAGCGCATGGGACTCAAAAGCGCGAAGCACCTGCTTCGCCAGAGATTCCTCTGAACGGGGAACCTGGTGGATGGTTTCAACAGGGAACGACCGCCCTTCGCTTTCCAGGACCGTTGCCTCGGGCAGGCGCCTCCTCAGATCGGAGACATCAAGCGTTGCCGACATCAGCACAATCGAAAGGTCGGGCCGGAGCACAGCTGCGGCTTCTCTCAGCAGCGTCAGGCCCAGATCCGCGTCCCGTCTGCGCTCATGAAATTCGTCGAACAGAATGCAGGCGACATTTTTCAGAGAGGGGTCGGACTGCAGTCGCCGAAGAAAAACTCCGTCTGTGATGACGTCGACCATGGTCTGGTCCGAGCGCTTGCGTTCGCCGCGGATGCAATACCCGATCCGTTCCCCCAGCCTCTCGTTCAAAGAGTCCGCGAGGCGTGCAGCCGCTGCCTTTGTTGCCAGTCGGCGCGGCTCCACCATCCAGATCTCCCCCGTTCTGAAGGGTGGGTCATGTCCTTGATTGAGTGCTCCGATCAGGGCCAGGGGCACCCGGGTCGTTTTGCCCGCTCCCGGGGGAGCCTGAAGCAGCAGCGTCTGCCCGGGCAGAACCTTGCGGCAGAGGTCCGGCAGGAGCACGTCGATCGGGTAGTGATCTAAGCCTGATTGCTTTGCGATGTCAGTGCCGGGTTCCTTCAGGGGGACGGTCAGCGCACATGGCGTGTTCCATCCACCGGGTGGTACTCCTCCCCGGTGAGCTCCTCAAACACGATCGCAGGAAGGCCTGTTTCAAACATCGTCTGCAGAGCTTCCTTGAGATAGGGGTTCCAGCCGCCGGTGCTCACCTGACCATGGCGCACGGTCCAGTCCCAGGTCCCCTGAAGATCTCTGGGAATACGGCCTTCACGATCGCGTCGGGCCACCAGATCCAGTGACTCGACGAGCCCGACAACAACGGGTTCCTTGCCGTAGGCAGGAGTGAGGCTGAGTTCGAGTCGCACGGGATCCTCTTTCAGGAGGCGGAGCCTGAAGCGAGGAGGGAGTTTCAGGCCCTTGATGACCGCAGCGACGATGCGCGTTCTTTGATCCACTCGGACGACCCTGACCTACTGAAGGTATCCAACCTATTCAGTGCTGGTGCCGTGGGCATCGGGAGGTGACTCCTCATCTCCGCTGAACCGCACGGTGAGCAGGTCCTCTTCTGTGATCCGCCCCTCGCTGTCCAGCAGTTCCGGGTGGACCGTCACCCGTCCTGTGCGGTCTTTGGGTTCATGAATCGGACTGCTCGCAGCCCGGAATCCCTTGCCCATGACGCGGAAGGCCTGCCATAGGAGACCGATGAAAATCACGCCGTACAGGAGTGGAAACAGGGAGGCGATCATCAGGAGGTCGGATCCTTGAATGCCCTCATCCTGACGTGACTCGTTGGCCGGTTGCACCCGGTCACAGGTCTGACCGGTTCGGTTGCGGTCTCAGTGTCCGGCCCTGCTTAGCGTCTGCTCAATATTTCAGATGTGTCGCTTTGTTGTCTGTCCGCTCGCGTTCGATGCTCGCCTCAGCCCTCGCCGGTGGGCTGCTGGCGACCGGTGTGTCATCTCTGCCGCTGATCTCGGGGCGTCAGCTTGCGGCGGAAGCGCGTCCGGTGCTGGACCGCCAGTCCTTTGTCGCTACCGCAGTCCAGCGCAGTGGTCCTGCAGTGGTCACGCTTGAAACAGCCAAGCGCATTCAGAGTCCGGGAGCCTCCGGACTGCCTCCAGGCTTGATGGAGGATCCCATGTTCAGGTATTTCTTCGGCTCACCAGGTGCCATGAGGCAGCGCTCCCAGATTCAGAGGGGCCAGGGCAGTGGTGTTTTGTTCGACTCCGCCGGACTGCTCCTCACCAACGCCCATGTCGTCGATGGGGCAGAAAAGCTCACGGTCGGTCTTTCCGATGGGCGCAGAATTTCTGGCCGTGTCGTTGGCAAGGACAGCCTGACCGACCTGGCTGTGGTGCGACTGGAAGGGAAAGGGCCCTGGCCGACGGCCAAACTCGGCAATTCAGACCAGCTCAAGGTGGGCGACTGGGCCATCGCGGTCGGTAATCCCTTCGGCCTCGAGAGCACGGTCACCCTCGGAATCATCAGCAACCTGAATCGCAATGTTTCGCAGCTTGGGATCTCAGGAAAACGACTGGATCTCATTCAGACCGATGCAGCCATCAATCCAGGAAATTCCGGCGGTCCACTGCTCAACAGCGATGGTGAGGTGATCGGCATCAACACTCTTGTTCGCTCAGGCCCAGGCGCCGGGCTTGGTTTCGCCATCCCGATCAACCGGGCCCGAGCGATTGCCAACCAACTGGTGACCACAGGCAGGGCCCTGCATCCTGTGATCGGGATCGGTCTTTCGACTGTTCCTGCAGGAGAATCGGATCTGGCCACACCCCCAGGAGCCGTCGTCCGTTCTGTTCAGCCAGGAGGACCAGCGGACAAGGCGGGTCTGAAGGAAAATGATCGAATCACCTCTATCGATGGTCGTGCTGTTAAGCAACCGGGGGAGGTGGTGAGTGCCATCGAACGCCGCGGTGTCGGTGCAATCGTCTCCATCGGTCTTCTTCGTGGAGAGGAGGCAATCACCTTGAAGGTGAGACCCGTCGATCTCTCTTCACTGGCCAAACGCTGACAATTCAGGTTTCAGCATCACGCAACTCTTCAACACATCGCGTGATGCACTCACCGTCATCAAGGGAACAGGTTGTGATGCATTCAAAGTAGGTTTCAACGGCATCCCAGGTCTCCTCATGGGGGTTGACTCCTCCAGGATTCATACCGGAATTGCCAGGACCTGGTGCCATCGTCATCATGCCGCCCTCTTGGTTTTGTCAGCTTATGCAGACGGAATCATCCGGTAAAGAGAAATGAGCGTTCCTGCCTAAGGGCATGTGAAGTTTCTTCCTGATCCTGAAAACCCTTTCAGGAGTTGTTCTTGCGCCGCGTTTCCCGGGCTTTCTGTTTTTCACGGTTGGCTGTTCGTTTGGCTTCCCGTTCGGCAGCCAGTTGTTTTTTTCGGCGTTCCTCTCTTTCCTCCTCCTTTTTCTCGAGGTAATAGTCGTAATTCCCTCGGTAAAGAACAAGCCCTCCATCGCCCAATTCGACGATCCGGTTGGCAACCCTTGAAATGAAATAGCGGTCATGGGAAACCAGCAGAGCTGAGCCTTCGTAGGCCATCAATGCATCCTCAAGCATCTGCTTGGCGGGGATGTCCAGATGGTTTGTCGGCTCATCGAGAACCAGAAGATTGGATGGACTCAGCAGCATCAGAGCAAGGGCGAGACGTGCCTTCTCCCCGCCACTGGTCTGGCCAACATCCTTGAACACCGTGTCGTTGCTGAAACAGAAGCTGCCAAGCAGGGAGCGCACCTGGGTCTGAGTCCAGTCCGGTACAACCTCATAAATCGTGTTGATCACGGTTTTATCGAGATCCAGGGCCTCTGCCTGGTTCTGTTCGAAGTAGCGCGCCAGCACGTTGTGTTCCCCAAGCTGCGCTCGACCCTCATCCGGCACCTCCATCCCCATCACCAGGCGTAAAAGGGTGGATTTGCCGGCACCGTTGGGGCCGACGAATGCAATGCGGTCGCCCCGCTCCACCTCCAGCCCGGCGTCAAGAAACAGGATGTTGTCGCCGTAGCTGTGCGTGAGGTTCTCGATCAGCGCCACCTGGGCACCGGAGCGGGGTGCCGGCGGGAAGCGAAAGCTGGGGCCTGAGACAGCCTCAATCGGAGCGTCAACAAGTTCCACCTTCTCCAGCTGTTTTTCCCGGCTCTTGGCCTGGGTGCTGCGGGTGGCGCTGGCCCGGAAGCGATCGATGTAAGCCTGCTGAGTGGCGATGTCCTTCTGCTGGCGGGCATAGGCGGCCTGGGTGGCTTCCTGCTCCAGGCGTTTCTGTTCGAGATGGGCTGTGTAGTTACCCAGGTAGCAGCGTGCAATGCCCCGTTCAGTCGAGACGATCTGATTGCACACACGGTCCAGAAAGGTCCTGTCATGACTGATCACGACCATGGAGGTGCTCTGTTCCAGCAGGTAGTTCTCCAGCCACTGAATCGTTTCCACATCCAGATGATTGGTGGGTTCATCGAGCAGCAGGAGGTCGGGATCCTGCAACAGGATTTTCCCGAGGGCGATACGCATCTGCCAACCGCCGGAGTAGTCCCTCACAAGTTGTTCTGCACCGTCGGCAGTGAACCCGATCGTGGGAAGCAACTTGTCGATGCGTGCATCGAGTTCGTAGCCATGCAGAGCTTCAAAGCGGCTCTGGAGACTCCCAAGCTCCTGGATCAGCCGGTCGAGATGATCCGGGTCTGCAGCTGCCTGTTCCGAAGCCATCGCTTCTTCCACATTTCGCTGGGAGTTCAGGACGCTGGCTGCTTCGCCGAAGGCCTGAAACAGTTCCTGACGCACCGTCCGATCAGGATTCACATCAAATTCCTGCTGCAGATAGGCGATGCGGGGTTCTCCCTGGCGAACCACCTGCCCCCCGCTGGGTTCCTCATGGCCGGCGATCAGGCGCAGTTGCGTTGACTTGCCCGCGCCATTGACGCCCACCAGCCCGATGCGATCCCCCGGTTTGACCTCCCAGGTCACGTCCCGCAGAACTTCGCCTGTGGGGTAAATCTTGCTGACGCGCTCAAGTCGCAGCAACTGTCAGAAGCATTGATCACCCATCATCCCTGTCGGCAGACTGGGCAGGAACAGTCTCTGCGAACGTTGTGCTGAAACTCGAGCAGCTGGCGGCTCTCGTGGTGGCCGCAGGTCTGGCCATCGTCAGCTATCTCCTGTTCTTCAGCTGGGCCGGCGGCGGCGGTTACGAACGGCGTCAGCGCTCCACGGATCGGGCATTGCTTTCATCCCCAGTCGAGAGCTCCGGGCGTTCTTCTGAGATGACTGAGCTCAAAGCCCGCCACGTGCCTTGATAAGCCAGCGCTGGCTTTCGTCGTCATCCAGTTCGGCCAGATGTGTTCGCACTTCGTCTGGCGTGACTGGAAGACCCAGTTCTTCCCCAAGGCTGCAGATCGATCGCATGGCACCAGAGGGATCCTGAAGGGCCTGACGGAACAGAGCCTGGGTTGTCTCCGGGCTGCTGCTGATGCGGGAATAGAGGGCTGCTGCGTTGTCTGTCATGGCCAGTCAGACGACTGTTCAAAAACTATCCATTCCCTGCGTTCGTGCCATGGATGGATGCATTGAGCCTCAGGCTGCCTGCTCAAAGGCTTCGTCCTGACCGAGAGCCGAAGCATCCTCCATGCTGCGGGCATCCATGCAGAGCACTTTGCGCAGCTGGGCGTAATTGGCAGCCTGGGAATTGCGGCCCTCCTGATCGGCGAGGTACTCAGCCCGCTGAAGCACATGGTGCAGATGGGTCAGCAGGTAAGTGCTGATCACAGCTGAAACGAGCACATCGCTGTTTTCAGCGCGACGGCGCGGAACACGGCTGCGCGAGGTGGCGCTGCGTGCTGTAGCGCTGCGTCGGGTTGAACTGCGACGGGAGGTTGAGACGGATTTGGTCATGGTGGGGTACTCCGAAGAGAACCAGTGACCTCAGCATAATCATGGATACTACCCTTGCCCACCCCTGTACACTTTTGTGTAGCTGAAACTCCCTTTGGGGATCCGGTCGTGCCGACCCGTCAGACGTCATCCAGCGGGAAGCCCAAGTCCCCTCGCATTCAGGTGGTTCTGCCAGAGGATCTCTGTGCCCGTCTGGCGGCTCTCGCCGAGTCGGAGTCCAGAACGGTCAGCAACATGGCCCGCGTTCTGATCCAGCAGGGGGTGCAGCGCCACGAAGCCACGGATCGATCAACGGATCCATCAACGGAGCTGTTAGCGGATCGATCAACGGAGCGGTCAACGGAGCGATCAACGTTGCGGCCAGCTTCAGGTTCGATCCGTCAAGAAGAACGTATCCGTTCCGCGCTGGAGGCTCAGCAGCCTCGACGACTGCGCGGAGCACCACGGCGTCTGCGCTTGCGTCTTTATCGACAGCCCTGATCGACCCAGTTCAAGCTGGGTTGACCATCACGCCTAACACCGTCTCCCGTTCCGCTCCAGTGATCTGCGGTGAATTGGCGGGGTAGCGGCGGACATGCCACCAGGCCAGCAACGCAAAAACAAGCGCCTCCCGTGTCTCAGCCGGCACATCCATCGTGTCGCTGGTCACCAATCGAACTCCCCGGCATCGCTTCCGTAGTTCTCTCATCAGGGTCGGGTTGTGGCGCCCCCCCCGGCCACGATCAGCTCCAGGGGCCGAATCCCGGATCGCAGCATCAATCGATTCAGTTCA
>TARA_B100001057_G_scaffold495728_1_pt1 | contig 10445 bp, 10 predicted proteins | sample TARA_B100001057 | Tara Oceans TARA_B100001057 (sample SAMEA2621839) | marine metagenome | biome: marine biome (ENVO:00000447); feature: surface water layer (ENVO:00002042); material: "saline water (ENVO:00002010), including plankton (ENVO:xxxxxxxx)" | depth 5 m | reverse complement strand
CTAACCAATCCGTCATATATATATTATTATTATTATTATTTTCATTATTATTTTCAATATTATTTTCTTCAAAACTAGAAGTAGTATATCCTCTATAAGTATCTGCTTTTGTATAATCAACAACATATCCCATGTCTTCTAAAAACCCAATAGTAATGCGACTTAATGGAGCATTCGTAGGGCTTGCATCTAACCATCCAGTCATTAATTCTGTATCCAATCCAGGGTGAAAAACACCATTAATTATGCGGTCATCTGCTGACGTAGAACCTTCTGTTCCTTCTTCAGGATGGACATTTTGTGTTCCACTCGAACCATCATCTTCAAATGGAATACCTACAAATTGATTATAACTAAAATCAGGAAAATAATTTCTATATTCTTGTAAAGCTTTAGTACCAGTATAATAATATTTCGTATCACTGTCTTCAGAATAAGATATTTTTGGAAAATCAGTTATACTCCAAAGAGAACCTATGCCTAAAATATGCCCTAATTCGTGTAAAAATACATGATAATAAGAAGTTTTACCATCAGTATGTGTGGTTGTTTTCAAACTGGGTAAATAAGAATCACTCATAGTAATCGTCCCACTTGCAGGAAAGACATTTCCAAAGGTTTGAGAACCAAAATAATAAATCGTGCTAAGAGAAGCACCTCCTAAAATTCCTGCTCCTAATGTATCCACTGATACAGAAACAGTAATAGTGTAAGTTGAAAACCGTGGGTCTTTATCAATAATTTCATCCCATCTATTAAATGCATCAGCGACAATAGTGTAGTCGTCGCTTGTAAGTGTATACGTAGATGAATTATTGGTAATGGTGTACTGAAACAAATTATTGGTGGAATAATAAGTTGTCATGTATAATTTATTAGTATATAAGTTTTATGAAAATAATATAAATATTCTTCATAATAAGTATCAATGGAAAAAACAGAAAAGTTGAATAAGTTGAAAATCCATGTAGAATCAATGGATAAGCACCATCAAATAGAGGTATTGAAAATTTTGTCAAAAAATTTATGCAAAATAAATGAAAATAAAAGTGGAGTATATATTAATATGACGTTCTTGGAAGACCCAATTATAAAAGAAATAGAAGATTATTTGCAATATGTAAAAGAGCAAGAGGAGAATTTAATAACAACAGAATATCAAAAAGAAGAGTTTAAAAAATCATACTTTAATGAAAATGAAATTGATAAAGAGGATAAAGAAATATCTACTATAACATATAGCATAGTAAATTAATGACAACATATATCAAGCAACTTTTATTTGAACCAAATAATATAAATAAAGAAACAGTATTGGAAGACATAAAAGATGTTATGTTTTCCAAAGAGTTTATAAATAAATACAAACAAAAAACAGATATCATAGCAGATACGGTAGTGATAAACAATCATTCAATACAAGAACCAGTTATTGTCCAGCATAAGAAAAATAATGAATATAAATTGCCAAAACAAAAGAATACTTTATTTTGGTGTATGTATATAGCAAAACATGGTTATGATGAATATATGCAAATTAGAAACAATTATGGTAGTAAACAATTAGAAATACAACAAGATGTGTCAAAATACATTAGAGAACATATGTATGCATTAAAGAATGTGAATACACGAATTACAAAAGCAGCAGGTCAAGAAATATTATCGGATTTACTAATAGAAACGAAGAAAACAAGTATACAAACCCTTTATGCATATTTAATATACTATAAAGTGAATGTAATTATACTTCATCATTCTGAAAAATCTATATTAGAAGTATTTTACGAGGCAGCGTCAGTGGATATTCCCTTGTTTTTGATAAAAAAAGAAAAAGATGGAAATTATACAATAAAAGAAGAGCCTTTAACGATGGAAGAATATAATAATATGAAATCTACCAAATTTTGTTTACACAGTATAGACAAACCAATGAAAGCAATTTCCAATTATAAAGCAGAAGAATTAAATGAAGTAGCAGATAATATATGTCCGGAATTATTAGATGAAAAAATAACAAAAGTAAAATTATATGATGAATTAAAGAAGATTTTGAGTTGGGAATAAAATATAAAAAATTGATAATAAAATATAATAGAAATAATATATTAACTAATTATATAATATATTATGGAAAAGGCAGATATAGAAAGTCTACCAAAAAATGAAAATCAACCAATCGCCGAAAGAAAAGTAGATAGAAAGCAGGATTTTGACAATATTATTAAAATGTATTTAGAAAGTAATCCAATGTTGAAAAGAAATAATATGACAAATGAATTTGAAATTCGTTTTGGAACCAATCCAAGCATTAATCAACCGATTACAAAAATAGAATTCGATAATGTTGTTCAACAACTATATAATTGTGGTTTTAAAACAGATAATATAGACGGTAACCAATTATTGCGTATTCAAAATCAATATACAGATAATAGTGGAAAAACCCGTATATCAAATATACGTGCTGAAATTACTGGAACAACAATGATACAAGAATATTGCAAAACAAATAATATTAAAAAGTTGATTGATATGCCTTCTACTCCTTTTAATATGATAAAATTTACACAGAAAAAGGATGCAATTGCAAGTAATGGAGAAAGAATAAAAAAGGTTGATATGGAAGATTTTAATTTCCGTGCTTCATTTCAAACAGAAACTGATTATCATGCACATACAAATTTGGCAAGAAATATAATTGCAAAATGGACGGACTCGTTAAAATTATTTCGTTCTATGAATAGAGTGCGATTTTATCATGAAGAATACCCTGTATTTGTAGATTTAAGTATTGTAAAAGGATCTCCAGTAAAAGTGAATTATAAAAATAATAGAAAAATGTCAGTGCCCATTTTGAAATATACAGTTCAAGAAGCCAATGTATTTAATAATGAAGAAAAATATGAAATAGAGTTAGAAATAGACAATACAAAAGTAGGACCTAATACAAAATACGAAAAAATGAAGGATTTAGCTAATGTATTAAGAAAATGTATTCGAACTGTTTTGTGCGGTATTCAAGGATCTAATTATCCTATTTCATATAAGGAAAAAAATGAGGTTTTACAAAAATATATGCATTTGTTTAGTGACCCAACAATCCAATATCATAGAATAAATTCCAACAGTTTTATTGGTCCAAGTTCATATACATTGCAAATGGAAAATATTGTTGAAATAGACGAAGATAGTAATATGCCAAATATACGAAATCATTACACTGTCACAGATAAAGCGGATGGCGATAGAAAATTATTATATGTGTCTGAAGAAGGTAAAATATATTTGATAGACACAAATATGAATGTATCATTTACTGGAGCAAAAACAAATGAAAAGACGGTGTATAATAGTTTATTGGATGGAGAACATATCAAATATGACAAATTTGGAAAGTTTTTAAATAAGTATGCTGCGTTTGATGTGTATTATGTTCATGGTGCATCAGTCAGAGAATTAGAGTTTGTAAACACATTTGATGTTGCAGAAACAGAAGGAAACGAGAAACCAAAACAATACCGATTAAATTTATTAAAACAATTTATTGATGAATTAAAAGTTCATTCTATATTAGATAAAACTAATAGCAGTGAAGTAAAAAAAGATGAAAATAGTAAACCAATGCCAATGCAAATAAAATGTAAAGAATTTTTAATACATAGTGATACGTTTAATATATTTGATGGGTGTTCCAAGATCCTTTCCAATATAAACGATGGATTATTTGAATATAATACAGATGGATTGATTTTTACTCCTTCAAAAATGGCGGTAGGAGCAAATGGCGTAGGGGAATTACCTGGGCAATTACATAAAATGACGTGGGAACATTCTTTCAAATGGAAACCGCCACAATATAATACTATTGACTTTTTAGTTTCTATGAAAAAAGATAAAACCGGAAAAGACGAAGTGCATACAATATTTCAAGAGGGAAAAAATATGCAAGGTTACCAAAATGTATTACAATATAAAACACTTATATTAAGATGCGGTTTTAGTGAGAAGAAACACGGATATTTGAATCCATTTAATGATTTAATAAATGATAATTTACCAGACGCAAAAGATATGGATAATGAGAAAAATTATAAACCTGTTCCTTTTCAGCCAACAAACCCATTCGACGAAGATGCACAATATTGCAATGTGTATTTGAAGGAAAATGGAACAAATAGTGTATTAACAACAGAAGAAGGTGATTATTTCGAAGGTGATACTATTGTAGAATTTAAATATATCCCTGAAAATGAGCCTCGTTGGCGATGGGTTCCCATTCGTGTGCGTTACGATAAAACCGCTGATTTAAGAAGTGGAAACAGAAATTATGGAAATGCATATCATGTGGCCAATAGCAATTGGCAATCTATTCATAACCCTATTACAGAAGATATGATTGCAACAGGAGCAAATATACCCGAATTTGTTGGAAATGAAGATGTATATTATAATCGTTCCAAAATGGAAACATCTACACAAGGATTACGCGATTTCCATAATTTGTTTGTAAAATCTAAATTAATAGTAGGTGTGTCAAATCGAGGAGATACATTAATTGATTATGCAGTAGGAAAAGCCGGAGATTTGCCAAAATGGATTCGTTCTAAGTTGAAATTCGTATATGGTATAGATATATCAAAAGACAATATCTTAAATCAATTAGATGGTGCTTGTTCAAGATACTTGAACGCAAATAAAAAATACGATAAATTACCTAGTGCATTATTTGTAAACGGAAATAGTGGAAAAAATATTCGCAATGGAGATGCATATTACACAGATAAAGATAGGCAAATATCAAAGGCAATATTTGGTTCTGGTGCAAAAGACCCTTCTATATTAGGAAAGGGTGTTTATAAAAATTATGGAATTGCAGAAAGTGGTTTTAAAATAAGTTCTTGTCAATTTGCTATGCATTATTTCTTCGAAGATAGTAATACTCTTCATTCCTTTTTGCGAAATATAACAGAATGCACAAAAGTAAATGGATATTTTATAGGAACCTGTTACGACGGAAGAACAATATTTGATATGTTAAAATCAAAGAAACAAGGAGAAGGCATAAGCATATTCAAAGATGATTACAAAATATATGAGTTAACAAAACAATATGATAAAACCGGTTTTCCTGATGATGAACTCAGTTTGAATTATGCCATAAACGTGTATCAAGAATCTATTAATAAGGTGTTTAGAGAATATTTAGTAAATTTTGAATACTTAACCCAGTTAATGGAAGATTATGGATTAGTTTTAATTACAAATGATGAGGCAAAACAAATGGATTTACCTAGCCCGACTGGTTTATTTTCAGAATTATATAATTTTATGGAGAATGAGATAAAAATGAATCCTAAAAAAGAAGCAGATTACAAAGAAGCATTGTATATGTCTCCAGAAGAAAAACAAATTTCGTTCATGAATCGTTATTTTGTATTCAAAAAAGTTCGAAATGTAGATGCTAAAAAAATGGCGGAAGTTATCACAAATCAAAATGAAAAAGAAGAAATTGCTATGGAAAATGAAATTCAAGAATTAGAAAAGGAAATTAAAAAAGTCGAAAAAAAAAAGCTGGTCATAAAAAAAACCGGAAAAGTAATAAAAATTAAAAAACCAGAGAATTAAATAATACTTTATAATATACAATGGATTTTACAAAAACAGATATTAATCAAATAACCTTATATATTCTTTATTTTTTTATTGGTGCATTTAGTGGCGTATCCTTAGGATTAATAGGTCTGGGTGCTGGTTTATTTACAATACCTTTTTTAATTTATAGTGGATTGACATTACAACAATCTGTTGCTATTTCACTTATAGTACAATTATTACCACAAAGTTTACCAGGTGTTTACTCATTTTATAAAGCAGGATTTATAAATAGGCATATAATAGCTGTTGCATTATTGGTATTGTTTGGTTCCTTATTAGGTATTCAATTCGGTGTATATTTAAATGTAAATAATATTATTAAACGAAAAACCATTTATAATATTTTATCGGCAACATTAATCTTGTCAGGTATTTATGTTTTCCGTAAAAATATGTTAATGGGAGAAGATGAAGAATTACTTGAAGTTAATTGAAACAATATAAATATAATATGATAGTTATTATATCTTATTATAAATGACATATTACTTATTGCCAAAAACTAATAATATTACATATAAATACTTAGAATGCATTGAAAATAAAGGAGATATGAATCCTGTTATTTCATTTTCATTGGCTAGTTATTTGTATGAAATTAAACAAAAAATAGAAGAAAAAGGAATGAATTGGGACACCTATAAAAAATATACAAATCCATATGAATATATACAAGGTATTGTTCCTGGTAAAAAGAAAAGTGTATCCAAATATAAACCATTATCCAGATCGTATTTTAAAATGTTGGAAATATTAAAAACATTTGATTTTAATTTTCCATCATCAGATTTAAAAACATTTCATTTGGCAGAAGGACCTGGTGGATTTATAGAAGCTATGGTGAATACTCGTTATTGTAAGTCGGATACTTACATAGGTATTTCTTTATTAGATGACAAAAATGACCCAACTATTCCTTCATGGAAAAAGAGCGATGTTTTTTTAAGAGAAAATAGTAATGTTTTCATTGAAAATGCACAGGATGGTGACGGTGATATTTTATCATTAAATAATTTTTTATATTGTAGAGAAAAATACAAATCATCTATGCACTTTATTACAGCAGATGGAGGTTTTGATTTTTCTACCGATTTTAATAAACAAGAAATAAATATCAATAAATTGTTATTCGCTCAGGCGGTATACGCAATAAGTATGCAAAAAAAGGGCGGATCCTTTGTTTTAAAAATATTTGATTGTTTTATGCAACACACTATTGACATTATTTACTTACTGTCTTCTTTTTATCAAAAAATATACATTATGAAACCACATAGTAGTCGATATGCAAACTCGGAAAAATATTTAATTTGCAAAGGATTCTTATACGATTCTTGTGATAAACAATTTCCATATTTGCTGAATGTATTTACAAAAATGATTACTATAGATACGAACAATATATTCCGTTTTTTGAACATTCCTATTTCAAACTATTTTATAACCAAATTAGAAGAATATAATGCTATTTTTGGACAACAACAAATCGAAAATATTTACTATACTATTTCTTTAATTGATAGTAAAAATAGTAGTGAAAAAGTAGATCTATTAATTAAATCTCATATTCAAAAATGTGTTCAATGGTGCAATAAACATAACGTAAATGCTAATACTAATTTACAAATACAAGACAATATTTTTACAACTGATTCTTCTTTTATATAGAGAACGTGTTAAAATAGATGAAAAAAGCATAAAATTGATAAAACCCATAACATTGTATATAAATCAAAGAAACTATTTACGTATTAAGAATAAAACAATGTTGTCTGCAATCCAAACTGAAATTCGTGTTTTGAAAAGAAACTACAATAGACTTTATGATGAGTCTAGACAAGCTATTGCCAAACACTCATCTTATCATGTCAGAAAACAATATTACCCACACAATTTGAATGAATGGGAATCCATTGAAAAGGAAATGGCAAATGATTTTAAGGAAAGATTGTTGCTAATCAAGAAGTCTATTCGGGACTTGGAAAATAAGGAAAAACAAGCAGAAATTGAAGAAGATGCTGCTAATGGATTGCTTTTGTTAAAGAAAAGAGCAGTCAGAAAGGAAACCCGCGAAAATAATAAGATGAGACAGCAACAGGTTGTGCCAAGAAGATCCGCACGAATTGCGAGTAAGAAAGTATAGGAATTAGAACTTGTATTGTAATTTATAATAACTATTTTTTAATTATTATAGATTTTTTTGTAATTTTAAATTTGATTTTTTATTGTATTTACTGTGCATTTTTGCATCTCACTACTGTGCTTTTTAAATGTAGGTGTTTGCTTTAATGGATAACCCAATTTATCTTTCGTTGTATATCCACCCAATGGAACACCATATGCAAGTGCATTTCCTACAGATTGTCCTAATGCATTACGATATAATACAGCTGAATTTGTAATGGAATTGTATTTCTTTCTTAATATCAAATCACTGGATGTTACTGCACCTTGTTTTGCAAATTGTGGATTGTTAGGTTTATAATAAACGTCTTTTTTGCATGTATTAATTCCATTTGTTGTATATGTATTACTAAATGCGGGATTAGAACCAGGCTTTGTGGTAGCATCTCCAGTTTGTAAAAAGTTATATTGGTTTTTCTCAAAATTCATACTGCGACTTTCTAAATATTGCTTTGTATTCGTATAGTAATTTTGCATAGGTTTGTCTATGGTATTTGTTTTTCTAACCATTCCACTACTTCTCACTCTATTTTTTGCTTTTTGTTCGGGGGACAAAATTACACTACATTTTTCATATTTTTCACAATTGTTATTTGGTATATTATTGTCCACTGTACTTACTAAACCATTTTTTACGGTTGCAGAACTATTTATAATTGTCCCATTTGGTTGATTTACTATATCAATTCTTGTTGATGTACGAACATTGCAATTATTTGCGTTTGTATTTGCTATTTCACGACGATATATTTTTAAAGGATTTGCTTTAAATTTTAATCTATCGCCGGATACACTGTAATCTTTTAAATCATTCTTTTTAATGGTTGAATGTATTTGATCAAATGTTTGTCCTTTCCATTGAACTATAGGTATTTTGTTCATTTGAATTATTGCGGCCATTATATTATATATATATAGAATTATTATTTATAGAAACCCTAATAAATAATTATTCATTTATTATGTATCATGAATTTTTCCATACATTTAAATGACTTTAGCACTACCAATATTTCTTTTCTAGAATCGAAAAAAAATATGTTGATGGATGGGTATTTCACCAAGATCAACTATTTGAATAAATGGTTCACGATGAATGGGTTGTTTTTTTACATACCCATTAAAATTAAATCTATAATTAAAGATAAATTAAGCATTAAATTTGATCCGTATTGTCCAGATAATCACGAAAATATTAATAAATTTTCCATGATTGAAAAAGACCTATTGGATTTTTACAACAATAATAAACAGTATCGCCATAAAAAACAATTACTACTAACAAAACAACTATTCAATGGTGTATTAAAACTCACACCCGAAAATTTTGATACTCTCATTGAAGAAAAAGACAATTATGTCATTAAAGTATCAGGTATTTGGGAAACGAATAATGAAATTGGTATTACCTATAAATTATTCAAAGCCCATAATATTATTTGTTAATTATAAAAACATTTTCATAGTTGGCTGTCTAGGTCCTCGTTTAAATGGGGCCAATCCTTCACGTAAATCATAATCCATATCTTTACTTTGTATATGATCATGCGAAACATTGAACGCAATTACATTTACAAATCCCGTTTTTTCTTCATATTCATATTTTAAATCATAAATTGTATGTATTCCGTCATTTATATTTTTTGCATATTTGTCAAACTCTACTTTATTTACTGTTTTTATTCCATTATCTAATTTATGTATGATTTTTTCGTCTCTTCCTTTAAAAAATACATTTCTGTCTATTTTTAATCCTGCATTTATTACTCGTTGATTTAAATTATTATCTTCGAATCCCCACGTCCATAAATTTAAAAATCCTTTTACTTTTTCAAAATCTTCTGCTTTTATTGAAAATATACCTCCTAGTGCATAATCAAATCCATAAAAATGTTTTACTATTCCTTTGTTTGTTTCATATCTTATTAAATTCTTTTCAGAAGGTAACGTATCTATGTCATTAAAAACCAACGTTATATTTTTGTAGTCTTTAGGATATAAATTTTTTACAGATATAAAACCTATGTTTTTCATAGCACCTCGATTAAAGGAACGTTGGTCTGTTTGATGTATATATAAAAATTTATAATCATTTTTATCATAATCTTCTAATAACGTATTCATATGTAGTCTAAACTCTTCATATTGAGTTTGTCTGTCCCGATAAGGTATTATAAAAATAAATTTTGGTATTATATTATTCATTTAATAATATGTGTATATTTTATAATTATACATATATTTACTAAATTTTACGATGGGAAATTGTATATATTTGGAAAAAGACCCTGTTTGTCATTTATGTGATGAAAAAATTACCCACCGATCTTATTTATTTTGCAAGGATTGTAAAAGGGTATATCATTACAGTTGTTTATATCAAAAAAATGCATATTTAAATAATTGTTTTATTTGTGAAAGTGAAAATATTGAAACTATTATTTTCAATAATACTATATAATTATGTTGTATTTCTTAATTATTGCGCTTGGCAACAATTGTTCTTTTATTGTTTCCAATTTTTTGAAACATTTATTAATTGTCACTTCGCTTACTCCTGATACTATCTTTATGTCTTGTTTATTTATCTCTAAATTACAATT
>TARA_B100001057_G_scaffold449819_1_pt1 | contig 10450 bp, 8 predicted proteins | sample TARA_B100001057 | Tara Oceans TARA_B100001057 (sample SAMEA2621839) | marine metagenome | biome: marine biome (ENVO:00000447); feature: surface water layer (ENVO:00002042); material: "saline water (ENVO:00002010), including plankton (ENVO:xxxxxxxx)" | depth 5 m | reverse complement strand
TAGATGAAAATAAAAATATGAGAGCAGCTTAATTTGAGTAATCTTTCTTATAAAAAAACCATTGATGATTTAAAATTTGTTTATTCAGAAAATAACACTTTAAGTATTATATTTAAAAATAATGACATATTAATGGGTGTTGTTGGCGAGTTTAACAACAACATCAAAGAATTAGAAAAAATCACAGATACAAACATTTATTCAAGAGGGAACTCAATCTTAGTAAAAAGTACACCAAAAAAAAATGAAATGATAAAAAATGCGATTGTTTTTTTATTTGACCAATTTATAAATAATAACACTATTGAAAAAAAAGATATTATATCTTCAATTAACAAATTTATGATAGAGGAAAAAACAGATAAAATAGAATATATAATTAAAACACCTAAAAAATCTGTAATACCAAGGTCTGAAAAGCAAAAAAGATATGTTAGAGCATTAAGAAATAGTGAGGTAATTATATCTTCAGGACCAGCAGGCACTGGAAAAACATATTTAGCAGTAGCAGTGGCTCTGACTATGCTCTTAGATAAAAAAATTGAGAGGATTATATTATCAAGACCAGCTGTTGAGGCAGGTGAAAGATTAGGTTTTTTACCAGGGGATATGAGAGAAAAAGTAGATCCATACTTAAGACCTTTGTATGATGCGCTTTATGATCTTTTAGATTTCGAAAAAATTCAGAAAAGAATTGAAATTGGAGACATTGAAGTAGCACCCCTAGCTTTTATGCGAGGCAGGACATTAAAAAACTCATTTGCTATTTTAGACGAGGCTCAAAATGCTACTAATACTCAAATTAAAATGTTTTTAACTAGAATTGGAGAAAACTCGAAAATCGTAATTAATGGTGATCCTTCTCAAATAGATTTACCCAATAAATCATTATCAGGTCTTAAAAGGTCTAAAGAAATTCTTAGTCACTTAAGCGAGATATCCATATTAGATTTTGATCATACAGATGTTGTAAGACACCCGCTTGTTTCAAAAATTGTAAAAGCTTACTCTGATCAAAATTTTAAAAAATGATCAAAATCAATGTTGTAGTTGACTCTCTAAAGTGGAAAAAAAGAATTAAAAATATACAAAATTACTTCAAGTTAAAACAAAGAAAATTTAATATTAATTGTAATTCGTCAAAGATTATTAAGGAATTCACAGTTTTTTTAACTAGTAATTATAAAATGAAAAAATTAAATAATAAGTTCAGAAAACTAAACAAGCCTACCGATGTTCTTTCTTTTCCATTAAATATAAAATTGAGAAAAAACTTATATCTTGGAGATATAGCCATAAGTTATGAAATAATTTATAAAAGATCACTTAAGTCTATATTTGACCATGAGCTAGACAAGATGTGGATACACGGATATTTACACCTAAATGGTTACGATCATGTAAAAAATGTGGATTATAAGAAGATGTATAAAAAAGAAAATTTAATATTTAAACAACTTAATTTTTAAATTGTCTCGAATTATTGATAACAAATTTTTAGTAGTTATATTTTTATTTGTCTTAGGAGTCCTTTCCTCTTTTAGCCTACCACCTTATAATTTTTTTTTTATAAATTTTTTAACGTTTCCTTTATTATTTTATATTTTAGTTACATCTATTAATAAAAATTCTGTTAATAATTTTCTAAATGGATGGTTTTACGGATTTGGTTTTTTTTTATCAAACTTATATTGGATATCAAATTCACTTAAGTTCGATGAAAATTTTAAAAATTTGATTATAATTTCTATTATACTAATTCCATCTTTGTTATCTCTATTTTATGGACTATTCTCACTTTCACTAAAATTTTTCAATGTTAGAATGAATTTCAGTTCAATTTTAATCTTTTCACTTTTGCTATCTATTTTTGAATATTTAAGAGGAACTTTATTTGGAGGTTTTCCTTGGAATTTAATTTCATTTAGTATAATAAAAATGATCAGTTCCTTGCAAATACTTAGCTTGATAGGAACCTACTCTTTAAACTTATTAGTTACTACTTTTTTTTGTTTACCAATAGTAATACTATTTAAGATTAACAAGCAAAAAAAAATTGCAATTTTGTTTTCAGCTATATCAATTTTATTACTTAACTTTTACTATGGTTATAACAAAATTCAATCTACTGAAAAAATAGAAAAAAAATCAGTTTTTCCTTCAATAAAGTTGGTCTCACCAAAGTTCAATATTGAAAGGTTTTTTGCTGAAGAGCCGATAGAAAAAAAAATGAATGAATTAATAGAAATTAGTTATCCATTGAATAAAGATTTATTGTTAATTTACCCAGAAGGTATTGTTAATATTGGTGAATTGAACAATTTGAAAAATGATTTTAGTAGAAGTTCGAGGAAACTAACAAATAACACAAAAATAATTCTGGGAATCACTTTTGACGATGGAAAAAAGATATTTAATTCAATGGCATTATTTAATAATGAATTTAAAATAGAAAAAAAATACTTTAAAAATAAACTGGTTCCATTTGGGGAATTTCTTCCATTTGAAAAATTTTTAAGCAATTTCGGGCTTAAAAAAATAACCCATGGTTACAGGTCATTTAGTCCTTCTGATAAAAGAGAAATTATTAAAATTAATTCTTTATCCTTCTTACCTTTAATTTGTTATGAAATCATATTTTCTGGACAATTAAACAAAAGCAAAAGTAATTACGATTTTATTTTAAATATTTCTGAGGACGGTTGGTTTGGAAATAGCATTGGGCAAATTCAGCACTTTTCTCATTCTATATTTAGATCAATCGAGGAAGGCAGAGATGTTTTGAGAGTTGCTAATAATGGTATTTCTGCTCATGTCAGTCTTAATGGAAAAGTTTTAAAAAAACTTGACTCAACTGACAAGGGAAGCCTTGAAATAAATTCGGTTTCTAAGGCATTTCCCACATTCTTTAGTCTCTATGGTAACAAGATTTTCTTTTGTTTAGTATTTTTTTATATTACTTTAATTTTTTTTTTAAAAAGAATTAAATGAAAAAAAATTATTTATTTACAAGTGAGTCTGTCTCAGAAGGACATCCAGATAAAGTTTGTGACAGGATATCTGATATGGTGGTTGATACCTATCTTGGGGCCGAACCCCAGTCTAGAGTCGCATGTGAAACTTTAACTACAACAAATAAAGTTGTGCTTGCTGGAGAAGTGAGAGGTCCTGAAATAAAAAAAGATGACCTAATCCAAAAAGTCAGAGACTGTATTAAAGATATTGGATACGACCAAGAGGGTTTTACTTTTAAAGAAGCTACTAAAATAGAAAGTCATTTACACTCCCAATCATCAGATATTGCCATGGGAGTTGACTCTTCAGGGAATAAAGATGAAGGCGCAGGAGATCAAGGAATAATGTTTGGTTACGCTTGTAATGAGACAGATGTGTTAATGCCAGCCCCAATACATTACTCACACAAAATTTTAAGACTTATGGCAGAAGATAGAAAATCTGGTAAGCTAAAAAACATTGAACCTGATTCTAAGAGTCAAATTACAATTGAATATAAAGATGGAAAACCGTCTAATGTTAAATCTGTTGTTATATCCACTCAGCATTCTGCAGATGTTAATCAATCGCAAGTGAAAGAATTAGTAAGACCTTATATTGAAAAATCTATACCAAAAAATCTACTTGAAAATTTATCCGAAGAAGAAATTTATGTAAACCCAACTGGGAATTTTGTTATCGGTGGTCCAGATGGTGACAGCGGTCTGACAGGAAGAAAAATAATTGTAGATACTTATGGAGGTGCTGCTCCTCACGGGGGAGGAGCTTTTTCTGGTAAGGATCCAACAAAAGTTGATAGATCAGCAGCATATGCATCTAGGTATTTAGCAAAAAATATTGTTGCATCTAAAATTGCAGACAAATGCTTAATCCAATTAGCTTACGCAATTGGTGTATCAAAACCCTTGTCAATATATGTCGATCTTTTTGATAACGATGAGGAAAAAAATAAGCATGTAGAAAATCTAATTAAGAAAAACTTTGATTTAAGTCCAAGAGGTATCAGAGAAATGCTCCAACTAAATAAGCCTATTTATGAGAAATCAGCTGCTTACGGTCATTTTGGAAGAGATCCAGGATCTGATGGATCTTTTTCATGGGAAAAAATTGATAAAAAAGACGTATTTAGCAAATAATAATAAGTTGAAAATTTAAAAAAATTTATTATAAGACCTATAACATTGTTGATATATCAAACTGGGCTTCGGCCCTTTTTTTTTGGAGAGGAATGTATGTTAAATAGACGAGCAGATAAACTTGAATTATTAAGAATTGCAGAAGCTGTAGCATTGGAAAAATCCATTGATAAAGAGTTAATTATAAATTCTATGGAAACTGGCATAGCTAAAGCAGCAAAATCAAAATTTGGTAATGAAAATGAGATTAAAGTAAATATTAATAGAGATAATGGAGATATAGAAATTTTTAGAAAACTGATAATTGTTGAGAAACCTGAAAATAATAACACTGAAATAAGCCTAGAAAGTGCAAAGGCTTTAAATGAAGAAAAAAAAATAGGTGAGGAAATTCTGCAACCTTTACCAACCTTTGATTTTGGAAGAATAGCAGCTCAGACTGCTAAACAAGTCATAAGTTTTAGCGTAAGAGAAGCAGAAAAAGAAAGACAATACAATGATTTCAAGGACAAAATAGACACAATACTTAGTGGAATTGTGAAAAGGTTGGAATTTGGAAACGTGATAGTTGATCTTGGAAAAGCTGAGGCAATTATTCAAAAAAATGAAATGATCCCTAGAGAAAATATAAAAGCTGGTGATAGGGTTAAAGCATATTGTTATGATGTTAGGAGAGAGCAACGTGGCCAACAAATATTTTTATCTAGAGCACACCCTAAGTTTATGGAAAAGCTATTTATTCAAGAAGTTCCAGAAATTTATGATGGTTTAATAGAAATAAAGTCATCTGCAAGAGATCCAGGTAGTAGAGCAAAAATTTGCGTCAAAGCTATAGATACATCGCTAGACCCAGTGGGTGCTTGCGTAGGTATGAGAGGTAGTAGAGTGCAAGCTGTTGTAAACGAATTGCAAGGAGAAAAAATTGATATTGTAAACTGGTCTGAAGATATATCTATTGTAGTTTCAAACTCTCTATCACCAGCTGAAGTTCTTAAAGTAAATATTGATGAAGAAACAAAAAAATTAGACGTAATTCTTACTGAAGAAAATCTTAGTAAAGCAATTGGAAGAAGAGGACAAAATGTGAGATTGGCTACAAAATTAATAAATTACGAAATCAATATTATGACTGACATGGAGGAGTCAGAGAAAAGACAAGAGGAATTTAAGGATAGAACAGAAAATCTTATGAAAAATTTAGAGGTCGACGAAACACTCGGCCAACTCTTAGTTGCTGAAGGATTTTCAACTGTTGATCGCTTGAAAGATAGCCAACTTAATGATTTAACTAAAATTGAGGGTATAGAGGAAGATACAGCTAAAGAATTAATAGAAAGAGCTAAAGAATATCATAAAAAAAATCAAGAAGAGATACAAAAAAAAATAAAAGATCTAGGCTTAGCGTCCGATCTTATCCAACACGATGGTTTAACGCCCGGCATGTTATTCACATTAGGAGAAAAAAAAATATTAACATTAAATGATTTTGCTGATCTAGCTTCTGATGAATTAATTGGTGGGTTTGATATCATAAAGGGTGAAAAAGTAAAAATTAATGGCTATTTAGAGGATTTCGCTTTATCCAGAAAAGAAGCAGATGAATTAATTATGAGTGCAAGAAATAAAGTTTATAATAACTAAGTAATGAATAATGGAAAAAACAAAAAAAAAACTCACAATATCAGGAAAACAAAAAAAAACATTTACGAATCCTATAAATTTTCAAAGTAAAAAAAAATTTTCTAAACCTATAAATAAACCTACCGGTAATTTCATAAATAAACCTACCGGTAATTTCAGGAAAAACTTTAAACCAAAACCTCAACCCTTAAAGTTAAGTGACTACGAAAGAAGAAAGCTTGCTGAGCAAAAAGCTATGAAAGGTGTAAGAGGCGATAACATCCAAAAAGAAAAAGAAAATAAATCAAAATTTAGTACAAAAAAAAGAGAGACTAAATTAACTGTTTCGAGAGCTTTAAGTGAAGATCTAGAATTTAAATCTAGAAGTCTTGCCTCGATAAAGAGAGCAAGAGAGAAAGAATTAAGAGTCTCAAAAAGCAAAACCAATGATCAAGAAGGTATAAATTTTAAAAGAGATATTAATATTCCAGAGTTTATTACAATTAGAGATTTGGCCAATAGAATGGCTGAGCAATCATCAAATATTATAAAACATTTAATGGGCATGGGGGTGACTGTAACTATAAATCATACAATTGACTCTGACACTGCAGAATATTTAGTTAAGGAATTTGGCCACAATCCTATTAGAGAAAAGAAGGCAGAAGAAATAATAAAAAATATTAAAGAAATTAAATCTGAAAATCTTAAAAATAGACCTCCTATAATAACAGTTATGGGTCACGTAGATCATGGCAAAACATCTGTTCTTGATGTTATTAGAAGCACAAATATTGTATCTGGCGAGTTTGGTGGTATCACACAACACATAGGAGCCTATCAAATCACAAAAAATAAAGAAAAGATAACTTTTATAGATACTCCTGGTCACGCAGCATTTACTGAGATGAGAGCAAGAGGTTCAAAGTTAACAGATATAGTTGTGTTAGTAGTAGCAGCGAATGATGGTGTAATGCCCCAAACAGTGGAGTCTATTAAACATGCAAAAGCAGCAAAAGTTCCAATAGTTGTAGCAATTAACAAATGTGATTTGCCAGATGCTGATCCACAAAAAATTAAAAATCAGCTTTTAGAGCACGAGTTAATCTCCGAAGATTTATCTGGTGATACTATAATGGTTGAGATCTCCACAAAAACAAAAAAAAATATTGATAAATTACTAGAACTAATTTTGCTTCAAGCTGAACTTTTAGATTTAAAATGTGACTTCAATAGCAACTCCAATGGAGTGGTTTTAGAATCAAAAATTGATATTGGCAGAGGTCCAATTGCAAATATTATAGTAACATCTGGCAACTTGAAAAAAGGAGATTACTTTGTTTGTGGTACAAAATGGGGAAAGGTTAGAGCAATATTAGATGATACTGGAAAACAAATAGATGATGCATTACCATCCACTCCTGTAGAAGTTCTCGGAATTAATGGTGCAGCAAAATCCGGAGATGATTTTTTAGTTTTAGATACAGAAAAAGAGGCCAAATCCCTATCCGAGGCTAGAATTGAGGAAACAAAAACATCTAAAAATCCTTTGACTATGTTTACACAAGAATCAGCTTTTAAAGATAACAAATCTGAAGATTTAAATATTATTGTAAAATCAGACGTTCATGGTTCATCCGAGGCAATAAAAAATGCGATTAATCAAATAAAACATGACGAAGTTAAAGTAAAAATAATTTTATCAGATGTTGGGATGGTTACAGAAACAGATGTAAATTTAGCAAAAGCATCCAACGCAACATTAATTGCTTTCAATGTTAAACCTAGCAAAGAAGCAAAAAAAATAGCAGAGCAAAATAAAGTTAAAGTTTCTTCATTTAATATAATTTACGAATTAATTGATTTTGTCAAAAGCCAAATATCTGGGCTATTAACACCAGATGTTGAGGAAAAAGTAATTGGGTCAGCTGAAATATTAGAGATATTTAAGGTATCAAAAGTAGGCAAAGTTGCAGGTTCAAAAGTAATTGATGGCGAAATCGCTCAAGATGCATTGGCAAGAGTTATTAGAGATGGAACAATTATATATAATGGAAAAATAAGCACAATATTTAGAGAGAAAAATCAAGCCAAGCAAGTGTCAGCTGGCTTAGAATGTGGTATATCTCTAAAAGATTTTAATGACTTTCAAAAAAAAGACATTATAGAGGCCTATAGTTCCACAACAACAGAGAGGGTCATTTAAAACCATGGCGAATACAGGAAAACCAGTTACCCAAAGACAACTTAGAGTTGGAGAAATGATTAAGCAATCATTAAGTATGATATTCTTAAAGGATGAGGCAAAAATACCAAGTATTAATACAAAAGAAATTACAGTCACAGAGGTTAGGATGAGCCCAGATTTAAAAAATGCAAAAGTTTTTGTGCTTCCATTAGGAGGTAAAAATTCAGATGAAATCGTTAGCAAACTAAAAGAATTTTCTTTTGTTGTTAGGAAAGTGTTATCTAGAAAAATCATAATGAAATTTTTACCAAAACTATTTTTTGTAAAAGACGAATCTTTTGATTATGCAGAAAAAATTGAAAATTTAATAAAACAAGCTAATAAATAGGAAAGATATGAAAAAAAACATTGCAGATATCAGTTTACACGAAAAAGATACAGGCTCTTCAGAAGTACAAATATCACTTTTGACAGATAAAATAGTATCACTTTCAAAACATATAAAAAAGTTTAAAAAGGACAAGCATTCTTCTGTTGGATTGTTAAAAGCAGTGAATAAAAGAAAAAAACTTTTGGATTACCTAAAAAAAAATAAAATTGAGTCATATAAAAATATATTAACAAAATTAAACCTAAGGAAATAAATGTTTAAAATTTATAAAAAAGAAATTAAAATCAATGGAAAGAAAATTAGCTTAGAAACTGGAAAAATTGCGAGGCAGGCGGATGGTGCGATAATTGCAACATGTGGTGAAACAGTCGTTCTAGCAACAGTCGTTGGCGCAAAAAAAGTGAATCCTGAAGTAGATTATTTTCCACTATCAGTTAATTATCAAGAAAAGTATTACGCTGCGGGAAAAATCCCTGGTGGATATTTTAAAAGAGAAGCAAGACCAACTGAAAGTGAAACACTAATTTCAAGATTGATTGATAGACCTATAAGACCATTATTTCCCAATGAATTTAGAAATGAGGTTCAATTATTACCTACTGTGATTTCTTACGATAAAGAAAACGAAGCAGATATCCTATCAATTATTGCATCCTCAGCGGCACTGTCAGTATCAGGTATGCCATTTATGGGACCTGTTGGAGCATCAAGAGTAGGTTTTATAGACGGAGAATATGTTCTAAACCCAACTAAAAAAGAATTAGAAAATTCTAAATTAGATCTAGTTGTAGCAGGAACGAAAGACGCTGTCTTAATGGTAGAGTCTGAGGCAAAAGGATTAACAGAACAACAAATGTTAGATGCAGTTAAATTTGGACATGAAGGTTTTGTACCTGTTATTGGGATGATAGAGGAACTTGTAAAAGAATGCAAAAAACCTGACTGGGTTGTAGAAAAAAAAGATTTATCTGAAATAAAGAAAAAATTAGAGAGTGAGTTTACTCAAGATTTAAAAAAAGCATTTTCAATTAAAAATAAACAAGAGAGATCTAGCTTAATTTCTGAGGTAACTGAAAAAGCTAAAAAGTTGTATGAGGAAGATGAAAAATACTCAGAGCTAGACGTTATGCATGAACTGAAAAACCTTGAAAAAGGAATTGTGAGAGGTGATATACTTAAAAACAAAAAACGTATTGATGGTAGAGGTCTATCTGATGTAAGACCAATAAAATGTGAAGTAGGAATATTACCAAGAGTTCATGGTTCAGCCTTATTCACTAGAGGTGAAACTCAAGCAATTGTGACAACAACACTTGGAACATCTGATGATGAACAAAGGATTGAAAGTTTGGAAGGACTAAGGCGTGAGAGATTTATGTTACATTATAATTTTCCACCTTTTTCTGTTGGAGAAACTGGTAGGATAGGTACTGGAAGAAGAGAGATAGGTCACGGTAAATTAGCGTGGAGAGCAATAAACTCATCTTTGCCAACAAAAGAAAGCTTTCCGTATACATTTAGAATAGTTTCAGAAATCACAGAGTCTAACGGCTCTTCATCAATGGCAACTGTTTGTGGCTCATCTTTAGCGCTTATGGATGCAGGTGTACCTATAAAAGAACCAGTTGCTGGTATTGCAATGGGTTTAATTAAGGAGGGAGATGATTTTAGTGTTCTTTCAGATATCCTTGGCGATGAAGATCACTTAGGAGATATGGATTTTAAAGTTGCAGGAACTAAAGAAGGAATAACTTCTTTGCAGATGGATATCAAAATAACAGGAATTACATTCGAAATTATGGAACAAGCTTTAAAACAAGCTAAAGATGGTAGAGTACATATTCTTGATGAAATGAATAAATCATTATCTAAATCAAGAGATGGTGTTGGAAAACACACACCTAAAATGGAAAAAATAACTGTCGATAAAAAAGATATAGCTACAGTCATCGGAAAAGGGGGCGCAACGATTAGAGAGATTGTTGAAAAATCAGGAGCTAAAGTTGATGTAAACGATGAAGGTGAAGTGACAGTTGCAGCACCGGATGAAGATTCAAGAAATAAAGCAATGCAAATGATTAAAGATTTAACTGCTAAAGC
>TARA_B100001057_G_scaffold160946_1_pt1 | contig 10454 bp, 7 predicted proteins | sample TARA_B100001057 | Tara Oceans TARA_B100001057 (sample SAMEA2621839) | marine metagenome | biome: marine biome (ENVO:00000447); feature: surface water layer (ENVO:00002042); material: "saline water (ENVO:00002010), including plankton (ENVO:xxxxxxxx)" | depth 5 m | reverse complement strand
CCCTTTCCGCGAACCTCGAGAATGTGGCACCTTATCCGGAAGGACAGGATATCATTCGCCCGCTGAATAACCCCATTAAAAAAGACTCACATCTGCGAGTTTTGCGAGGCAATCTCGCACCGGAAGGATCAGTGGCGAAGATCACTGGCAAGGAGGGCCTTGCGTTTAGCGGCAATGCCCGCGTATTTGAATCTGAGGAAGATTGTTTAAAAGGAATTCTGAATGGTACGGTTGTCAAAGGGGATGTCCTGGTGATTCGCTACGAAGGCCCTAGGGGAGCACCGGGGATGCGAGAAATGCTCTCCCCCACGTCCGCCATCATGGGCAAAGGGCTTGGCGAAGATATCGCGCTAATTACTGATGGCAGATTCTCAGGCGGCTCGCACGGTTTTGTTGTGGGACACGTGACTCCTGAAGCGGTTGAAGGCGGCCCCATTGCCATTGTAAAGACTGGCGATCGCATTTCGATTGACGCTGAAGCGAATGTAATTACACTCGAGATAAGCGATAAAGAAATCTCATCAAGACTGGCGAAGTGGAAAAAGCCAGCGCCTCGATATACGCGGGGTGTACTCGCCAAATTCGCCGCCAGTGCCGCTTCCGCTTCGGAAGGCGCTGTGACCGACAAGTATCTGTAGGCTTACGGCCGTTAAGGACAACAAAGCACCGCATGCCTACTTTTTTCGACAGTATCGGAAATAGCATATCGGGCTCTTTACTTCAGGATATCGCTCTATGGGCGCTTCAAAGCATTCCGGGCTTCCCGCCGATCATTCAGACGGTACACATTCTCGGAATTGCTGTAGTAATGAGCAGTATCGTACTACTTGATCTACGGATACTTAAACTTGCCATTCCTTCTCAGTCTTTGCCTGAGATCATACGGCGTGTCATGCCGTGCTTCTGGCTCGCACTGGCCAGCAATCTACTCTCCGGATCATTTTTTGTATTTGCACGGCCCATGCGATATTTGAACAACCCAGTATTTCTGTGGAAGATGGGCTCCTTGCTTTCTGTTGTGCTCATCACTTTTACCTATCATCAACTAAGCAAGCGCGAGCACGATTTCTGGCAGGCGAATACGTGGCGGATACTGGCGTCACGCCTCATGGCCGTTTTGTCTCTCGCCGCTGTTCTGCTGTTATGCACGGGAGGACGCTGGATAGCTTACATTGAATACCTACACTATCCGTTATGGTATGTGGAGCCGTATTTTGACGGCACCAAGTACACATTCTGGATCGCAGTTGAAAACTGGGGGCTATCTCAGATAATCGCCGCCACCAACTGGTTCCCTGCTCTCGAAACTGTTCATGTAATATCCGCCTCTTTACTCGTCGGCTCAATCTTCTGGGTAGATCTGCGACTGCTCGGGATAGCTGCGACGACCTATTCTGTCAGTGTTCTAAACCGCGAACTAATCCCATGGGCCTGGGGCGCTTTTATTTTCGCGACGATAACGGGGCTCGGCATGTTCATCACTCGCGCCTCGGGGCATTTACAGAATCCAGCCTTTCAGGCTAAAGGCATGCTGTTGGCTCTGGCTGGAGCAAACATGGCATACTTCCACTTGGCCTTAAACAGAAACCTCAGCCAATGGGACGGGGATAAGGAACCCCCAAAACAAGTGAAGATCGCAGGCTTCATGTCACTTATATTGTGGTCGTTGGTGATGCTCGCAGGTCGCTGGGTCGGCCATATTGTTTGACAGCGGCCACTGGTCACAATTTGAGAAAGCTGCACTCCTAATACCTTTTGACGAGCCTGGTAAATCCACTACTCGTAAAACCCATGTAAGATAGCATCGGAGCGAATTGCATCGCTCTGCTTCGGTGTTACACTGTTTGTGTCATTCCTCCACCAAAAACAACAAAAGAGGAACGCAAATGATGATCAAGCTAGATCGCGTATTACCCATATTGCTGCGGCTTGCTGTCCCAGTACTAGTGCTTGGTCTATTCAGCTATCCGCCGGGCCTGCGGCCCAACTCAGCCCATGCTGAAGATGCCGGCAACCTCTACAATACTCCCATCGACATTCGGATGGGCAACCGTTATTTCGAAAGACAATGCTCCCGGTGCCATGGGTTCGATGCCAAGGGTAATGATGAAACCGGGGCGCCGAATTTAACGGGTAGGCTGCGACGCGCAAGTACACACACTGGCATCTTCAACATAATCAGAGAAGGCGTGCCGGGCACTGCCATGCTGCCCGTTGCGGCAGATGTGCCCGATGCTACGGTATGGCAACTGGTTGCGTATATAGACTCATTGAGGTACGACCCGGCATCCGTCGAACTCGCCGGAGACGCCGAAACAGGCAGCAAGCTGTTCGCCGGCAAGGGGAACTGCAGCGATTGTCATATGGTCAACGGTCGAGGAGGCCGACTCGGTCCGGACCTCTCACGGATCGGCGAAAATAAGACGCCGGAGGATCTCCTAATGGCCATGATGGATCCTGACCAAGAGGTCGCTCCGCGCTGGTGGACCGTCCGCGCTGTTGGCGCTGACGGGGTGATCCGAGAAGGATTTCGAATGAATGAGGACAGCTTCTCACTGCGTATTATGGATATTGACTCCAATCTCTGGTCTTTCCAAAAACGCGATATCGAAAACTATGAAAGACGGGAGAAATCCACCATGCCAAGTTACGTCGAATCGCTATCTGACAGTGAGTTGAATGACCTTGTGGCTTATTTGTTTTCGCTTCGAAGGGAGGTAATTGCCCAATGAAGAATGCAACAGCTGTGCTTACTAGTTTGTTCATGATTGCCACCGCTGGTGCGCAGGAAGATCAATTCGCTACAGTAATCGCCCCCGCCTTCACACCCATAACCTGGGAAAGACTTGTAGATGCCCGCAATGAACCTAACAACTGGCTGATGTACTCCGGCACAATGGATAGTCAGCGCTATAGCCTGCTTGATGACATAAACATCGACAACGTTAACCAACTAGAAATGAAATGGGCTTATCAGATTCCGGTTATTGATCGAGCCGAAACAGTGCCATTGGTCGTTGACGGCATTATGTTTATCACCGAAGCCCCCTCAAGCGTTGTCGCAGTCAATGCAGGCACGGGCCGCGAATACTGGCGTTATGATCATGAAATGCCTGATGACCTCAGAATTTGCTGCGGCCGCAACAATCGCGGGGTCGCCATACTGGGGGAAACGCTTTTCATGTCAACACTGGACGCACATCTCATTGCGATCGACGCGCGTACCGGCAATCTCCTTTGGGACACCGAGGTTGCGCCTCATGACAGCGGCTACAGTAAAACCGCAGCTCCGCTGATCGTTAAAGACAAGGTGATAACGGGGATAGCGGGAGGTGAGTTTGGCATTCGCGGGTTTGTCGACGCTTATGATCCAGCCACCGGTGAGCGCGAATGGCGCACCTATGTCATTCCTGGCCCTGGAGAATTTGGCAACGACACCTGGTCTGGCGAGTCCTGGAAAACCGGAGGTGCGGCGACCTGGATTACCGGTTCCTACGATACTGATCTAAACCAAATATATTGGGGCACCGGGAACCCGGGACCGGATTGGAACGGCGACGTCAGACTCGGGGATAATCTGTACTCGGATTCGGTAGTGGCGCTGGATGGGGATAGCGGCGAGATAGTATGGCATTTTCAGTTCACACCCCACGACGTGCATGACTATGATTCGATCCAGATTCCGATTCTGGCCGACATAGAATTTGACGGCCGCGAACGTCAGGTCATGATGTGGGCCAATCGTAACGGGTTCTACTATACCCTCGATCGAAGCAACGGACAGTTTTTGATAGGCAAGCCCTATGCCGCCCAAACCTGGGCCAAAGGGTTAGACCCTGCAACTGGGCGGCCCATTCGGGTTGCCGGGATGGCACCTACCTACGAGGGCATAATGGTGTCACCGCCTATCGTGGGAGCCACCAACTGGTATTCTCCGGGTTACAATCAAGAGACCGGCCTATTCTATGTCACCTCGTTTGACGGGGAACAAGAATTCTTCAAGCGTGATGAAGATTACGAGGAAGGTGAGCGCTTTACTGGTGGCGGCGGCCGCTATACCTCACCAATGGATGCATTTCATAGCTCAATTCGAGCCATCGACCCTGAAACTGCCGAAATCGTATGGGAGTTCCCGATCATGCCGCGCTCCTCAGCAGGCATCACCACAACGGCAGGGGGACTTGTTTTTACCGGCAGCGCAGATGGCTACTTCTTTGCGCTTGATGCCAGTACTGGAGAGGAATTGTGGAATATTTCCCTCGGCCGCAGAGTGCATGCCGCCCCCATGACTTTTGCTGTGGACGGCGAACAGATGATCACGATCGCTTCAGGTAATGTGGTTTATACTTTCGGTTTACGCGATTGATCATTGTTGACTGTGACCAGCGCATGCATTTGCACTCTGCACGCGCTGGTCTGTTAAAGTGCGGCGGGCAGAAAACTATAAATGAACTGGGTCAGGACCCGCCGCAAGTATGATTCGCGCTTGATCAGCCTTGCCTTTGTCAATATGACGAGAGACCAACACCACCTCTGCTCCTTTTTCGGCAAACGCTGCGCGGCATTGCGCCGGATACTGGAATTTGCACCTGTCACGATAAAGGCTTTCTCCGCTAGCTCATTTACCTTCCACCCCGCTTTTGATGACCGCCACAGATACCAAGAATTGACCTTGCCCATTTCATCTGTGACGATGGGGCCTAAGGCTCAGTCAAAGGCACAAGGGAGTTCAGGCCAAGACGCTGCCAAGAAAATCTAAAAAGCCGACATGGCTCCGTGAAGCGTGCGGAAACAGGTAGGAAGTCAATTGCCTACTTGAGCCCGGCAGTGGCGCCCTCGGGGCTGTGAGCATCTTGGTTCCACCAAACCGAGTGCGTGCGCTTAGGCAGCGGAGACGAATGTTTGCCCAAAACCAACACACACTGGAATAACTGAGATGGCCAAGCAACCTATTGCCCTGTTTCCCATTCCTGCGATCGAAGACATCGAGCCCGACATACGGAATCGAATGCTCAACGTACAGGAAAAAGTTGGCTTTATTCCCAATATCTTTCTGGCTCTAGCGGCTAAACCTGCCGAATTCAGAGCATTTTTTGACTATCACGACGCCCTCATGGACAGTGCGGAGACTCTGACAAAAGGTGAACGGGAAATGATCGTGGTGGCCACTTCTGGGCTGAACCAGTGTCTGTATTGTGTCGTTGCACACGGTGCAATACTTAGGGTCAGAGAAAAAGATCCAACCCTTTCCGATCAATTGTCAACCAACTACCGCAAAGCTGCCATCACATCAAGGCAGAGGGCGATGCTCGATTACGCGGTAAAAGTTTCACAGGCCGCTCATGAAGTCACAGAGAAGGATCACGCAGCACTGAAGGCTGAAGGTTTTTCTCAGGACGACATCTGGCAGATCGGGGCGATTTCGGCATTCTTCGCCATGTCAAATCGAATTGCCAATATGGCTTCTTTATGCCCGAATGAGGAGTTTTATGGCTTGGCGAGGTAGCCTGTAAATGCACCTAAGAAACCACGAGCTCAAATAATTACTATGCCTTCGAAGCACAAACCCAGGATCATGGCCAACAACATGGATATACCCCCAGCGCCATTACAAATTCTTGCTTTAAATGACGCAGAAGATTCAGAAAATCGGATCCACAGTGACGAAGTGGCTAGACGCTATGGATTCTCAAGCGCATTGGTCAGTGGCGTCAACATCTTTGGGTACTTAACCCAACCTCTTGTCAGACAGTACGGCGAACAATTCCTCCAACAAGGCATGCTTGACGTCGCATTTCTAAAACCGGCATATCAAAACGACTTACTCACTATCCGAAGCGAGAGCCTAGGACAAGAATCAAGCAGGCGAAGCCATGTCACCTGTGCCTACAATGAAGAAGGGGCTCTACTTGCCAAACTGGAAAGCTGGTTGCCCGCTGAACTGCCTGCGGTCAACGCACTAGTCGAGAGTGAACCCGGGAGAAGTATCAGTGTACGCCCAGAAATCAGCGATCAGGCGATCACTCTTAACCTTCCAGGTCCACTGTTGCATTGGCAGCCAGAGGTTGAAGACAACACACATCATGTTTCAGTCCAGCGGGACCAGTCACCTATTTACCGAGGCGAAAACGGCTTTATTCATCCCTACTATCTGTTGGAGATGTGTAACATCGCGCTCAAAAACATGTACCTCATGCCAGCCTGGATACATACCGCAAGCAGGCTAACACTCAGAGACGCTTGCCGCGTGGGGCGGGACTATCGCATCAAAACGATACCGACCAAAAAATGGGTACGCAAAGGACACGAGTTCATTATTTTATACCTGGTCTTCTACAGCGATGACGCTGTTGTTCTGGAAGTCGAACACACAGCAATTTATAAACTGGCAAGCTAGTTACCTGGTCGTTTTTTGACGGGCATTTCCTGCTCATTCTCCTTAGCCAACTCAACATTTTGATTTTGGAGAGTGGTTTTCAGACGAATCACTACAATTTTTCCGGGGATCAATCCTATGATTTGCTTGAGTTTGATCACACAGCCTGCATGCCAGAAATATACCGTGCGCAGTTCATCAGCGGGATGAACACATCGGTAAGACCTTATCCGTCTGGCTGTGAGCTAACACAAAGTGTTAGTCTTCTCTCGGGTCACGACGGAGTCCTATATATGCGCACCATCTCTTATACTTTTCGTTGGCTGGCTTTTGGCCTGACTTTTAGCCTGACTGCTCAAAGCGGTCTTGCAGACGACTTGGACAATAGTATTCTTTCCTTAAGGCAACGCGCTGAGATTACCGATCAAATTTTGAAGGACAGGCTCGATACTGTTGTACCGCAAGTCATGCGTGCCGCCGAGATAGACGCGTGGGTACTGATCGCTAGAGAGTACAATGAAGACCCAATAGTAAAAACCATGCTTCCAGCGACATGGCTCAATGCGAGACGGCGCACGGTTCTGATCTTTATCGATCACGGCCCTGAACTGGGCGTGAAGCGTATGGCGGTGGCCCGCTATCCAGTGGGCACTCTGTTCCCTAGTGTCTGGGATCCGGAGGAGCAACCTGATCAATATGCGCAAATCGCACAGATTCTTGATGAGGCAGACCCAGAGCGCATTGCCCTGAACTATTCAGACGTCTATGCATTAGCCGATGGCCTAACCTATTCAGAGCAGCGAGACTTCTTGCAGGCCTTGCCGATCCGCTTGAGAGATAGAATCGTCTCTAGCGAATCAGCCGCTGTAGGTTGGCTGGAAACACGCACTGCCGCCGAGATGGCCACCTACAAGACCGTCATGGAAATTGCCCATGGGATTATTAAAGAAGGATTCTCTAGTGAGGTCATTACGCCTGGCGTTACATCCACTGAAGATCTCGAATGGTGGTTTCGGCAACGGGTCAATGATCTCGGCTTGCAGACCTGGTTTCACACCAGTATTGAAGTCGAGCGCTCTGATCAATCTAAGCAAGAGATCGCAGCAAACAACCAAGACCCTAGTCTGCTTCTACGCGGCGACCATGTTCACATCGATTTTGGCATCAGCTATCTAAACCTGCAGACGGACACTCAGCAAAATGCCTATATACTTCGCAAAGGAGAAACGGTAGTGCCAGCCTCTTTACAGCTGGCGCTTCGGAAAGGCAACGAACTGCAGGATATTCTGACAAGCAACTTTCAGGTCGGCAGGACAGGGAACGAGATTCTTCGCCGATCACGGCAGCAGGCTTTAGAGCGAGGCATTGGTCCTATCATTTACACCCATCCAATCGGTCTTCATGGGCATGCTGCCGGCACAACAATAGGCATGTGGGACAAGCAGGAAGGGGTAGCTGGTTCCGGGGACTACGCTATGCAGCCGAATACTGCTTACTCCATCGAGCTGACTGCGCTGGTGGAGGTGCCGGAGTGGAGCCGCGAACCCATGCGCATGAAATTAGAGGAAGACGGTTTCTTTAATGGCCAAAATTTCGATTACATCGCTCCGCGACAGACCGAATACCACGTCATCACGCCTACCGACTTGTCATCTACGGAGTTCGAGAAGCGATAGCACGCCGATTAATGCGCTGACCATTGAGATAAACAGAGTGAATATCCCTTGTACTTCTGATATCTGAGGTCGGATCGGAGTTCAGGATCACCAAGCTCGCTTGCTTGCCCAGCTTCAGCAGACCCAGTCCATCGAGGCCCAGATGTTTGGCGGCAAGGGAAGTGGCGGAGAGCAGCGCGTCCATCGGACTCATGCCTAGCCGGACATAGATCTCCAATTCGCGATGGCCTGTATAACCAAATGGATGCCCAGGTACCGCGCCTGCATCGGTTCCAAGCACCAGATCCAGACCGCCGGCTTCAATCCGCGCAAACCCAGCAATAAGCTCTGATTCATCCACTGCTTCTCGTTCCGGCTGCGCCTGACGCGTCGCTGAGGCCGACAGCGATTCCCTGAGTGCCTTCGATAAGAATGGAACCAGAAAATTATCCTCACCAATGGCTTCACGGCGCAGTTCACCCAGGCCCAGATTGGGTATTACGAACACATCTGACCGCGCTGCCCGGGAGACCAAGTCATCCGTGAAGGCGCTGCCAATTCGCCCATGCAGGAAGCCGTCTACTCCGGCAGTGATGAGATCAAGCATATCCGCAGCATTTTGCTGATGTACGAATACCTTAAGACCCAGTTGTCCAGCCTGCTGAGCAACTGCCCAGTAGATCTCTGGTGCAAGCTTTGTTTGACTGCCACCCCTGTCGTCCACCCAAATTTTAATAAATTCAGAGCCTTTACGAGCCAATTCTGTGACTGTCTGGCGCGCCGACTTTGGTTCCGTGACGCCATGAAGCACCTTGAATCCGGTTCTGGCCTCCACCAGCGTTGTCTGCTCGAGAAACTGATTGTTCGGTCCCTGGCCGGGTGGAGCCAAGCCCGCGGCATAGAGAAATTCGGGCAAATTTTTGCGTCTGCTCACGACCGCCTTTAGCAACTGTGCAATTTCTGCCGGATCACTGCCAGCTGAAAACACCGCGCCAAAGCCGTAATAGGCATATTGCTCAAGATTATCAGTCAGATTTTCCAAATCATAGTTCCCCGCACCCCAACTTTCCCGAGACTGGAAACCAAGATGGGCATGGGCATCAATCAGGGCTGGCATCACCCATTTCCCCTGAAGATCAACCACCAGCCCCGCCTCTGGTAGCGACAAGTTACGCCCCAGATCCACGATCAGCCCATCTTCTATCAAAAGATCATGGTTGGTGAGCACACTCCCATCTCCGATGATGAGATTGGCGTTCTGCATAAGAATGTCGCTTTGGGCCTGCACGCTGGCCATAAGGCTTACTGCTAAGCCTAGAGGCCAAGCTTGGCGTTTGATGAAGACTCGAAAACTCATTGGTCTCTCCATGTTTACGGTCCTTGGGGGGCGCCTAAGAGGGGCGGCCGGATCAAGCGGTTGTTGACGGCCCGCAGCTGTCGCAATTCAGGTATTCGAAGCGAATCTAGTTCTCAACAGGTCATTCAGCCTGCTACTCTACATCTTGTCAAACAAAGATTAGCGAATTTCCCAGGGAACTCAGCAGTGAGCAGCAATACCGAATGGTTAACAGAGCGCGAGGCAATAGCCCTTGCCGACAACCTGGATACCTCGACACTTGCCAAAACAGCATCTCGACTCCGGGACAGGTATCACGGCGATCTTATAACCTACTCGCGGAAGGTCTTTGTGCCTCTCACTCAACTGTGCCGTGATGTCTGTCACTACTGCACCTTTGCCCAGACCCCAAGACATCTGAATCAAGTTTTTATGTCATCGGAAGACGTGGTCGCCCTGTGTCAGGCCGGCGCCGAAGTTGGCTGCCAAGAAGCACTTTTCACCCTGGGCGAAAAACCTGAGTTGCGGTACCGCGCCGCCCGAGAAGCACTTGCTAATTTAGGCTACGACAGCACGCTGGAATACGTGCGGGATGTGGCTGCGCGAGTACTGTCCGAAACCGGATTGCTGCCTCACATTAACGCCGGCAATATGACCGCCAGCGAAATTGACATGCTAAGAACAGTAAGCGCGTCAATGGGGATAATGTTGGAGTCCGCTTCGACCCGACTATGCCAGAAAGGCATGCCACACTATGGTTCTCCCGACAAAGATCCAGAGCTTCGACTGCAGACTCTCGAACTCGCAGGCAAGGCCAGCGTGCCCTTTACCACAGGCATTCTGATCGGAATTGGCGAAACTCGTCTGGAGCGCATTGAATCTCTGCTGGCGATCAGACGACTTCATGAGCAATATGGCCACATTCAGGAAGTGATCATTCAAAATTTCAGAGCTAAGCCGAACACAAAAATGGCACAGGCACCTGAACCAAACCTGCAAGATTTGATTTGGACACTCGCCGTCACTCGCTTGATTTTCGGGTCCCGAATGAACATTCAAGCTCCCCCAAACCTCAGCCCGGGCGTCC